>Ga0302209_10000698_pt1 | contig 15723 bp, 14 predicted proteins | sample II_Fen_E3_1_FD_194574 | JGI IMG/M metagenome (GOLD analysis project Ga0302209, IMG submission 194574) | Peat permafrost microbial communities from Stordalen Mire near Abisko, Sweden - II_Fen_E3_1 | ecosystem: Environmental > Terrestrial > Soil > Wetlands > Permafrost | place: Sweden: Abisko...
CTGAGAAGCCAGGAGGGATTCCTTCGTACGATGATTGTCAGGACATCCTCCACCGGGGAATTAATGATTATCATGGTGTTTTTCCATGAAGATACCGAAGTACAAAATGCATTATTAACCCATATTGCCAATAAATTTCCAGAAATAACCTCCCTGTTGTACATCATAAATTCAAAAGCCAATGATACGATTACCGACCAGGAAGTACTGGTGTTCAAAGGCAATGAATGTATTTATGAACAGATGGAGGGGCTTAAGTTTAAAATAGGACCTAAATCTTTTTATCAAACAAATTCCGAACAAGCCTACGAGTTGTATAAAATAACCCGGGATTTCGCACAGCTTACCGGAAATGAACTGGTATATGACCTTTATACCGGGACAGGAACCATTGCAAACTTCATTGCTCATCAGGCTAAAAAGGTTATTGGCATAGAATATGTACCTGAAGCAATTGAGGATGCGCTGATCAATTCCAAGTTAAACAATATTGGCAACACCTTGTTTTTTTCAGGTGATATGAAAGACATTTTAAATACTTCGTTCATTCAGGAACACGGCAAACCTGAAGTGATTATTACCGATCCGCCACGTGCCGGTATGCATGAAGACGTTATTAATGCTATCCTTTTTGCTGATCCAAAACGCATCGTGTATGTAAGCTGCAATCCTGCCACACAGGCACGGGATTTAAATTTACTTGACAGTCATTATAAAGTTACGGCAATACAACCTGTAGATATGTTTCCACATACTCATCATGTTGAGAATGTAGTACTTCTTGAACGAAAATAGTGTGCTGATTTTTCATTAGCTGCCTCCTGTTTTTATAATCATTCTATTATCTTAAATTATTTTTTAGTCAAACATTTTATCAATATGCAAAAGCAGGTTTTCCAAACAAATTCATCAACTCGTTGGAAGAGTTTTATTTGGTTAGTACGAATATTGGTTGTTTTTTTAGTAGTTATAATGGCATCAGTAGCCATCTCTTTGCTTAATAAGCGGGAGTATGATTTAAAAGTTCTTACTTACAATGCGAAGAAGCTACCGGATATTAATACGGATAAGTCTAAGGCATTTGTGTCAAATACTGAACAAATTGCTTTTGCAAAACATCTGGAGCGTTATAGGAGAAGACATAGTAGAAAAGCGCACAGAGACAGATTGCTGTCGAAGCATGCAGCCAGACCTGAAGCAGCGAAGTTTTTACCTGTAAGAGCCGGGTTTTATGTGAATTGGGATAAGAATTCTTCCATTTCCCTGCATAAAAACATAAGCCAACTGAATATGGTGTTGCCGGAATGGGTTTTTCAAAAAAATGCAAAAGGTGACCTTGATATAAAGATTGAAAACGAAACGCTTGATTTTATTCAAAATCATAAGGTTGCCGTAGTACCCATGTTGAGTAACTTTTTCAACAACAGGTGGAATGGAGACAGCACACTTGTGATGCTGAAAAACCCCAGAACCCGACGGGCGTTAATATCACGCATACGAAATTTATTAGACAAGAATGATTTTCAGGGCATTAATATTGATTTAGAAAATCTTCCGAAAGGGGCACATCCGTATCTCCTTCAATTTTCAAAAGAACTTTCCATAACTCTTCATGCCCAAGGCTATCTTACAACCATAGATATTAATCCTACCGATGAAGGCGTCACGTATAAAGATATAGCTCAATACTATGATTTTATCTTTTTAATGGCTTATAATGAACATTCTCCTGATGATGCACCCGGAAGTATTTCGTCATTAAATTTCGTGGAAAGTTCGATGGATGCAGCCATGAAAGATGTGCCATCCGATAAAATAGTATTATGTGTTGCCTCGTATGGTTTCGATTGGGAAAAAGGAAAACCGGGAACCAGGATTACCTACCAGGGCTTGATTTCTTTAGCCAGAGAGCATAATGCACCGGTTTATTTTGATTTTGGACAGTCGGATCTGACGCTCTACTATTATGATGATAATGGGATTGAACACGAAGCTCATTGTAATGATGCCGCAGGAACTTTTAATATAATTCGAACTGCGCAGGATTATAATGCTGCGGGAGTTTCGTTGTGGTATCTTGGTTCAGGGGATGAACGTCTCTGGAATTTTTATTCACAGGATCTGGATGAGAATTTTTTAAAGATGAAACCTTATAATTACAAGCCATTAGAATATATCAGTTCTATACTATCAGTAAATTATGAGGGAAAAGGTGAAATTCTGGAAATGATAAATGAACCGGACGATGGGCATACTAAATTAAAGTTTAATAACTCCGATCAGCTCATTACCGATGAACAATATCTGTCTCTCCCGAGTGCTTACATGATCAAAAGATTTGGAGCCCGTAATCCTAAAAAAATAGCTCTAACATTTGATGATGGTCCAAATAATGATTACACACCAAAAATTTTAGATATACTAAAAGCAAAACACTGCCCGGCAACTTTCTTTGTCATCGGGAGCAATATTCAAAACAATATTCCACTATTAAGGAGAGAGTATAACGAAGGACATGAGATTGGCAATCATACTTATACTCATCCCGACTTAGAGTTAACTTCTGACAATCGGGAACGGATAGAGCTTCGATCAACCAGATTATTAATCGAAAGTATTCTGGGACATTCTACTCTCTTATTTAGGGCTCCTTCTTTAAACGATGCTGAACCTACAAATCTGACTCAGATAAGAGGACTTTCAGTGGCCCATAATGAAGGTTTTATAAGTGTAACATCATTTATTGATACAAACGACTGGGAAGAGGATGTTTCTGAAGATTCCATTATCACAAGAGCCATAAGACGTATTCATGATGGGAATATCATATTGATGCATGATGCCGGTGGTGATCGTTCACAAACGGTGGAAGCTTTACCAGAATTAATTGATTATTATCGCAAACATGGTTATGAATTTGTAACAGTTTCGAAATTAATGGGTAAAACACGTGATCAGGTTATGCCTCTTGTTAAATCACAATTTGGGATTACGGATACCCTTGACTTAATTTTCTTCACCCTTACCTTCTTATGGGAACATTTCCTGGATGGATTCTTTATTGTTGCTATAATGCTGATTATCTCGCGGCTACTCGCAATAGGTATCTTAGCAATCATACAGCATACAAGGGAAAAGAAAAATAAAAACACAATTAATCAAATAGCCTATTTGCCCAAAGTCAGTATCGTTGTGCCGGCTTTTAATGAAGAAGTGAACGCTGTTAGAACAGTTGATTATTTATTAAAATCAAATTATCCTGAAATCGAAGTCATTTTTGTAGACGATGGATCTTTGGATAATACTTATTCTATTGTTAAATCAACTTTTGAGGGCAATACCCGGGTAAAGGTCCTGACAAAACCAAACGGGGGTAAAGCTGCAGCATTAAATTTTGGAATTGAACAATCCACCGGAGAGATATTGGTTTGTATTGATGCGGATACCATTTTACCTGCCGATGCAATTTCAAGAATGATCCCCTACTTTTCAGACACCAAAGTTGGTGCTGTTGCAGGTAATGTAAGGGTAGGGAATACGTTGAATATGCTTACGAACTGGCAATCCATAGAATATACTACAAGTCAGAACTTCGACCGTCGTGCGTATGATGCAGTAAATGCAATTCTGGTAGTTCCCGGTGCAATAGGTGCTTTCCGTAAAACGGCTATGGTTGATATTGATGGTTTTACAACCGATACTTTAGCTGAAGATTGCGACTTGACTTTAAGAATGTTGCGTGCCGGATATGTAATCCGCACCTGTAATGAAGCTTTAGCCTTAACCGAGGCGCCAGAAACACTTAAAATGTTCATGAAACAACGTTCGCGCTGGACTTTTGGAATGATGCAAAGCTTCTGGAAACATCGTGATCTGTTATTTAGTTTCAAGAAAGCAAATATCGGGTGGGTTGCTTTACCTAACTTATTAATTTTTAATTTTATTATCCCTGCTTTTTCCCCGTTGGTTGATATCCTTTTTATTGCCGGTCTGTTTACGCATGATTCAGCTCAATATGTGTTCTTTTATATGTTGTATTACTTTGTTGATTGTCTAATCGCGTCTTTGGCTTATCATTATGACAATCAAAAATTTAATCTCAAAAAGGCACTTTATTTATTTGTACAACGGTTTATATACAGGCAACTATTGTTTTTCGTCCTAATCAAAGCTTATAATAAGGCTATAAAAGGAGAACTTGTCAGTTGGGGTGTTCTAAAAAGAACCGGTAACGTAAAAGATTAATTTGTGTGTTTTAAATAAATAGATTGAACTCTTCTTGTTCCTAAAAGCCATATATTTGAAATGATTGGAATTCAAATATATACTGTATGTGCAGAACAGAAACCGCTTTAAAATGTTGTCCGTTGGAGATATTTTGCGTTATTTTGCATGATTTTTCTAGTCTAAATTCTAATAAGTATATATAATATGCCTGTAATAATCCGTGAGGTTACATCTAAAAAAGAATTAAAAAAGTTTATTTGGTTTGGAATTAATCTTTATAAAAATTGTAAGTTTGCAGCCCCCCCATTATTAATGGATGATTTACTGAATCTGTCCAAAGGTAAAAATCCTGCTCTGGAGTTTTGTGATGCAGCATATTTTTTAGCGTATAAAAATGATAAATTAGTCGGTCGTATTGCTGCCATTATTAATCCTGTTGCAAACCAAACATGGGATCAGAAGCGTGCAAGATTCGGTTGGGTTGATTTTATTGATGATGAAGAAGTTTCAAAAGCCTTGTTTGACAAAGCTATAGCCTGGGCAAAATCAAAAGGGATGAATGCTATTCACGGGCCACTGGGTTTTACTGATTTCGATCATGAAGGAACATTAATAAAAGGACATGATAAAAGGGGTACATTAGCCGGCATTTATAACTATCCATATTATCAGGATCATATCGAGAAGTATGGTTTCATAAAAGATATTGATTGGCAAGAGTATTTGATTACTATACCTGAAGAATTTCCTGAGAAGTATTTCCGTATAGCTGATATCGTACGAAGCAAATTCAATTTAACTGCAAAGCATTTTACCTCAAGAAAGCAGATTGTAGCAAATTATGCGGAGAAAATATTTGATTTGTTGAATTTAAGTTATCAAGATTTATATGGGTTTTCTAAGCTCAATGAAAAGCAGAAACATTTTTATATTGGTTTGTATTTTAGTTTCTTCAGACTTGATACGGTAAGCATTATTGTCGATGAAAAAGATGATGTAATAGCACTTGGAATTGCCATGCCTAGTTTTACAAATGCATTGCAAAAAGCCAAAGGACGCCTTTTCCCTTTTGGTTGGTATTATATGGTTAGAGCCTTGAAAAAAAATGATACTGTCGATTTATACTTGATGGCTGTTCATCCTGATTATCAAAATAAAGGCGTAAATTCTATTTTGTTTGCAGAACTAATGCCCCGATTTGCAAAAAACGGGTATAAATTTGCTGAAAGTAATCCCGAACTGGAAACCAATACGCGCATGTCGTCTCAATGGGGCAGTTTTGAATATGTAAATCATAAGACCAGAAGAGTCTATGTTAAAAGCATATAATTAAAAATACAGCTTGAAAAGTAACGAATGCTGCTGCTCAAACTTTTTCTCAACTTATTTATTCTGTATTTGTTTCAATTCATATGCAGAATTTTACTTTCTTTTAATTCACTCAAAATCAAGAAATGACACGTAAATTTGATTTCTTAGTTATAGGCAGTGGTATTGCAGGTATAAGTTTTGCCTTAAAAGCCGCCAAATATGGAAAAGTAGCAATACTTTGTAAGACAACACTTGGTGAATCCAATACATCCTATGCGCAAGGGGGCATTGCCTCAGTAACGTACGAACCGGACACTTTCGATAAACATATTGAAGATACATTAATCTCCGGCGATGGACATTGTAATTTAGCTGCAGTTGAGAAAGTGATTTACGGAGCTCCAGCCCAGATTGAAGAATTACTCAATTGGGGCGTGAATTTTGACATCGATGAAAAAGGCCTTTATGACCTTCATCGTGAAGGTGGGCATTCAGAACATCGTATTTTACATCACAAGGATAACACAGGTTACGAAATTCAGGAAAGTTTAATACGTCAGGTGAAGGCTCATTCAGAAATAGAAGTCTTCGAACACTATTTTGCCATTGAAATCCTGACACAACATCATTTAGGGCAAATAGTGACACACCATACCCCAAACATTGAATGTTATGGTGCTTATGTATTGAATCAGCAATCAAACAATATACATACTTTTTTATCAAAAGTAACTTTACTGGCAACGGGTGGTATCGGAAGTGTGTATTCTACTACCACCAATCCTGAAATTGCAACCGGGGATGGAATCGCCATGGTGCACAGGGCCCGTGGTATAATTAAAGATATGGAGTTTGTTCAGTTCCACCCCACAGCATTATATCATCCCGGTGAACGTCCCACATTCCTTATCTCTGAAGCAATTCGTGGATATGGTGCCGTTCTTCGTACTCAGGACGGTAAAGAATTTATGCAAAAATACGATGAACGGGGTTCGCTTGCCCCTCGGGACATTACTGCCAGGGCCATTGACAATGAAATGAAGATGAGGGGTCATAGTTTTGAATATCTTGATGTATCCTTTAAAGACGCGGAAGAAACTAAAATGCATTTTCCCAATATTTACAAGAAGTGTCTGGAGTTAGGTATCGACATTACCAAAGATTATATTCCGGTATCTCCCTGTCAGCATTATTTATGTGGTGGCATAGTTGTTGACCTTAATGCCAGGTCATCTATAAATAGATTGTATGCTGCCGGTGAGTGTTCCTGCACCGGACTCCATGGTGCAAACAGGCTTGCTTCAAATTCACTGATTGAGGCTATCGTTTATGCTGATGCTGCCGTAAAAGATGCCATAAAGATAATTGACAAACTGACTATTAATGAATCTATTCCTGATTGGGATGATGAAGGAACATCACTTCCGGAAGAAATGGTACTTATTACTCAGAGTTTTCGTGAAGTTGAGCAAATCATGAGTACATACGTTGGAATTGTGCGGTCTAATTTACGATTAGTTCGTGCTATGAACCGTTTAGGAATATTATATCGGGAAACGGAGCATTTATTTGAAAAATCTGTAGTTTCAAGGGAAATATGTGAACTTAGAAATGTTATTAGTGTTGCTTATATAATAATAAAACAAGCGCTATTACGGAAAGAGAGTCGCGGATTACATTATACCGTAGATTATCCTGAACGGATGCGAAATGAGCTTTAAAAACAAACTAACTAAAGTGAACTTTTTAATATTATGCTGATGAAAAGAAATCTTACACTTTTATTTTTGATCTTTATCGTAGCAGGTATTTTTGCTCAAAGCAATCAAAAAGGTGAATCCCATTCAGCAAATCAAAATGCAGTAATAAAAATTGAAGGATCTGTTCAAAATGGATGGGTTAAAGGAGATAATGAGGCTTCAGCGGGAACCAACACTCCTGCCTCAGGGAATGAAAATGTCAGTTATAATGCTACATCCGAAGGTATCTATATAACGATTTTAAGTGGAACAAACAAGATAAAATTATTTGCATTAAGCGGTCAAATGCTTTTTAACGGGGTCTTGACTCAGGGTCGATTCTTAATAACAGCCAGAACCGGAATCTATTTTCTAAGAGTAAATAACAAAAACTATAAAGTGATTTGCAAGTAATATACCCCTCGGGATACATTGTTGCTGAAATATAAAACATACTCGTTCAATTATTTACCAATTTAAATGTAAAAGATATGATCAAACACATTGTTTTTTTCGGTCTGGCCGATAGTGCAGAAGGAAAATCAAAAGCAGAAAATGCGCAGATAATCAAATCAGGTTTAGAAAACCTGATTCACCTTATTCCGCAGATAAAGAAAATAGAAGTAGGCATTAATTATCCAAATGCCCCTAAAACAAACTACGATATTGCTTTGTATTCTGAATTTGATGCCATGGAAGATGTCGATATTTATCAGGAACATCCCGAACATAAAAAAGTGGCTGCTTATATTGCAAAAGTCAAAATATCACGTGCTGCTGTTGATTACGAAGTTTAATTTAGCCGTGGTTTAGTAATCGAATCTTTATGACAGATGATAAATAATTTTCATTGGTTAGAGAGCCTGAATGGTGTGAATGTAAAAATATTTTAATCAGTCTTTAAAATAAATCATTTTATTTGCCTGAGTTTAAAAAATAACATTTATTTTTACACCAATTTTATAACTTAATTATTAACCATTTAAATGTAAAAAATCATGTCTGTTAACAAAGTTATTTTAGTAGGGAATGTAGGGAAAGATCCTGAAGTCCGTTATCTGGAAAAGAATCTGGCAGTGGCTAATTTTACCCTTGCCACCACAGAAAGAGCATTTACTGCACAAAATGGAACTCAAGTACCAGAACGTACCGAGTGGCATAACATTGTTGCCTGGAGGGGATTGGCCGAATTAGCAGAAAAATACATTCGTAAAGGAAGTCAGTTGTACATTGAAGGTAAAATCCAAACGCGTTCTTATGAAAAGGATGGAATCAAACGGTATGTTACTGAGATCTATGCTGAAACGGTTGAACTCTTAGGTAGAAAATCAGAAAACAAAGAGGTCACAGCCACTACTGTTGCCGAACCTGCTTCCAATAGCGTTCAGGCAACTCCTGTCGGAGATGATCTTCCTTTCTAATACATTCTCGGATATTTATAAGATAAAAAAGCCACTCTGATTATTGGAGTGGCTTTTCTGTATCTGTATTTCCCGGTGAATCTTGAAGTCGTGGGTTCAAAGTTCTAAATGATAACGTGTTTAATAATAAGCAAAATCATAAAAAGTATCATGTAGATATTTATGCTGATAAATGATTTTCTCAGGTTAAGTTCTGTCACTTTTCCAAAAGATAATTTTGCAAAGATCCCTACGAATAAAAGATTCAACACAAAAATAGTCAGGAAGAATAACCAGGATATGTTCCGTAGAAACAAAGGCATGCCGATAGAGAAAGCAGATGTTGCTATTACCCAGCTAAAGATTATTTTCTTCAAACTTTCAGGATGGATGGACTGGTTTATCGTAGGGAAACCTGCCTGCTCATATTCGTGTCCGTACTTTAACATCAATAACCAGAAGTGGGGAATCTGCCAGATAAATAGGAAAAAGGCGATAAAAACAATGGTTGACTCAAAAATGTACCCTCCGGCAGCTGTCCAACCGATAAATGCAGGTACTGCACCAACCAGTGACCCGGGAACCACAGCAAATGGTGTAAGACGTTTAAGATTTGTGTAAACAAGGTTATACCAGAATATATTGAATAACCCTAATAAGGCTGGCAATACCCCAAAGGAAGTAAACAATAGAATAATTCCCGATAGGATAAATATTAGTGAAACGAATAATGCCTGTCCGGGGCTTATTTCACCGGTGGGTATAGGACGGTGCATGGTCCGTTCCATTTTTGCGTCATACTTGCTTTCCTGGCATTCATTCAGGGCACTTGAACCTCCGGCCAGGATAAATATACCTAAAGCCAGACTGATTATATGAACATCAAAACTGCCCGTATAGACAAGGTATCCTGTGATGGCAGTAAATGTAACCGCCATGGAAACCTTGTATTTGATTAAGGTCAAAATCGTATTTACAGAGACCGGTTTCATTTTAAAGTTTTAAGATATTCACTTACCAGCTGAATATCCTGATCTGTAATAATGTGATTATACGATTTCATCAATCCTTTTGGATAACCGGTTACTATATCTTTATTCGGATCCACGATGGACGATTTTATATAAGCATTATCGGCTGTAATTCTATGAACTGTGCCATCTGTTGATACTTCGACCGATGAACCATATAAGCCTTTAAAGGTAGGACCTACCATTTTACTCCCATCCACCGAATGACAGGCAATGCATCCGTTTTTTTCAATCACCTTATGGCCCAGATTGGTGTCTGCCTTTTTTACCGGCAAAACAGCCAGCCATTTGTTAAATCGTTCCTGGGGTACTATGCGGATAATGGCAGACATATAGGAATGGTTCACCCCGCAATAAGCAGAGCAAAGCAGGTCGAAATCCCCAATTTCCCCCGGAATGAACCAACTGTAATTATTTTTTCCAGGAACACAATCTTCCTTAATCCTGAAAGCAGGTACAAAAAAACCATGTATAACATCTTTCGATACTAAATCAACTCTTACTGCTTTATTCAGAGGTAATACAAGCGTGTCGGAGACCTTATTCCCCGGATACTCAAAAGTCCATTTCCACATTCTTCCTATTGCCTTCACGTGCATGGCATCTTTTGGGTCCTGACGCATAGGCAGAAACCCAGACCAACCGATATAGAACATAAAAAGCACCAGTATTACCGGCAAGGTGATCCAGGTGGTTTCTAACACAATATTGTCTTTTATCTGGGTTGCTTTCGGATTTCTCTTTTTATTGTATTTCACAACAAAAAGGATCATGATCGCTGTGAATGAGACCAGAAAGAATACGCCGAAACCTCCTATTATCAGGGTAGACAGATCGGATCCGTGAACAAAATTTGATGCGTTACTGAACATAATCAGGTATAAGTTACGTGTTAAAGACAAGAGAATAAGAAAAACCTACTTAACGATATGCATAATCGATAAACGTAATGAGAACAATGACAGCATAAAGTATAAAAATCATAGCTACCAAAATACGCAGCAGAACGCTTTCGTATTTCAGGTGCATGAAATAGGTCAGTATCATAAAGCCTTTTACCCCGGCAATTAAAAGAGCAACAGTGACACTAAAAGCAGCTAAATGAAGTGAGGTAACAAAAATAGTCAGGAATGTCAGGAACATAAGTACTAACACTACTTTTGCAAGCACTCTGTATTCGGTCGTGTGTGAAACGTTGTTTGCCATTTTATTGAATTTTACAATATCAATTCTTTAGTTTTTGCTTCGCAATTCTGCATTTGCTGATTTTGACTGTTTATTTTAGATTTAAGGCATTTTTACTCTTATGTGATTAAATACAGTAACGGGAATAAGAAAATCCAAATAAGGTCAACTAAATGCCAGTAGAGGGCTCCATTCTCCAGGTGAATATAGTTATGGGAATCCACGGTGCCTTTTTTTATCTTGAAATAACACAGTGTAAGCAACACCATTCCTACCAGGATATGAAGAGCATGTAATCCGGTCATGAAAAAGTACAAACTGAAGAATAACAAATCACCCCTTTCTAAATGCGGCATTAAGGGTGATCCGGGATACAGGCCATGCTCAAATTTTGTGTTCCATTCAATGTATTTGTTGAAAAGGAATAGCGTTGCCATCAACAATGTCACGGCTATCAGGCGCATGGATAGTTTCCGGTTGTTCTTCTGGATAGCAGTGAGAGCCATGGCAATCGTCATACTGCTGATTAAAAGGGCTATTGTATTAATGGCTCCAATGGTTACACTCAGTTCCAGGCTTCCTTCGTGAAAGTTAGCCGGGTATTCTGCCCTGAAAACCGAATACACTAAAAACAATCCACCAAACAATAACAGTTCGGTAAAAATAAAGAGCCACATGCCTAACTTGGAGGCCTCGTCGTCTCTGTGTACTTCCACATGCATTACTTTTTCAGCCATATCCTTTCATTTACTATTTAGTCATTTACTATGTACCATTTACAGCTTCCTCAGGCAGATCAGTCAGTATCAAAAATCCAGTCTGAATTTAAATCCAGCATTTTCTTCTTTCTATTTTCTTTCTACTACCGACTACCGACTATCTTCTACCGACTACTTGCTATTTTCTACCTACTATTCATAATCATACGGGTTCTTTTTAATAACAGGTGCTTCGTCAAAGTTTTCCAGCGAAGGAGGGGACGGAATCTGCCATTCCAACGTACTGCCATGCCATGGATTTGCCGGTGCAATTTCACCGTTTCGGGCACCCTGCACCAGATTGTAGACCATTAAAATAAGACCGGTTATTAATATGAATCCGCCGATAGTCGATATAATCTGCCCTGTCTGGAATTGAGGCAGGTAATCAAAATACCTGCGTGGCATGCCTTGAAAGCCTAATATGAATTGTGGAAAATATAACAGGTTAAACCCTACAAAATTGATTCCCCAGGCAATGGTAGCACGTTTCATGTTATACATACGGCCGTACATCTTAGGCAACCAGTAATGAATGGCTCCGAAAAATGCAAAGCCCATACCGCCAAAGATAATATAATGGAAATGAGCCACTACAAATGCAGTATCATGTACCTGGACATTTGTTGCCACCGATCCCAATAAAAGCCCGGTAGTCCCGCCAATTGTAAAGAGGAAAATAAAGGCAAGTGCATACAGGAACGGGGGTTTTAGGTCAATGGATCCTTTGTACATGGTAGCAAGCCAGTTAAACACCTTTATGGCACTTGGAACTGCTACCAGGAATGTCAGTAATGAAAAGAACCAACGTGCCTGGTCGCTCATTCCGGAGGTAAACATATGATGACCCCAAACCAGGAACCCGACACCGGCAATGGCCAGACTCGACAGGGCAATGGCTTTGTAGCCGTATATCCTCTTTTGGCAAAAAGTAGGTATAATCTCGGTAATGATACCCAATGCAGGTAGAATCATAATGTATACTGCGGGATGGGAATAGATCCAGAATAAATGCTGGAACAATACCGGATCACCCCCTAAGTCGGGATTAAAGAATCCTATCCCGAATAGTCGTTCAGCTATTAGCATTAACAGGGTGATACCAACAATCGGTGTTGCGAGCAGTTGCGTCCAGGCTGTAGCATAAATAGCCCACGAAAACAAGGGCATATTAAAGAATTTCATCCCTGGTGCCCGCATTTGGTGTATGGTGACAATAAAATTCAATCCCGTCAGGATAGACGAAAAGCCAAGTACAAAAGCTGCAAATGTTGCCATGATAACATTTGTACCCGTGGTTGTGCTGTATGGGGCATAGAAAGTCCAACCTGTATCGGGAGGACCGTTCTGCATAAACTGCGAAGCTATTGCCAGCATGCAACCAATAATATAAATCCACCACGACATACGGTTCAGTTTCGGGAAAGCCACATCTTTTGCACCGATTAAAATAGGTAAAAAGAAATTCCCGAATATAACCGACAGGCCCGGTATTACGACCATGAATATCATGATAATCCCATGAACTGTAAACAGGCCGTTATACGTCTGGGGTTTCATGATGGTTTCACCCGGGGCTATCAGCTCTATGCGCATCAACAATCCCATAAGTGCCCCCACAAAGAACAAAACCATGATGGCATACAGGTAAAGCAATCCAATCCGCTTATGGTCGAGTGTGAAAATCCAGGCAAATATCCCTTTATATTTTCCCTGATGATCCAGATAACTTACGTAGTCTGTTTTAGTCGTGTCATTACTCATGGTTTTTTAATTTTTGATTTTCTTTTTGGGTTAATCAGATAGACTATTATAAACACGAGTATAAAGAACACAACCAGTATGCCGGCAATCTTTAGAACATCCAACGAATACCGTTGCCCTTGCGGATCGTAGCTGAAACACAGCAACAACACTTTCTGAATCGTTGGCCGGGGTTGTTCCTTATTGGCTTCAACAATGGACATCTTGAAATCGATGGGCAAAAATGTGATGCCATACAGATAGCGGGTTATCATCCCCTGTGGACTAATCGCGATAATGGCTGATGGATGTACGAAATCCAACCCTACGGCTTTCGTAATAAAACCGGTTGCATGGGTGATTGTAAAAATAGTGGCACTGTCGGTGGTCAGGAAAATCCACCCATCACTTTTCCCTTTTGCATACCGTTCTGTGAATCTTTTCTTCTTGTCTTTTGCTTTTTCAGGCGTATCCCTGAAATTAAAACTGATGGTGATCACCTGGTAATCCTTGCCAAGGACCAGATCTGATTTCTGTATAACACTTCCCAGTCCTTCCAGTAGCGGGCTGCAAAGTCCGGGACAATCGAAATAGACAAACGACAGGATAGTTGGCTTTGTGATAAGCTGCCGTAAGGTCACTGTTTGAAACTTATCATTCACAAACTTCAAATCGAGCGGGATAGTCTTGCCCAAATGTTCCACGATACCAACTTCCGGCGATTGGTCTACCTGGGCATACCCTGATCCCGTTAAACTTAAAAAAAAGAGTACTGTAAGAATAAAATTCTTTTTCATATTGTTATTTTTTGCGCTTGCTTTTAGTGATATTCAATTCTTTCAGAGAATCGGAATACAGGGCAATCATAATGGCACCACCCATTAATCCGGTATCTTTCAATAGTTCGATAAATGCTATTTGCCAGTCTGACGTTGATAAACCTGGAATATGAATGGTAATTATAAAAATAAAAAGTAGTCCGGCCAGACTGTAACAGGCTGTTTTTATAAATTTATTCAGGATGATAAGTATGCATGCCAGTATCAGGATGAATCCGGTTAGCAGGATGGTAAAACCTCCTCCCGGAATAAATGATGACATGAGTCCTAAGAAATAATTTTTCATGATGAAATGGTTTACTCCCATGACTCCAAAGGGTAATGCAAAAAGAATTCTTCCAATGATTGCTAGATTTTTCATGATTTTATAGTATTAATGGTACCCGATTTTTTTAATTTCCATAAATTAAACACGATATAAAGCAAAAAAAGACCAACAAATATAATGCACGATGTATAAGTAATAATAAGCCATACTGGTGCCTTTTCGACTACATTCCATATCGCCCTTTTCTGAGTCAGCGAGGGTTTATCCGTAGGGATCCCTACTTTTAATTTCTTTTGGTATTCCACTTCCCCGTAATTGTCATCACTTACCTTGGCTATTAATTCCACATTTCCCAGCTTATCACCCGGCAGGTCTTTGGGGAATTTGAAGGAGGCAATTCCGTCGCTGTTTGTATGAAGCGTTTTATCAATCTGCAATCTCCCGAAATATCTTTTGGCAAACAACACTACTTCATCATTCTTTAAGCTGACAATGCCTGTCTTTTCAGTAGCCTTAACATCTACACGAACCAACCGGGTGACAGGGTCATAAGCCAGTGTAAACTTAACCAGCTTGCTCTTACGTGGATCAAACTTTGAAAGTACCTGTACATATTGTTTATTAAAACTCCGGATATAGGCTATTAATTCCCAGCGTTGATCATCGGTCAGGATATCCTTAAACGAAGGCATGATCAGTCTCCCCACATTCAGGATATAAAACAAATCCCCATCCGTGCGTTTTTGAGTGACTGCACCCGACAAATCAGGCGGAATAGGTTTCAATGATTTCAGGCTATTCCCCTTGGTGGGATTGCCGTGGCAGGACATGCAGTTTTTAGTATACACCTCCTCCCCGGTTTTAGCAGTAACTGCCGTAAACGGGATATAACTGTTCTTCGCCTTCTTATCCGCCGGTATATCCCAACTCTGGGCAAAGGTTTGCAGGCAGAACAAAGAAACTACGAGTATAGTGAATACTTTAAAACCAATATTCTTTTTATTCATATGCCTTTTGATAAATATTTTGTATGAACTTTTTCTCTTTTTAAAAGCTGAATTTTCAATAGAATAATAATCCCATTATTGGATTGTATCTGGATTTATATTTGGGACACGCGATTTTCAATCGCGTTCCTGATCTTAAATACTACCTCCTGATAATTGCCATGTTTTTCGCGATTGAAAATCGCGACTCCCTCTTTTCCTTACTCCCAACTACT
>Ga0302209_10000701_pt1 | contig 15696 bp, 7 predicted proteins | sample II_Fen_E3_1_FD_194574 | JGI IMG/M metagenome (GOLD analysis project Ga0302209, IMG submission 194574) | Peat permafrost microbial communities from Stordalen Mire near Abisko, Sweden - II_Fen_E3_1 | ecosystem: Environmental > Terrestrial > Soil > Wetlands > Permafrost | place: Sweden: Abisko...
CCAAGAAATCGAATCAAAGAGAGAAAAGGAAAGAGCTACTTATAAATCAATTAAAGTAAGTTCCCTTTCTAAATCAAGAACAGAGATATCTCTTGATGGACAATGGCTATTTATGCCTACTTATGAATTGGAACAAGAAAAAATTGCAACTTCACCAACTACAGATGATAATGCTTGGCACACTATGTCTGTTCCAAACTTTTGGAATCCTAGTAGAATTTGGTTACATGGGGAAACTATGGGGAAATTTCCAAAAGGAATCTCAGATGCATATTTCAAGAAAGAAACTCAACGTTGTGAAGATTATACTTTTGATTATTCAAAAACTAAAGCTGCATGGTATCGCCAATGGATTGAATTACCTGAAAATATAAAAGGGAAAAATCTCGAATTAGTTTTTGATGCTGTATCAAAAGTGGCAGAAGTATTTGTTAATGGAACTAAAGCTGGTTCTAATATTGGGATGTATGGTGAGTTCAGAGTGGATGGCACTAAGCTATTTAAGCCTGGTAAAAACCTAGTTACCGTAAAAGTTACAAGAGATTTTGTTGAAAATATAGCTGATGCTGATAAAATTGTAGATGTTGCAGTTTCTGTGCCAGTTACAAACAAAATGCTTAAAGATATTGCTCATGGATTTTATGTTGGCGACCCGGCAGGAATATGGCAACCTGTAAATCTGGTAATTACAGATCCACTGAAAATTAATGATGTATATATTAAACCTACTCTTACGGGAGCAACATTTGATGTTACGTTAAAAAATAACGGTATCAAAAAAGCAAAATTTTCAATAAATACAAATATTGTAGACAATGCTACAAATCAGATGTTTTTTGAAGTTGAAGGATTAAAAGATATTATTTTAAATGCAGGGGAAGAAAAAGTATTCTCTTTTTCAATCAATGGATTAAAGCCAAAATTATGGTCACCTCAATCACCAAATTTATATGATTTTTCGTTTATACTTAGAAAAGGGAAAAAAGAAATTGATAAATCTACTATCTGTTCAGGATTTCGTACATTCGAATCGAAAGATGGTTTATTGTATCTGAATGGAATTCAGTATTGGTTACGTGGAGCTAATCACACTCCATTTGCATTAGCTCCAAATGATGAAAAGCTGGCCAATAAATTCTTTCAGCTGATGAAAGCAGGCAACATGGATGTGACACGTACTCATACTACTCCTTACAATGAACTTTGGATGCATGCTGCAGATAAAAATGGAGTTGGCATCAGTTTCGAAGGGACCTGGCCCTGGTTAATGATCCTAAGTTCCATGCCGGATTCTACGTTGATTGATATGTGGGCAGATGAATTTTTAAGGGTTCAAAAGAAATACAGAAATCATCCATCGTTACTTTTTTGGACTGTAAATAATGAAATGAAGTTTTATGATAATGATCCTAACATTGAAAGAGCAAAATTGAAGATGAAAATCGTTTCGGATGTAGTCAAAAGAATGCGCATTGTTGATTCTTCACGTCCAATAGTTTTTGATTCGAATTACAGGCGCAACGAAAGAAAATTTGGGAGTGATTTCTTTAAAACAATCGATGATGGAGATATTGATGACATTCATGCGTATATCAACTGGTACAATCATACAATATTTAAGCAATTCAATGGTGAGTTTCAAAGAGATAATAAGATTGTTGGCAGACCTTTAATTAGTCAGGAAATGTCAACCGGCTATCCAAACAATGAAACCGGACATCCAACTCGTGCTTATACTATGTTACATCAAACTCCTCAGGTACTGATTGGAAATCTGTCGTATGAATTCGCTGATCCGAAAACTTTCCTTGAGGTGCAATCATTTATTACTGGCGAATTAGCTGAAGCATTAAGACGTTCAAATGATAAAGTTTCGGGTATCTTACATTTTGCCTTGCTTACTTGGTTTAGAAATGTTTATGATGCTGATAAAATTGAACCCTATCCAACATATTATGCAATGAAAAGAGCAATGCAGCAGGTTTTGGTTTCTGCTGAAATATGGGGTAGACATTTTTATAGTGGCGACAAGTTACCTGTAAGAATTTGTGTGATAAACGATAAAGAGGATGGAAGTATGCTTCTACCGACAAACCTAAACTGGAAACTGGTTGATAACAATGGGATTGAGATAACATCGGGAAAAGAAACGTTCCCTGCTGTAGCACATTCTAGTCGTCAATGGATTTCACCGTCAATTACAATTCCTGAAAATTTGCAACAAAATAAAATTGATGGTAAACTGATGTTGGAATTGTCTGAAAATGGTAAAATTGTTTCAATAAACGAGTATAAGCTATTATTTGCGAAGAAGCAATGGGTCAAATCAACGTTTGAAGATAAAAAAATTGTGTTAGTTGACTTTAACGAAATTAAAAAATCCTTGGATTTTGTTGGCATTAACAGTTCATCTGCTTCAAATATAACAGAAGCAATGAAGTTAAAGGCTGATTTATATATTTTGTCTGGACTAGACCAAGATAAAAATGTCTCTCTTCCAGAAATTGATGCAATAAATAAATATGTTTCAAATGGAGGTAAAGTGCTATTATTAAGCTCTGAAAAGGTAGCAAAGCTCATGTATCCTGAGTGTATTACTGACTGGATTGTCCCAACTGAAGGTGATATAGCGAATCTCGAAATCTCAGAATCAAGTGTATTTGATGGGATTGATGAATTGGAACTCCGTTATTTCAATAATAACAAAAGAGAAATTCCAACAGTTTGTTCCGTCTCTTTCAAAGTCAATCGTGACCCCAGATTGGAGTTATTAGCATCTCAAACAAAGATACATTCATATATTAATGGTGATATGTATGAACGCTCTGAAAAAATGAGTACGATGAGGGGCTATCCTCTTTTGAAACTCACAGATAAAGGGAGTATAATTATCTCAACTATGGCTGTTAACAAATCAACAACTGATCCGATAGCTGGAAAGCTATTGGTAAATATGATAAGTGACCTTCTTAAATAAAATTATTAAAAATCATAGATAATACTTTAAAATTCAATGAAAAATAATCATTCACAAAAAGATTTTAGACTAGTAACAGAATGGAAAAAGGAAGTGAGAATAATCCTAATTCTTTTTGTTCTAATGTTTTCGGCTAATCAATCTGCAAATGCTCAATATAGATTATTGACAGGAACCGTTGTAGATGAACAAAAAGAACCATTAATGGGTGCTACTGTAAAAATATTTGAAACATCAAAGGGTACAATTACTGACTTAAATGGTTACTTTTCACTTAAAGTCTCAGGAAAAGTCACCTTAAATATTTCTTATATTGGATACACTTCTCAAAATATTAGTATTAATGCGACTACAAGCAATATTAATATTGTGTTAAAAGATGCGTCTAATTCGTTAAATGAGTTAGTTGTAACAGCTTTAGATATGCGCCGCGATGAGAAAACATTGACGTATGCTCACCAAACTGTTGATGTAAAATCAATGACTGAAGCACGCGATGCAAACATACTAAACTCGCTTTCAAATAAAGTGTCAGGTGTACAAATAATTTCAGGTGGTGGGGCAGGTAGTTCTAGTACTGTATTAATAAGGGGTAATAACTCTATAACTGGGAATAATCAGCCTCTTTATGTTATTGATGGGATTCCAATCCTGAATGAAATGGGTGATAATAATACACAATCTCTCGATTATGGAAATGCTGCTTCAAATATTAATCCTGATGATATTGAAAATATCGAAGTTTTAAAGGGCGCAAATGCATCCGCACTTTATGGATCGGATGCGGCAAATGGTGTAATTTTAATTACTACAAAAAAAGCAAAAAATAAAAATGGTTGGGGAGTGAGTTTGAATAGTAATACTCAATTCACACAAATTAGCCAACTCCCAGTATATCAGAATATATATGGTGCTGGTGGTGATGGTCGACTAATATATGGGCAGAATTATTATGGAAACACTTACTATGGAGCAGCTTATGATTCAAATTTACCTTGGGGAATTGCTAATTTGACGAATAAAACTTACGGTAAAGCAAGTTACGGTCCTCCAATGCTTGGTTTTGACGTAGTTGGGCGCAATAACGAAGTAAAATCATATTCCCCTCATCCTGAAAGTACTCTTGATATGTATCAGGTTGGAAAAGAGTTTACCAACGGTATTTCTTTAGATAAATTGACTGATGGTGCTTCCATTCGATTTTCATTTACAAATACAAGTTCTGACGATATAATGCAGAAAATGAACAAACGAAATAGAAATGCATTCAGTTTAAGAACAACTTCAAACATAACAAAACAATTTACTGTAGATGTAAATGCAAAATATACGAATGATAAAATGGAGAATCGGGGTTATAGAAATAACTCATATAGAAATCCTTTATATGCACTTGCAAATTTATCACGTGATATTTCATTGAATGAATTGACTCCATGGAAACAATCGAATGGAATGCCTTACACCATTGTTGGAGGCATAGTTAACCCATATTGGTTACTAAATGAACTTTCAAATTCGGATAAAAAAGATTGGTTATTGGCTGATGTTACATTAAAATATAATTTTTCTAAAGAATTAAATCTTCGAATTCGGGGAGCTACAGATATTCAGTCTTCGCAAGGTTGGTCTTTTGTTAATTACTATTCTTCATTTGATACAGATGGTGATTATTCTAGTTTTACGCAAATGTCAACTAATAACTCGTTGGAAGCTTTACTTTCATTTCAAAAAAAATGGAATAAATTTAGTGTAAATTCAAGTGTAGGTGCATATAGCCAGTCCATGGTAAGTAAGACGGAAAATGCGGAGGTACAAACTTTAATAAAACCTGATGATAAATCATTGGCAAACAATGGATCAGCAATATTGGCCTGGGAAAACTATAATGCTAAAGAAAAACGATCAGTATTTAGTCTGTTTAATTTAGGATTTGATAATTATATTTTTGGTGATATAACTGTGCGAAACGACTGGTCATCTACATTACCTGTCAAAAATAACTCTTATTTTTATTCTTCAGCGGGATTAAGTTTTATACTTTCAGAAGTAATTAAAGTTCCAAAAAAAATTCTTTCATTTGCGAAACTTCGTATTTCTACTTCAACTGTAGGAAATGATGCGCAATTTGATCAACTCTTTAATGGTTATACTTATGGAAATATCTATTTAGGATCAATGATTTGGGTTAATAGTGAAAAATTGAAGAAGAATTCTGATTTAAAACCCGAGAAAACTAATTCTAACGAAATTGGTGCTGATTTGAGATTCTGGGATAACAGAATAATGATAGATGCAACTTACTATTCAAAATCAACAACAAATCAAATTATTCAAGCTGTCGTTTCTCCAATGTCTGGGTATGAAAGAAAAATGATTAATGCTGGAGAAATAAAGAATTGGGGAACAGAGATTTCTTTAAAAGTAAGTATAATTAAAAACAAGAAATTTGAATGGGTATCATCACTCAACTGGTCTAAAAATAATTCTTTAGTAGTATCACTTACTGAGTCAACAAATCGTTTTTCACTAAATAATTTTGGATCGTTTGTTACTTCGTATGTTCAGGTCGGTCAACCTTATGGCGTATTATATGGTACTGACTGGAAAAGAGATACCCAAGGGCATTTGCTTGTAGATGCACAAGGGCGTACAATTGCTACCAATGATAATTACTACGGTAAAATATCTCCTGATTGGTTAGGAGGTTGGAATAATACAATCAAAATAGGGAATGTTGATATATCAGCATTAATTGGATTTCAAAAAGGAGGACTTTTCTGGTCTTATACTGAATATCAAGGAACCCGAGATGGAAATACTATTACATCATTAGTAGGAAGGGATGAATATCTCTTCAGTAATTGGGTATTAGGTGAGAATGATAATGAGCGCCGAGGACAATTACAGGTCGTTAATACAGTTTTACCAGGTGCAAATCTAACTAGCAAATATGTCACTTACGATGACAATGGACGAATCTCAGGAATAAATCTACCAAATAGATATTTCGATTCTTCAGTTCCTAATTGGGGTGGTCAACCCTGCTACATGAATGTTAAGCCATCGAATTTTTATTCTGACGACGCTGGCAAGAGTATGAAAATATATACCTATGATGCTTCCTATATTAAACTCAGGGAAATAACTATTGGATATAATTTGCCAAAAAGCTTATTGAAAAAGACTTTTATAAAAACAGCAAAACTCTCTGCAGTAGGTAGAAACTTAGCAATTCTATATCAAAAAACACCAAAAGGGCTTGACCCTGAGGCTACAAGTACAACAGGGTCGGGACAGGGATTTGAGTATGGTTTTGTACTGCCTACGGCAACTTATGGATTTAATATTAATATGACATTTTAATTGAATCAACGATGAAAAAAATAATTTATTTAGTTATACTGCTCTCAATTATTGGCTTTAGTAACTCCTGTACAGATGATTTTGCGAAAGTCAATTCTGACCCAAACAAGTTGTCAAAAGTATCAATTCAGGATGTGTTTCCCGGTACTGTATATAAAACACTTAATTGTACTGCAGCACTTAATTATAATTTTGCGGCATGGTATTCCCGATATGTTGTTGTGGCTTTCTTTCCAAGTGAACTTGTCGACATGAGGGGATATGTAAGTGATTATTATGTGGGGGTTTTAAAAGACATTAAAACACTTGAAACTATGTATGTCGATAAATCAGAATACAATAACAGATACCAAATGTTGATGACCTGGAAAGCCTATGTGTATTCAATTATTGTATCTTCATGGGGTGGAATGCCTATGTCAGAAGCCATAAAAGATAATGGAGAAGAAACATATAAGTATGATACTGAACTTGAAATGTATACACAAATTTTATCAATACTTAAAAAGTCTTCAGAAAGTTTTAATACATCAAGTACATCGGATATATTTACTATTGATCCGGTTTTTCCATCAGCAACAGGAACAAGTGACATTGTAAAATGGAGAAAGTTTGCTAATACTATGCGATTGGAAGTTGCATTACGCATTCAGAACATAGCTGGTGCACAAGAGTTGGCTAAAACAAATGTTGAAGAATGTATGAATCACGAAGATTGGATGATTGCTTCTTTGGACGATATTGTTAAGGGAAGATGGGGGACAAATATAAATTCTGATGCATCATACTACTATACAAAATTTCTTAAGAGTTTTGCTATATCTCCAAATTACACAATATATCCAAGACTTGACCAATATTTTTACTTGTATCTGAAATCATATAACGATCCTCGCCTTACTGCTTATGCTGATCCCTCAGATTCAAGGTATTTATATGTCGTAACTGACACAATAAGTCGAGTTTCTACAACCAATTCATTGAAAAGAGATTTAATTGCCGTTCAATATACAATCCCGTATTTACCCGGAAAGGAGATTATGCCTACACCACCTTCAGGTTGGGTAAATGGTATCGATCCAAATTCTCCAGGAGGTACTGGTTATTATCAAAATCCCTACAGTTCCGTTAAAAATGACTTGACATATTCGGGTATAAATATTAATTTTATAAAAGTAAATGCGCAGTCTGTTATTTACAGTTGGGCAGATGCCTGTTTTTTAATGGCGGAAGCAAAAATCAAATATGGTGTTGGCTCAAAAACTGCCGATCAGTATTATTACCAAGGAGTAGATGCATCATTCTTACAATATGGGTTTTCAACGCAACAGTCTACGAAATATAAGGCCCAAGATGGTATTAAATGGAATACAAATGGTGTAGGGCTTCAAGATTATTTAGGACTTTATAGTGCAAATATTAATGGTGCAGGTAGTACTGAAAATAATCTAGAACAAATTTATAAGCAAAAATATATTGCTGACTTTTTTAACGGGAACGCAGGTTGGACGCTAGAACGTAGAACTCGTGTACTAAACTTTCCACCTTATTTTTATAATGGTAGTAGTGTAAATGAAGGAAGTAATGGTGTTTATGACTTTATTCCAGAACGTTTATTATATTCTGCAAAAGAAATTAGTGATAATAAACAAGCCTATTATGGTGCGATTGATAATCTTCAAAAATCATCCTCTTCGCCAAATCCATCTCATTGGGGTGATAATTTTTATACTTCACTACAAATAGCAAAACCTAACTCACAAAGTTTAAGTAATTGGGAAACAGGTGTATTAAAATATAACAACGCATTTGTTCGAAAATTTTATGGAAAAACAGAGGAGGAATTTGTAATTGGTGCTCAGCAATATTATCCTAGTGTAAAAACAATATATGATCTTTATCTTACAACTACAATTAATTATAAAGTAGTTAAAGTTATTTCAACTTACAATCCTTAAAATATTTTTAAAAACATCAACACAAAATTTTAAAACAGCATGAAATCATATATAAAAATCATTAGTTCTATTTTTAGCATTGGGATTATTTTTATGTCCTGTACAGATAAAGAGCCGAGTATTGATGACAATTTCTTAAATTATCAAATTCAAGATGTCACACTCACTGAGAGTTGTCAGGTTGGGGCATATTATTACAATAACGGCTCAACAGGGTTAAATACTAATGCTTACGCACGTCTAACAGACATTCAAGATTTATCTGCAGGGAAAGCAGGTCCTTATGTACAACCTGTTTTAGACAATTACACTACAACCAATTCAATTGCAAGCGTTCAAGTTATACAGCAACATGTAGATTGGGCTATAGCAGGTGGCATTGACTTTCTCGTAATGCCAGGTTTGACTGAGGATGCGACCAAAATATATCCAAATAACATAACTGCTGATAATACTCGGTTTGTAAATCTTGTAACCGGTAGAATTGGTTCCGATGGATTGGATTCTCTATTGACAACTGGTTCTCGTGTAAATATGAAAGGGCTAAAATATGCTTTGTCTGTAAATCCGGCGAACACATCCTCTAACCCTACTCCTGTCTTGGACAACAATAATTTGATAGAATATTCCAAACTCCATCCATTGACGGGGCTTTCGAAAGTACAGCGTTTTAACGAACTATTTAAACGTATTTCCGATTATTTTAGTGATCCGCATTATTATAAGATCAATGGGAAGCCTGTTGTTGTAATTCTAAATCCACAATTAATTTACGCAGAAAACACTGCAAAATTGTATGATGATATGCGGGCATATGTAAAGGTGTATTGTGGCCAAGACATATATATCATTGCACAACAAGTATCATGGACACCTCCAGCTCGAAATGAGTATTTTCATATTAGAGGGAAAGTTGATGCCCTGACTTATACATGTATGTACAATCAGCCAATGGCTGACAGATCATATTGGTATCCTCAATTAATTGATCAAAATTGGATGTATTCGCGCAATTATCTTATGACTAATTGGAATATTGATTTTGTTCCGAATGTTTCTCCATCATTTACTTATTATGTTAATACGGGGGCTAACTATGATATTCCTATTATAAATAAAGACCCTAAAGTATTTAGAACATTTTGTAATGTTGCTAAGAAAAATTTAGGAAGAAACAGAGTTGTTTTGATTGAATCTTTTAATCAATGGGCATATAATACTGCTATAGAACCAACTAAACCAGAATATGGGAATGGATATGGTACAAGTTATCTGGATATTGTAAAAGAACAATTTAAAAAATAATTTTATAGAAATGCAGTTGTAAATAAAAATAACTATCTGATGAAAAATGCATTTTGTTTTATATTCATATTTTGTTTTTCAGTCATTACTTTTGCTGAGAGTAAAACCCAGTATGTAAATCCTTTTATTGGAACCGCTAATAATGGTCATACTTTCCCCGGAGCCGCAATGCCCTTTGGTTTTATTCAGACAAGTCCTGAAACAGGGAATACAGGTTGGAGATATTGTTCAGGGTATAATTATGCCGATTCAATTATCATAGGATTTGCTCAAAACCATTTAAATGGAACAGGTTGTCTTGACTTGGGAGATATATTATTTCTACCTTTTTCTGGAACTCTTAAAGATAAAGACTATTCTAGTCGATTTGACAAAAAATCCGAAAAAGCTATTCCCGGTTATTATAAGGTTAATCTGGCTGATTTTGGAGTTGATGTTGAACTTACTGCAACAGATCACACAGCATTTCATAAATATACATTTAATAAAGGAGATGCACACATTCTTGTCAATCTTCAGAGTGGTTTGTCTGGTGATGACAATGTCTTGAAAAATCGGGTTATAAAATCAAATTTCAATATTGAGAATGAAACAATCGTTTCAGGTCAAAACAGAGTGAGAGTATGGGTTTCCAGAAATTTTTATTATGTAATTGAATTCAGTAAGCCATTTAAGAAGTCGAATGAACTTCCAAAAGCAAAAGGTGAAAATGCAAAAAAAATTATTTTTGATTTCGATGTAAAGCCAGGTGAGTCTATAATGCTAAAGATTGCCATTTCAACTGTTAGCGTTGAAGGAGCCAAATTTAATTTAAAGACGGAAAACCCCGGTTGGAACTTTATTAATTTAAAAAACAAAGCAAACAACGTATGGGAAAATTTATTGTCAAGAGTTAAAATTGAAGGCAATCAGGCTCAAAAGGAGAACTTTTACACATCGCTTTATCATTTGTATTTACAACCAAGCAACATTGCTGATGTCAATGGTCAATACCGTGGGGCAAATGACAGTGTTTTTACAGCGCCGTCAAAACAATACTACTCTACTTTATCACTTTGGGACACTTTCAGAGCTGCACACCCATTGTATACGATATTGATGCCAGAGCGGGTTGATAATCTGGTGGCTTCAATGTTAGAGCATTATAGAACAGCTGGAATTCTTCCAATTTGGACATTGTGGGGTAAGGAAACTTATTGTATGATTGGAAACCATGCTATTCCTGTAATAGTTGATGCCTATATGAAAGGATTCAGAGGCTTTGATATTGAGAAAGCATATGAAGCAATTAAAATGACTGCAACTACTAATCATATAAATTCAAATTGGGATATCTACACAAAATATGGATATTTTCCATTTGATTTGGAAAAAAAAGAATCGGTTTCGAGAACACTTGAAAACTGTATAGATGATTGGAGTATTGCTCTTATGGCTAGGTCTTTGGGGAAAGAAGATGATTATCAGTTCTTTTCGAAGCGTGCACAATTTTATAAAAAACTTTTCGACCCTCAAACAAAATTTATGCGTGGTAAAGATTCCAAGGGCAATTGGCGGATACCTTTTGATGCTTTAGGTTTGTCACATGCAAGTTCATTTGGAGGTGATTATACAGAAGGTAATGCATGGCAATATACATGGCATGTTCCACAAGATGTTGAAGGTTTAACGGAGCTTTTTGGCGGCAAAGAAAAGTTGGCATACAAGTTAGATTCCCTATTTAAACTTGAATCGACAATAAAAGGTGCAGGATTTGTATTAGATGTTACAGGTTTGATAGGGCAATATGCACATGGTAATGAACCAAGTCATCATGTTGCATATCTTTTTACACTTTTGGACAAAGGGTGGAGAACACAGGAGCTTGTTCGTGAAATTAACGATAAATTCTACATCAATAAACCCGATGGATTGTGTGGTAACGATGATTGTGGGCAGATGTCGGCATGGTATATTTTTACTGCAATGGGATTTTATCCTGTTAATCCTGTTTCTGGGCAATATGTTTTTGGAGCTCCTCAATTACCAAAAGTCACCTTGGCTTTGCCTGGAAATAAGAATTTCTCTATTGAAGCAAAGAATTTGTCAGTTCAAAATAAGTATGTTCAAAGCATTATACTTAATGGAAAAGTGTATGATAAAGAATTTATAAATCATATTGATATTATGAATGGAGGAAAACTTATCTATATAATGGGACCAAATCCTAAAATAAATAAAGATTGAAAGGCGGATTTATCACTAAAAAATAAGCAAAACTAAAATGCACAAAATATTGTATTTTAATATATTAGTTGTTTTTTTGTCATTATCACTAAGCATCTTTTCTCAAAATAAATTATCAATAGTAGCTTATGGAGCTACACCAAATGACAGTACAGATGATCAAAAAGCAATTGAAAACTGTATTGCGGCAGCCAAAATAAAAGGAAAAACTGTATATATTCCCAAAGGTAAATACAGGCATAGTGGATTAATAAACCTAGATGGAGTATCTATGAAAGGTGCGTGTCGTGACAGCTCTATTCTTATAGCTACAGAACTTAAAAGCACGATATATATCAAAGGAAAAGGTGTAGTATTATCAAATTTCACCCATGAAGTTTCGAAAACAATTGCTCGAGATGATAAAGTAGAACATGGAAGTATTAGCGCCTGGTTTGCATCAAATTTTAAAATTGATAATCTTTATATTTACAAGTCAACCAACACAGGCGTTTTTGCTTTTGGTTCCAGCTATGGTAAGATAAAAAACTGTTATATTAATGCTACAAACGCTGATGCCATTCACAACACTAATGGATCGCATCACATCACTGTAACATCAAATGTGATAAGGAATAATGGTGATGATATGGTAGCAGTGGTGTCATATGGCAAGGAGGAATTTAGCCATGATATTATCATAGAAAATAATGATTGTTCAGCAAACTATTGGGGTAGAGGAATCTCAGTCGTGGGAGGTCATACAGTAAAAATACAAAATAATAAAATTTCTAATTCATCTGGAGCTGGAATTATTATAGCTTGTGAATCCGCATTTAAAACAAAATCAGTATATGATGTAATAATTAACAATAATTCAATAACAAATTGCGGGTTGGTAATTCCTCAAACGGGAATTCTTTTAAGTGGTGAAAATGGAAATGTCAACAATACTATTATTATGAATACATCTTCGACCAGTAATAAATATGGAAATTTTAAATCGGAATACGATGTGACAAATACTACATTTAAATGCAATATTGGCTTTGGTCGGTAATGCTTAGAATGAACTAATCTATAGTTTTAAATACTTAAATAACTCTTAGAAACTCCCAAATTACGGATTAGCATTTTGCTATTTCCAAATTGCTAAAATCTAAACTACTACAACTATACACCCTCATATTTATTTGAAGGTATACAAGTAATACACATTAATTAAAATATTGAAAACAAATGAGCTTAAATATTAAAGAGATACTTATTTCGACCTTTTTGTTTTTTTTCTTAGCAAATATAAAGTCTGAAGTAATTGTAAATTCTCTCTTTACAGAGAATGCAGTTTTACAACAAGGAGTTAAAGTTCCTGTATTTGGATATGCAAAAGACAATGAGGAGATAACGGTTAGTTTTGGTAAACAGATATTAAGAACTATAACTATAAATGGCAAATGGTTAGTTACTTTAAATCCTCTCAAAGCTTCGTCAATTCCACAAAAACTAATTGTCAAGGGTAGTAATACTGTTATTATTTCAAATATACTGGTAGGCGAAGTGTGGCTTTGCAGTGGACAAAGTAATATGGCTCTAGGTCTTAAACATATAAAACCAAAAAATGGTGCACAAGATAAAAGGACTGTATTAAAAGATGCTCAAAACTATCCAACTATAAGACAATATACCATAAAAGTTAAAACATATGATTCTATTCCTGATAGATCTTATGATAATAATGGTAAATGGATTGTGTGTGATAGCACTAAGGTCTCTGATTTTTCAGCAGTTGCATTTTTTTTCGGTAGAAGCCTTAACAAAGAATTAGGTGTGCCAATTGGACTATTGACTATTGCATATCCAGGTACACCAATTGAGTACTGGATTAGTAAAGATTCACTAATTAATAAGTTGGAATTAAAGTCAATATTTGAAAATTATACAAATTCTTTTAAAAACTTTCCAGCAAAACTTAAAGAGTTTAAGGAAAATCAATCTACAATCATCACTAATTATAAAAATGATTCTGTTATTGCAGTGAAGAATAATCGAGCCATTAATGAACGTCCAAAGGCACCTGTAAATCCTGCCGAAAGAGGTGGACCCAGTGGATTGTTTAATGCAATGATATCACCTTTAATCCCTTTTGCAATAAAAGGTTGTTTGTGGTATCAGGGCGAAAATAACTCTGGTGGTGGTAATAAATACAGACAACTCTTGCCTTTAATGATAAAAAATTGGAGACAAGAATGGCAAATTGGAGAATTTCCATTTATCATTGTTCAAATACCAGGTTGGAAAACAATACAACCAGAGCTAAGAGAGGCTCAATTACTAACTTCCCAGAATGTAAAAAACACTTCATTAGTTGTAATAAATGATTGTGATGATGCTTCTAATGTTCATCCTGGGAATAAACAACCAGTAGGAGAAAGAGCTGCTCTTCAGGCTCAGGCCATTGCTTATAAAAAGAAAATTGAATATAGTGGACCTATTTATAAATATCACGAAATAAAAGGAACGAAAATAATACTCACTTTTACGCATGTAAAGAAAGGAATTTTCAGTAGAAATGGTGAGTTAACGGATTTTGAAATTTGCGGTACTGACGAAAAATATTATCCTGCCACAGCTATTATAATTAAAAATAAAGTTGTAGTTGAATCCTCAAGTGTAGCCAATCCCATTGCAGTTAGAATGGGTTGGAATACGACCCCGAATGTAAATTTGTATAATATTGACGGCTTATGTGCTTCTCCATTTAGGACAAAAGTTCCTTAAATAGTCAAGCCTTAAAATCGTATAATAACAAGATTATAAACCATAGACTCTTTAAAATAGTTGTGTATATCTGCAAGTTCTATTATATTTGATGCGTAATTTTTGCAAATAAGTTATGCTATCAAAGAAGAAAGACACAACACAGAGGAGTATGTTTTTTGGATTTGATGATACGCTTAACCAAAAACATCTGATGTATATTTTAGCCAATAAAGTGAATTGGCAGTTGTTTGAAGATTCGTTCACACCATTATATTATATTATATTGCTCCGATAATAGACGTCCGGCAAAACCGATTCGTTTAATGGTTGGGTTATCTATTTTAAAGCATTTACGTAATATATCTGACGAAAGCGTCATAGAGCAGTGGAGTGAAAATGTTTATTACCATTACTTTTGCGGTCAAAAGGAGTTTATCCCTGTTGAACCGTGCTAAGCGTCGGAGTTAGTTCATTTCCGTCATAGGATTGGAGAATCTGGGATTGAATTGATACTCAAAGAAAGTATTTAAATTAATGGCAATGATAGCAATGACCCAACGACCAGTATTGAAACGACTGTTAAGGAGAAAAATATCACTTTTCTCACAGAAAGCAAATTGCACCGGAATATTATTGACAAATACAGGAAGATAACTGATAAAGAAAATCTCCCGATACGTCAAAGCTATACACGAACATTAAAGAATTGAGTTTAGATCAATGCTTTAGGAATCATCCACGCAATAAATGGAAAGCATGAAAAGCCGATAGTAAAGAAAAAACTATTGCTGGCAGATTAGTTCGTGAGTTGGAACGTAATTTATTGCCCAACTCCAGTTATCAATTAGATATTGATTTGTTTAAACATATTCTAAATCAGAAGAAGAACGATAAATATAAGTTTTATTCCGTACATGAACCAGCTTTATTGCCTTTTCAATTTGTAAATTTGCACCAATTACCAAAGCTTCAAATTCCACTCTGATCATGTTTACTAATTCTTCAAGTTCTTGAATAATGTTTAGTTTAAAATTGGATGTTCATACAGTCAGTATATTTTCAGCAAATATAATCATTAAAGTATAATTGAGTAACCTCCGATTATACGCTATTTCAAAAAGTTGA
>Ga0302209_10000712_pt1 | contig 15516 bp, 17 predicted proteins | sample II_Fen_E3_1_FD_194574 | JGI IMG/M metagenome (GOLD analysis project Ga0302209, IMG submission 194574) | Peat permafrost microbial communities from Stordalen Mire near Abisko, Sweden - II_Fen_E3_1 | ecosystem: Environmental > Terrestrial > Soil > Wetlands > Permafrost | place: Sweden: Abisko...
CAGGAATACTCATCCAACTGCCGTAAAAGAAACGCTTGGACGCTTGATTAGTCAACTGAAGTTCAGAGATGAAAGTAACTGTCATTTTATAGATTCAAAAGAATTCCTAAATATTTTAGTATCAATTTCAACAGTTGTTACTATATTTGCGTTTAATAAGTAGAAGCTGTATAAATATGACGGACAAAGTAAAATACTGGAGTGATTTATCAGAATATGATTACGACACAGCATTGGCTATGATGCAAACCGGTAGATATTTATATGTTGGTTTTATGTGCCATCAAACAATAGAAAAAATTTTAAAAGCATATTTTAATACGTTGAGTAATGAACCTGCACCTTTCACCCATAGTTTGACTAATTTAGCCAGAAAGTCAAATTTATATGACAGTTTACCTGATGAATTTAAGGATTTTATTGACATTTTAGAACCTCTCAATATTGAAGCCAGGTACCCCTCTCATAAAGAACGATTAATGAAAAGTTTGACCAAAGAAAGATGTCAATCAATTGTGGAAAATACTAAAAACTTACAATCATGGATAATAGAGAAATTATAAACAAACTAATCAATTACAAATTGCTCGTATCAAAGCATTTCGACATTGATGAGTTAGTGCTTTATGGTTCTTATGCAAAGGGTACTCAAAATGCGGACAGCGATATTGATGTTGCCATTGTAGTTAATTCTATTGATCAGGACTTTTTTACGTATGCACCACTACTTTGGAAACTAAAACGAGAAATAGATGATCGGATTGAACCGATATTAATTGAGAAAAACAGTGATGAAAGTGGCTTCTTAAAAGAGGTTTTAAAGACAGGATTGATTATAAAATAACATATCCGAATTACAATAATCAGGTCAAAGATTGTATATTATGGATAAAATTGAGGCTTTATAAATCAGCCACCGTTATTTGAACCGTGTCAGAAAATCGAATATAGAATTTACTGAAGCCTTGTTGTTTGGCTCGTATGCAAAAGGGAACCAACACGAAAACAGCGATATAGACACAGCTATTGTATTAAAAGACAATGTAGTTCACACTTTTGAAACAGACGTAAAATTAATGATCATCCGTAAAAGTGGTGACGAAACATTCATCGAACCCATACTTTTACAAAAGAAGAATTTGATCGTAGTGTGCCTATTGTGGATCAAATTACCCGTTTCGGCGAAAGAATCACCCTTTAAAGATACAAATAGAATAGCTAAACGGCTAAATCTCCTAACAGGAAATTAGCCGTTTTTTTCTTTACCCGACAAGGGAAGGAATTGGGAGAAGCTAACAGGGAATTGTGCAGTCAGATGGATCTGTCACTACAATGGTTTAGAGGCTGTTTTAAGAGGAATCATTCGGGTAATGATACGTAGTCTACCGGCAGGAATAATGCGTCAAACAGCAAAATAAACGGCTGGGCGCTGTGTTGGCAAATATCCGAAATAAAATTTTCAATAGTTTTGGTATCAAATCAATGGCTTGTTTGTATATTTGCATGGTTATTACAAAAGCAAATTTTTATGGCACGCATAGCAGGAATTACAATCGAAAAAGATAAAAGTGGAAATGCACGGTATGCCCGTATTGATCTGAAAAAATACGGGAAACAATTAAGTGCTTTTTTCCAGGAACTAGGTATTCAGGACGAAGTATCTACTTATGATCCTAAATTTGTTGCTAAAATCAAACGAAGCGAGAAACAAGCTGAGGAAGGGAAAGTACAGAGATTAGATCTGAACGATATATGGAAATAGATTTAACCGATGAAGCCAGAAAAGATCTGCTTAAACATAAACGCTCGGGGAATAAGGGCATAATAAAAAAAGTAGAGCTATTATTATTTGCTATTTCGGAAAATCCGTATGCAGGTATAGGTCAGGTTGAACAATTAAAGCATGAACTTTTAGGAAAATGGTCTCGTTGAATAAATAATGAACACCGGATTGTTTATTCTATTAATGAAGAAAAACAACTTATTACCATACACTCAATGTTTGGACATTACGAAAAGTAACTTCATAAAACAGTTAAAACCACAACGAATTAATAGTTGTGGTTTTTTTTATAACATGACAATTTCAACACGAGTCACATACTTTCACCATTTTTGAATGGAAAACGAATCAAACCGTAAAAGAAACGATTCACCATTTACTCTAAAAATGTGTACTTTTGTTCTTCAATTTTATCATTCAACATCATGGAAGTATATTTAGCCCCTATGCAGGGACTCACCGACTGGATATTCAGGGAATCATATTACGAGCATATTGGAAAGTTCGACAAAACGTTTGCACCCTTTATCAGGGTACAAAATGATGATTTTTATCATCCGAGCCAGCGAAATGACATCTTACCGCAACATAACACCATTCAGAAGCCCGTTCCACAGTTTCTGGGGAATGATGCCGGTTCATTCAAACGATTCGAGGAGTTATGCATTGAGCATGGATATACCGAAGTAAATATCAATCTGGGGTGCCCTTTTATAAAAGTCACAAGCAAGGGAATGGGAGCCGGTATGCTCCCTCATCCGGATAAGGTAGCCGGATTACTGGAAAAGATTTTTGCAACAACTAAACTGGCCATATCGGTAAAATGCCGGTTAGGACAAGAAAGTGCAACCGAGTTTGAACCGCTGATTCCTGTATTTAATGACTTCCCTATTGAGGAAATGATTATCCATCCCCGCATTGGCAAACAAATGTACAAGGGAGAAGTGGATCAGGAGGCTTTTGCACGCTATGCCCCCATGTTAAAACATCCCATCTGTTATAACGGCGATATTGTAAAGATGGCAGATATAGAAAGAATTCAGTCAATTATGCCCGGTATCAGCCGGATTATGATAGGCCGGGGTATCCTGCAAAACCCTTTTTTACTTGCCGAAATCAGGAAGCAGGATTTATCAAGGGCTGAAAAAGTGAGCATGTTGAAAGCATTTCATATTTCGGTTATGGAACGTTGTAAAGAAAAATATTCAGGCGATTTAAACATACTGCGCCGGTTGGAAGAAATGTGGGAATACCATGCCGAAGGATTTGAAGATGGCCGAAAAGTATTTAAACAGGTAAAGAAATGCAATACGTTAGCCAAGTATGAAGTAGTGTTGTTTAAAGCCATCAAGGAGCTGATATGATTCTTCAGCTATAGAGTACAAAAAACGGAAAAAGAAGTCATATGGATGTGAAAGGAATAATCCAACATATCATTGTGGCTGCTATGGGTTTATTTTTCATGCTTTCGGCATGTGAAATAAACTCTGCTTATATCAGAAATACCCTTGATGATGATTACGGTTATTATATCCAACCGGACAATTCCCAGACGATAGACATTTCAACTAAAATAATTTTTGATCACACCTTTGCTTTAATTCATATCTTCAATGAAATTCCTATCACAGAAATTTCATTTTACACATTATCTACCCCGATTTACTATCACAACTATTCTACACGATTGTATTTAAAAAATCGTATCCTACTCATTTAATTTTAGCTATTTATTTTATTGTTCCGAGTGGAAGTTCTTATTTAAAATTGTCATACTGAAACCAGTTGAAATAAGAATCACATTTAATTTACCGGTATTGGCATTACTTGCCAATATCGCTTTTGCACAGTACAATGTAAGCCTCGTTAAAAAAAACATAGTAAAATAGATGAGCCTTGATGGGTGCTAAATGTTATTGATACTCCATAACAGCGACACATTTTTAGAATCACCCGCTTAATATTCTTACGAATTAAAATATTATTCATCAAAATAAAATACATTCATTTAAAAACAAATTATTTATCAATGAAAAAAACCATTTTTATAACGCTTTTGGCGTTAGTGTTTGCAACCATGCAAACGGTAAAAGCTCAGTATCCAACCATTACCGACAGCGTAAGTCGCATATGGAAGGAAAATGGAAGAGTAGCGGACAGCTTATCGGAAATTGCCTGGGCCAAAGCATTACCCATTATTGAGAAAGAAGCAAGAGAAGGTAAACCCTATATTGACTGGGCAGCCCGCCCAACCGATCTGCCACAATCCGACCTTCCTGCATTCCCGGGAGCAATGGGAGGTGGTGCTTATACCTTTGGTGGACGTGGTGGTAAAGTGATCGTGGTTACCAACCTGAATGACAGAGGACCAGGCTCCTTTCGGGAAGCTTGCGAAACAGGCGGTGCCCGTATAGTTGTATTTAATGTTTCGGGCATTATACATTTGAAATCTGCGTTAAAGATTCGTGCTCCTTACATTACCATTGCCGGCCAGACAGCTCCGGGCGATGGAGTCTGTATTGCAGGATTTACCACGCAGGTAAATACACACGACGTAATAATACGTTATATGCGTTTCCGTCGTGGATCAACCGATGTGGGGGATCGCGATGATGCATTAGGGGGCAATCCTATTGGAAATATTATGATCGACCACTGTTCCTGCTCCTGGGGATTGGATGAAAACATATCCTTCTACCGCCACATATTCGATCCGAAGACCGGTCGCGAGTTAAATAAACTGCCGGTGGTAAATATTACTTTTCAGAATATTATTTCTGCTCAGGGTCTGGACATTTACAACCACGCTTTCGGTAGTACTACCGGAGGAGAAAACTGTTCTTTCATGAGAAATCTTTGGGCTAATAATACCGGACGCAATCCATCTATTGGTTGGAATGGGATATACAATTTTGCCAATAATGTAATTTATAATTGGGTGAATCGTACGGTAGATGGTGGTGATTATACCGCCTTATACAATATTATCAACAACTATTATAAAGCGGGACCTGCTACACCTAAAGAATTACGTATAAAATACCGTATCATTGAACCTTCCTCCAACGGACGTAGTAAACTGGAACATGCAAAATTTGGAAGACTTTATGTTACGGGAAATATAGTGGAAGGGAATGAACAGGTTACAAAAGACAATTGGGATGGCGGTGTACAATTACGGACACTAAAAGGAGCTGATATCAGCCTGGAAGATGCTAAAAAGGAATATTTCCCTGTCATGAAAGTAAACAAACCATTTCTTATGCCTGTATTCCCGATTTTGACAGCACAAGAAGCCTATAATTTTGTTTTAGATAATGCAGGAGCTGATTTGCCAAAACGTGATATTGTTGACCAACATATTATAAACCAGGTGAGAACAGGTGAAGTTTATTACGACAAGAAAGCGGATTCAAAAAAGTATTATCAATTTAAGACCCGTCGCCTGAAACCGGACTCCTACAAACAAGGTATTATTACCGATATCAGCCAGGTAGGCGGTTATCCGGAATACAACGGAAAACCGTATAAGATGACGAATGGTGATGGTATTCCTGATGCCTGGAAAATTAAATATGGTATCAATCCAAAAGGACCATCAATTGCTAATGGCGATATAAACGGCGACGGTTATACCAATATTGAGAAATACATCAATGGTATCGATCCTACCAAAAAAGTAGACTGGACAGATCCAAAGAATAATATCAATCCATTGGAAGGCAAAACAAGCCTATATTGATATTCAATTAATTCAGATGAACTATCATTATATTAACAGTCTATACGCCAGTTGATCTATTGAATGGTAGTCTATCGAATGGTAGACTGTAATGCTCAAAAAACAAAATTATTAATCTTTCAAACAGGTTGAATTTCGAATATGAAGTTCAACCTGTTTTATAAGGTAACAGGTGAATTAAAAACTTTAAAGGATGGTGAAAGAATTGAGGTACTAAGGTACAAAAGAGCATAAGATATCAACATTTTAGTTTCTTGGGTTGTTATTATTAATGCAATTAATATTATCAATAAGAATAGCAGACACTAAAATTTTGACAGTATGTTGGGAGATAAAAAATTAAAAGCATTCATACCGACTGTTGCACCCGAAAAAGCCAAAGAGTTCTACACAACTGTATTGGGCTTAGCGTTACTATCCGAGGATCATTTCGGGATGGAGTTCTACTCTGACGGAGCCTTATTGAGAATAAGCACCGTAAACAAATTGACCCCTCAACCTTTTACGGTTTTAGGGTGGGATGTTGATGATCTGCTTTCCACCATGGGTTCATTAAGCAAGGCCGGAGTTATCTTTGAAAGATACAATTATATTGAACAGGATGATTTCGGTATATGGACTGCTCCGGGAGGTGTAAAGGTGGCATGGTTTAAGGATCCTGATGGAAACATTCTTTCCATAACTGAGTACAGCCATCTCAAAAATGATGTTGTTGTTAGTAATTAAATGCCTGATAGTATTCAGGTATGATGGCCTCAGAAAAAGACAATCATGATTCGTTCAAGAAAGAAATAAGGAAACGATTAAGACTCTGTTCGGCATCCAATGTGATAGAAAAGAACTTTGTTTGTTTAAGCAGATCAAGTCATAAAAAGAAAATTTTATTTGTGATACTAAAAAAAATAATTGAAAATTCAGCCTATAAACATTAGACTTTATTCAGATTAATTTATTATGAAATTGAAAACAAAAGACTTACCACTAAGTCACTAAGAACACTCAGTTGAACAAGGTTTAAAACTACTGATATTCTTTGTTGCTAAAAACAAAAAGAACACGAAGAATAAAACATTCATGTTTTATTTCTCAACCAATTTGAAAATCATTGATTTAGAACAATAAAAACACGTGTGTTTTTATCTTAGTGACCTTTATTATAAGAAACTTTTAGTGATTCTTTGTGCACTTAGTGTCTTAGTGGTTGTTCTTATTTCTTTGATTCTTAATTTAATAACATTCTAATCGAAATAAATTCTATTAAATAGAAAAACATGAAAGAAACAACATTCATTACAACAAGTACCTCTTTAGAAGGGTACCGGGTGATAAAACAATTGGGGCTGGTTCGTGGAATAACCGTCCGTTCAAGAAGTATCGTCGGGAACATTGCCGGAGGATTTATGACTATTTTTGGTGGCAAAAGCGCAATTTACACAGAGCTATGTGAAAATGCACGGGAAGAAGCATTTCAATCGATGATAAAGCACGGGCAGGAATTGGGATGCAATGCCATTATCAATATGCGGTACGATGCCAATGATGTTATGAATGGACTAACCGAAGTACTGGCTTATGGAACAGCAGTTGTTGTTGAAAAAATAAATTAAGTATGAGCACACAAAATAACTGGCATGCTAAACACGCCGAGACATTAGGCTTTGGAGGAAAGGTGACTGATTTAGTAGCTAAAGGAATGGGATCCTGGCGTTTTATTATTATCCAGACTCTTATCGTAATTCTTTGGATGACATTGAACCTGATAGCCTTTTTCTATCATTGGGATGCATATCCTTTTATCCTGCTCAACCTGCTGTTTTCAACCCAGGCAGCTTATGCAGCTCCAATCATTATGATGTCCCAAAACAGGCAAAACGACCGGGACCGGTTACATGCTGAGGAGGATTATAAAACCAATGTGGATGCAAAAAAAGAAATTGAGGCATTATCGATACTTTTAAAATCACTTGAAGTTGAGAAACTGGATAAAATTATTCTAATGATTGAAGATATGAAAAAGTCTCCAACCAAATGACAGGTAATAATACCAAATTATTAGATATAAACCGGCTGAATCTTTGCAAGGAAGTTCAGCCGGATTCTTTTTAAATTTAAAACCGGCTAATACTTCCCTAACGCAATAACGCTTTTCGCAACCGGTTTTCCCGTATAAGATTTGTTTTTTTAGTTGAAGATAATTGAATACTAAAAAAAGGTTGTAATTTTACAGTCTGATTCAAAGCCAGAGGTTATTTAAACATACAACTAATATCTTTAAACCATTTAGCACCCAATCAAATATGAGTAAAGTTAGAAATCTTATCTTAGTCATTCTTGCCGGATTTATTCTGGCGTACATGTATATGCCAACTGTAAGTTTTGGGTTTACCGGATTCACAGGATTGCTTGTCGTATTAATCGGAATTTGGGTAGTGTTAAATAATCCGTTTAGCATTATTCAGAGTGGGAACAACTCACCATCATTCAAGATTGGCAAACCCGGGAAAGTAACCTTGGTATTATTAGGAATTATAGTTGTTTACATGACTGTTGTTCCGGTTCTAACCAGCTGGGCATTACTGCACACCAATGAATATCGTGATTTGATCGGGAAAGTAGAAACCGAATCGAACTTGTCAACTCACATGTTGCCAATATCCATTGATAAAATAAGGGTGGTCGATCAATCGTTGGCAGAATTGTTAGGAGATAAAGTATTAGGGTCTCAACCAGCTCTTGGGAGTCAGGTGACCCTTGGTACTTTTAATATTCAAAAGGTAAATAATGACCTTTATTGGGTGGCTCCCCTACTCCATTCCGGCTTTTTTAAATGGCAGAAAAACATGCAGGGCACTAATGGGTATGTGATGGTAAATGCCTGCAACGAACGGGATGTGAAACTTGTCCAGGAAATAAATGGCAAGAAAGTGTATATAAAATACCAATCGGAAGCTTATTTCTTTGATAACCTGGAACGATATCTCTATTTCCATGGTTACTGGCACGTTGGTTTAACAGATTATTCGTTTGAAATAGACGATGCCGGTACTCCATACTGGGTAGTGACCAAATACAAGAAAACAATAGGCTTTATGGGTGAAGAGGCACAGGGGGTCGTGATAGTCAATGCACAAACCGGTGAGATTAACGATTATTCCATAGAAAACACGCCTAAATGGGTTGATCGTATCCAACCGGGTGAATTTATTGAAACCCAGCTAAATGATTGGGGTAATTATGTAAAAGGTTACTGGAACTTCTCGAATGAAAGCAAACTTAAAATCACGGAACCGGTATCGATGGTTTATGGGGAAGACAATAATGCCTATTGGTATACCGGCTTAACTTCAGTTGGTTCGGATGAATCGACAGTTGGTTTTGCCTTAATAAATACCCGTACGAAAAAAGCAGTCTGGTACAAACAAAGCGGTGCTACCGAAAATGCAGCACAAAATTCAGCAAAAGGGAAAGTGCAGGAAAAAGGGTTTTCCGCTTCCTCCCCTATCCCATATAACATCAATAACATACCAACCTATGTAATGACCTTAAAGGATAACGGTGGTTTGGTAAAAATGTATGCCATGGTTGCCATTGAAGATTATACCATTGTGGGGGTTGGCAATACACTGAGGGAATCATTGATGGCTTATAAGAATGCTTTTAACCAGTCGGGCAACAAGATCAATACAAAAAGCAAAACAGAAAAGAACATTATCAAATCGGTTATTACACGTATAAACGGAGATGTCAAAAACGGGAATACTTACTATTATTTCACGTTAAGAAATATGCCTAAGGTTTTTATAGGATCTTCCCAGATATCCAATGATTTCCCCTTAACAAATCTGGGTGACAGTGTGTACGTCACATTCGATAACGACAACCAGGAAGTGATAGATGTATCGACCTTTAAGAATAAAAACTTCAGCAAATAAAACCTGATACTTACTCGTTATCCGGGGATTTAAGTTTCCGGATAACGAGTAAAGCTTTATATCTGGTAATTATTATTAATGTAGAACTCACAATGCCGAAATATACATTGTGTTTAAAATAGAATGATAAAAAAATCTTTCAAAAACAAACTGGTCAATACATTCGGACTACGTAATATTGCACGGTCGCTTCGTTACCGGAATTATCGTCTATTTTTCTATGGTCAGAGTATATCTCTTATTGGAACCTGGATACAACGTATTACAGTTCCATGGCTGGTATATCGATTAACAGGTTCTGTTTTCCTACTTGGATTAGTTGGCTTTGCCGGTCAGATCCCGACATTCTTAATGTCCCCTTTTGCCGGTGTATTAATTGACCGGTGGAACCGTCATAAGATACTGGTTGTTACCCAAATACTGGCACTAATACAGGCTATGGTACTGGCGCTTCTTTTTTACGAGAAAACAATCAGCGTATGGCACATTGCCATACTAAGTATTTTTCTCGGAATCATCAATGCCTTTGATATGCCTGCCAGGCAGTCGTTTGTGGTGGATATGATTGAGAAAAAAGAAGACCTGGGGAATGCCATTGCCTTGAATTCTTCCATGGTGAACAGTGCCCGACTGATCGGACCATCCATTGCGGGAGTATTAATTTCTCTAACCGGAGAAGGGATGTGTTTTCTGATCAATGCCATCAGTTATCTGTTTGTTATAGCCTTTCTGCTTATGATGAAGATTTCCCCACGAAAAATTGCGATTCAGGATACCAATGTATTCCAAAAATTCAAAGAAGGCTTTAGGTATACCTTTGGGTCTATACCCATCAGGTACATTATTTTATTGCTGGCTCTGGTCAGTTTAATGGGAATGCCCTATACAGTGCTTATGCCTGTTTTTGCCAAAACAATCCTTCATGGTGGTTCCCACACATTTGGGTTTATGATGGGAGCAACCGGTATAGGGGCTTTAATGGGGGCTGTTTATATGGCATCACGGAAAAACGCAGCAGGGCTCGAGAAATTCATTCCCTGGTTTGCCGCTATCTTTGGTTTAGGGCTCATTCTGTTTTCTTTATCAACAAACTTTATACTCTCCCTATTTCTACTGTTTATCACCGGCTTTGGGATGCTGATGCAAATGACTTCAAGCAACACCATCCTGCAAACCATTGTGGATGATGATAAACGGGGAAGGGTCATGAGCTTCTACACCATGGCCTTTATGGGAACTGCTCCGTTCGGAAGTTTATTAGCCGGAGCATTGGCCAGTAAAGTAGGTGCTCCCAATACTCTTTTAATCGGAGGAGTCTGCTGTATCCTGGGTGCTATTGTTTTTATGAGGAAACTCCCTAAAATCAAAAAAAGTATCCGTCCAATCTATATCCGGTTAGGCATACTTCCTGAGATTGCAGTTGGTATAGAAATTGCGACTGAATTAACCACCCCACCAATCGATTAAATAAAATTGAATAAAATACATCTTTAAATCAGAATGGATATGGATAATATAATTTCTAAAATTCAGATGGAACTGGAAAACAACAGTGATAAAAAGACTCAGGAATCAACTCGTAATTTTTTTAAAGAGGAAATTCAAAGTTTTGGGGTAAAGTCCGCTACTGTAAGAAAAATGAGTAAAGATTATTTCAAATCTATCAAAGACAAATCAAAAGAAGAAATATTTGGTTTGTGTGATGAACTGTGGCAGTCACAGACATTAGAAGAGTCATTTATAGCTTGTAACTGGTCGTATTTCATACACAAGGATTATCAACCTAATGACTTTGATGTGTTTAAGAAATGGATAAACAACTATGTAAATAACTGGGCATCGTGCGATACTCTCTGCAATCATACGCTGGGAGAATTTATTGAAATGTATCCTGAATATCTGGCCGGGCTAAAAGAAATGGCTATATCCGAGAATAGATGGATGCGCCGGGCTTCTGCTGTATCGTTGATAATACCAGCAAAAAAAGGGAAGTTTATAAAAGACATCTTTGAAATTGCCGATTTGCTGTTGACTGACAAAGATGATTTAGTCCAGAAAGGATACGGTTGGATGCTGAAAGTAGCTTGTCAAGAGCATCAACAGGAAGTATTCGAATACATTCTGAGCAAAAAATCCATTATGCCCCGGACGGCATTGAGATATGCCATTGAGAAAATGCCGAATGAGTTGAAAAAAGCAGCCATGGAAAAATAAAGAACCGTGAGTGTGTTATAGAACCGGTAAAACCAATTAAAAATGTTTCTGCGCTAAGACACAAAGAAACATAAAATTATCACTCAAAATAGTTGTGTCTTTGCGTCTTCATGTATAAATTCAGTAGTCCATAAATTAATACAACAAGGTGTTAGTACATTAATTCAGTACAAACGTTTTATAAGTATTAACTCAATATTCACTATACAAACATAACAATGAATGAATTTTTAGGAAATGAAATACTTCCTGTAGATATAGTACTAGCTCCTGAATGGTGGAGTAAGAATGAAAAAATATGTTTCGACCGTGATTTCTTTTATCATCCGCTAAAACGGGTGGAAGAAGAACAGAAAATGGAGAAAATCCTTTACGACAGATGGGGGCAATATGGTTTAGGACAGCGCAAAGTGGCAGCACGTCCAGAGATCGGGGCAGTGCATCTGGCTGCGGGATTTCTGCTGTCAGAAATGTTGGGCTGCACGGTAAATTATCAGGAGAATCATCCGCCCCAGGTATTAGCTGCACATCAAGAGTTATTGGAAATAGATCCGGAAAAAGCTTTTCGTTCGGATGCTTTTAAGCAGGTGATTAATTTGACAAGTGCGTTGAAACAAAAGTATGGCTACCTCACCGGAGACATAAACTGGGGTGGGGTTTTAAATATAGCTATGGATCTTCGGGGAGAAGACATCTTCATGGACATGATGTTGACTCCTGATGAAGTAAATCCTTATTTTAATGGAATTGCACAGGTCATCGAGAAATTCACTTCATTTATGCAAGCAGAAACAGGTTCAACCTCCATTTCAGTAAATCGTGGAGTGCGGCATATGAAAAAACCGGTATTCCTGCATTCTGAATGTTCACACACCATGATTTCAGCTGAAGATTATGAAACTTTCCTTTTACCATACGATATCAAATGGAGTGAAAAACGTCCCTTCGGCATTCATTACTGTGGCCCGGATCCGCATAGGATGGCAGCCAGCTTTGCCAAAATCCCTCACCTCGATTACCTTGACCTGGGTTGGGGAGGTGATGTCAAAGAGCTTCGCTCCCATTTACCGGAAACATTTTTCAATATACGGTTGAGTCCTGTAGAGATGACCAGGCACTCGTGCGACGAAATTCGGGAAACAATTATCCGGTTGGTACATGACTCAGGTAATCCTTATTTGACGGGTGTATGTTGCATCAACATGGATGATTCGGTTTCAGATGATCGTATCAGTACGATTTTTGAAACCGTAGAGGCTTTAAAAAAGGAATATACTGAGAACTTAGCTTGATTTTTATGGCAACTATATTTAATAATAAACTAGCCGACTCACAAGCCACACAAGTTTTGCCTATAAAACCGGAGAACTTTGATTTTTCCGCCTATGAGGCTTATGCAAAGGAATTGAACAAAACCTGTTCAACTTTCTGGCAGAAAAAGGCAGGCATTATGGTATACCGACGTATGCGGGTGGGAGAATGTTTTTCGTATGGTTGCCGTGATAAGGAACGATCACTCGAGCTTCAACTGGGATCTCTCAAAAAGAGTATGCTTTATCAGGCAGATGTTCCTAATTTTCTGGAACCCTGGTACGGGATTGGTACAGTCGCCAGCGCTTTTGGCGGCGATTATATATGGCCTGAAGGAAATGCACCTGCTTTGCAAACACGCTTTTCGACGATTGATGAGGTTTTGGCTTATGAACCTCAGGAAGTAGCCGCAACATCAATTGGCCGTAAGACCCTGGAAATGATTGAATACTTTATGGATCAAACGAAAGGCAGGATACCAGTTTCGCTGACCGATACACAATCACCACTGAATATGATCGGGCATTTGTATCCGCTGGATCAATTCTTTATGGATTTACTGTTGGAGCCTGATAAAGTTCAATTGTTGTTCGACAGGCTAGCTGATTTATCCATTCGTTTTAACAAGGAACAAGTAAAGCTGATAGGCACTTCATTAGCTTCGCCGGGTCATGGTTTCGCTTCTTCCATCAAGTGGGCTGGGCTGGGCATGAGTGATGATAATGCTATCATGATTTCCCCCGATCAATACCTGGAACTGGCAGCACCTGTTGTGGAAAAGATTTGTGCACCTCTTGGCGGACCTGTATTTCACTCCTGTGGCGACTGGGCCGGGTGGGTGAATGCCGTACTTCAGATAAAAGACCTAAAAATGGCTGATGGTGCTTTTTCACCACAAACAGACCCGGGAGCTACTAATAATCTCGAGGCTTATCATCAGTTTGCCCATACAGGGGTTGTTCTAAATGCCCGCATGGTGGGAGACGTGGAAACTATCCGTGAACAGATTTCCAGATTATGGGTTCCTGGCATGAAGCTGGTCGTGGCTACTTATTGCGAAACACCCGCAGAACAGGAGAAAGCCTATCAACTGATTCATGAATTCTGTCAATAAGCCTGATCAAATACATGTCGAACCCTGAAGAATCACTCACAAAACCTAAATCCAATATACGCTGGACCATTGTTGCCTTATTATTCTTTGCAACTACCATCAATTACATCGACCGGCAGGTAATTGGCCTTTTAAAACCATTCATCCAGGGCGACCTGCATTGGGATGAGGCCGATTACGGGTATATTGTTACGGCTTTCCAGATAGCATATGCCCTTGGCATGATTATCAGCGGGCGTTTATTGGATAAATTCGGAACAAGAATTGGTTACTCCATGTCTATTTTCGTCTGGAGTGTTGGTGCAACCCTGCATTCGGTTATGCATTCTGTGTTTGGTTTTGGTGTAGTCAGGGCGGTGCTGGGTTTTGGAGAAGCAGGTAATTTTCCTGCGGCAGTAAAGACGATCGCTGAATGGTTCCCCAAACGCAACAGGGCTTTCGCTACGGGTATTTTCAATGCCGGGTCAACAATAGGAGCCATCGTTGCGCCGATCATTGTAGCAGCCGCCACCATCAGTCTCGGCTGGAGATGGGCGTTTATTATTACCGGATCATTGGGTATCATCTGGATTGTGTTTTGGTATCTGTTCTATCAGTCTCCATTGAAACATAAACGAATTTCAGCTTCCGAATTAAGTTATATTCAATCAGACAATTCTCAGGCAGAAAAAGCAATCGTTGAAAAAGGTATGGGTTGGGGTAAATTACTACGGTATAAACAAACCTACGCCATTTGTCTCTCCCGTTTTGTTACCGACTGGGTATGGTGGTTCTTCCTGTTCTGGATGCCTGACTTTTTAAACAAAACCCAGCATTTGGATATTAAGGCTTCCGTATTGCCACTAATAGTCATTTACACGATGGCCAGTTTTGGTGGTGTTCTTGGTGGGGCTTTATCTTCCAGATTTATCAAGGCAGGGCGTTCCATTGATTATTCCCGAAAAACAACCATTCTTATCTGTGCACTATTTGTATTGCCGCTTATCTTTGTGGCCCAGATACAAAATGGATGGATAGCAGTGATTCTGATTGGTTTTGCAGCTGCTGCTCACCAGGGTTGGGCTTCCAATATCTTTACGGTCGTGTCTGATATTTATCCAAGGAATACCGTTGGAACAATGATTGGGTTATCCGGTTTTACCGGTGCCATAGGTGGTGCGTTGTCTGCTTCTTTTGTCGGATTGCTGCTAAAATTCACCGGAAGTTACACCCTGATATTTATCACTGCCAGCAGCATGTACCTTTTGGCCTGGTTGACGCTTAAGATTTTCATTCCCCGGATAGAGGAAATTGAATCTAAACAAGATGAATAATTTTTCCTAGTAATCGAAAGAATGATCCAGAACGCACAACTCTTACAATTGGAGCTAGTGCGTTTTTTTATTACAATTATCTTACTGACAAACAATAAAATAAATGC
>Ga0302209_10000716_pt1 | contig 15475 bp, 7 predicted proteins | sample II_Fen_E3_1_FD_194574 | JGI IMG/M metagenome (GOLD analysis project Ga0302209, IMG submission 194574) | Peat permafrost microbial communities from Stordalen Mire near Abisko, Sweden - II_Fen_E3_1 | ecosystem: Environmental > Terrestrial > Soil > Wetlands > Permafrost | place: Sweden: Abisko...
ACGAAAAACAATCTTCCCCTTGATTTTATCAGCACCCATTCTTATGGAGTAAATCAAGGTTTCCTTGATGAATACGGAAATTCAGGTACTGTATTGAGCAAAGATCCGATGGCAGTGAGCGGGGATGTTTTGAATTCCCGGAAACAAATATCCGGTTCTTCTATGCCAAACTTAGAGCTACATTATACCGAATGGAGTTCTTCGTATACACCTTCCGATCCGATCCACGACAGCTATCACGAGGCAGCCTATATTCTACAAAAGATCAAACAGGTAGGCAAAAAAGCCAACTCCATGTCGTATTGGGTATTTACCGATATTTTCGAAGAAGCTGGACCACGCTTTACACCTTTCCATGGTGGATTTGGACTGTTAAATACACAGGGCATCAACAAACCTGCTTTTTACTCGTATCAGTTTATGAATAAACTTGGAAATAAGGAACTGACAAATACCGATTCCACATCCTGGGTTTGCAAAGACGATAAAGGAAATGTTCAGGTACTGTTATGGGATTTTACAAATACTCTTGGGGATTCGGTAAACAATCAGGTGTACTACTCACGCGATTTACCGGCAAAATCAAAAGGGAAAGTAATTGTGAGCCTTTCAAAAATTCCCAAAGGAACCTACACCCTTGAAATATACAAAGTGGGTTATCATGCAAACGATGCCTACTCTACCTACCTGGGGATGAATAAACCCCATCAGCTGACAAAACAACAGGTAGCTCAGATAAAGAAACAAAATAACGGCTCGCCGGTTGCAAGTGAAGAGGTAAAGGTTAAGGGAGATGGAACATTTACAAAAGTGCTTGATCTGCGGGAGAACGATGTGTATTTTTTAAATCTGATGAAGAGATAAAGAGATTGAAGAAAAGATTGTCCACAGATTACACGGATTTACACAGATTAAATTTTATTAAAGAAAATAAGAAAAAGATTGTCCACAGATTACACGGATTTACACAGATTATTTTTTTTAATATTTAGAAAAAATTTGTCCACAGATTATACTGTTTTGCACAAATTATTAATTTTAATCTAAGTGATTGTCCACAGATCGCAATGATTATTATTTTAAAATATTTTTCTGATTATATCCCTTATCTTATTTTGATTTATATTTAATAATTACGATTGATTTGGACAAATCAAACTATTTTAAACATGAAAAGAACTATTATAATTACATTGCTCATTCAATTTTGTTTTTTAGCGAACGCACAGTATCAGATAAATACCAACAAAAAAGGAGATGGTTATTTCATGAATCCGATATTTGCAGGCGATTACCCGGACCCCAGTATATTACGTGATGGCAAGGATTACTACATCGTTCATTCCTCTTTCGAATACTATCCAGGTTTACTAATCTGGCATTCAAAAGATCTTATCAATTGGACACCTGTAACAAGTGCCTTGCATAAATATATCGGTTCGGTCTGGGCTCCTGATTTAGTGAAATATAAAAGCAAATATTATATTTATTTTCCCGCCAATGATAAGAACTATGTTGTATATGCCGGTTCGATTCATGGTCCCTGGAGCGACCCTATAGAATTAAAAGTTGTTGGAATTGACCCTGGTCACATTACAGATGAAAATGGTAACCGTTATTTATATTTTAGCAGTGGCAGTTATGTTCCGCTATCTGATGACGGTTTATCAGTTGCAGGAGAACTTAAACATACTTATAATGGTTGGCCGATTCCTCGGAGTTGGACTATTGAGCTTTTCGCACTGGAAGGTCCAAAACTTGTAAAACATAATGATTATTATTATCTGACAGTTGCCGAAGGAGGAACTGCAGGTCCTGCTACCAGTCATATGGTCATTTCTGCACGCTCAAAATCACCTTTTGGTCCGTGGGAAAATTCACCTTACAATCCGATTGTAAAAACTCTAAGCAGTTCTGAGAGATGGTGGTCGAAAGGTCATGGTACTTTGTTTGAAGACACAAAAGGAAGCTGGTGGTTATTGTTTCACGGATATGAAAACGGACATTATAATATGGGTCGTCAAACACTTCTTCAACCTGTGGAATGGACGAAGGACGGATGGTATAAAACACCCGATGGGGTCAAAACAGATGAGCCTGTAAAACGACCAACGGGAGTTGTTTCACAAGTTGTATTTTCTTTAAATGATGACTTTAGCGGAAAAGGATTAAACCAGCAATGGAAATTCTTTCAGGAATACGATACAACACGGTTTCATTTCGTTGATAAGTCATTAGTTATTAAAGGAAAAGGAAATTCAGTTGGAAATTGTTCCCCGTTGTTATGTATTGCTTCAGATCATTCCTATACAGCAGAAGTAGAAATGGATATTGAAGGAAATGCTGTTGGGGGATTAGTCCTCTTTTATAACAATAGTTATTATTCGGGAATTTTAGCGGATAGCGAAAATATCCTGGCTAATCTTCGTGGATGGCAATTCCCAACTGAGAAAAATGTGATTAAAAAACATGTTTTCCTCAAACTCAAAAATATTGAAAGTACTGTAGATATGTTTTATAGTTCTGATAGTTTGAATTGGAACAAAATTGAGAGTTCGGTTGAAGTCTCATCGATGAATCATAACTCGTTGAGCGGATTTTTAAGTGTACGGATCGGTCTTTGCTCCATTGGGAAAGGGAGTGTGAAGTTTAAAAACTTCAAATATAAACCCATAAAATAAACAGTGAGTCATTAGAAAATGATTTTGATGTATAAATTCTTAAGTAATTAATGATTACCAGAACAAAGCATGTCCGGTATAATTAAAAAAGCAAATAAAATACTTTAGACTCGCAATTACATAATTTACAGATAATAATCAACAATGATAAAGAAGTATTTACTTGCTCTTATGCTTATTTTCACTGTGCATACAATTTTTGCACAGAATAATGCACAGCGCTTTTTCCCTAAGAACGAATTAATGCCTATGGGCATATATTATTACCCTGAACATTGGAATCCAACTGAATGGGAAAGGGATATAAAACGCATCTCGGAGCTTGGTTTTGAATTTATCCACATTGCCGAATTCGCCTGGATAGATCTGGAGCCGGAAGAAGGAAAATATAATTTTGCATGGTTGGACGAAGTGGTTAATCTGGCAGCTAAGTACAAACTTAAAGTAATTCTGGGAACACCTACGGCTATTATGCCGGTATGGATGGGCATTAAGTATCCGGATGTTTATCTGATGGATGCCGGCTATCAGCGCGGAGAACATGGTACCCGTGCCCAGGAATCCATTTCAAATAATGATTACCGGCGTTTATCGGTAAACATCATCACTGAACTGGGGAAACGGTATGGTAAAAATCAAACGGTATGGGGTTGGCAACTCGACAACGAACCGGAAGCCAAAGCCGATTACAGTCCGGCAGCTCAAAAGACTTTCAGGGAATGGTTACTTAAAAAATATGTGAGTATTGCCAATTTAAATTCGGCATGGGGAACCCCTTTCTGGAGTCAGGGCTATAGTAGCTTTGATCAGATAAAAACCGTCAATACAACTTTAGTGGGTTGGTGGGGAGCAAATCCCCATGCCATTCTTGATTTCAAACGGTTCACTTCTGATACTCAGGCAGCCTTTCTTGATGTTCAGGCCGAAACATTGCGCCCGCTTATATCAACAAAACAGTTTATTACGACCAATTATTTAGGATGGAGTCCTCAAGAGGAAATTCGTAAGGCTAAGAAGTTGGATTTTCCATCGTACACAATTTACCCGAATGGGGGATCTGCCAACCTGGGGGAGAATGGCTTCAGGATAGGAGATAACCGCGCCATGTCGTTTGCTCCCGATTTTCAACGGTCGTTTAAAGGAGTGACTGGTGTGATGGAACTTCAGCCGGGACAGGTCAACTGGGGTAGTCCGAATTCATTATTAATGCCCGGGACCTTACGTATGTGGTTGTACCATTCGTTTGCTTCGGGATGTTCTTTTGCCTGTTCGTACCGTTATCGCCAGATCAATTACGGTGCCGAGCAATACCATGGTGGGATAATGAAACTTGATGGAGTGACTCTTTCGCAAGGTGGAAAGGAGTATGAACAAACCATGAGAGAAATGAAAGAACTTCGAAAAGCATACAATCCAAAAGCAGTATATCCGGCTAAACTTGAAGCACGCAAAACAGCCCTGCTGTGGAACTATGATAATTTCTGGAGCCTGGAACGTCAAAAACAAACCAATGAGTGGGACACCAGGCATTTCTTCCAGAATTACCTCGAAACTGCCAAATCTTTCGGAGCACCAACCGATATTATATATGAAAATGACGATCTATCTTCGTATAAAGTAGTCATTGCACCTGCTTATGAAATGGTGGATTCGGCTTTGGTTCAGAAATGGATGAATTATGTGAAACAGGGAGGTAACCTGGTACTGACCATGCGTACCGGAGTGAAGAACCGTTGGGGACATCTCTTCAATTCGGGATGGGCAGGACCCATCTACCCGCTTATCGATGCTACGATAAGTGATTTTGATCAGTTATTACCTACCATGAAAGGAAATATTGAATCCCGATCAAAAAGCTATTCATGGAATATGTGGGCGGATATAATCACTGCCAACAAACCTGAGAATGAAACAGCCCATTATAGCGATCAGTTTTATAAAGGAAAAGCAGCCGTAGTGAAAAATAAAATCGGAAAAGGAACAGTGACTTATATCGGCGTAAGTACCGTTGATGGACAACTTGAACGTGATGTTTTGCAACAGGTATATAAACAGGCAGGTGCAACTACCGAGAATTATCCTGAAGGTGTGTATGTTCAATGGCGGGATGGATATTGGATAGCAGTGAATTATACTTCAAAAGAATATACTTTGGATTTACCGGCAAATGCCGGTATCATTACGGGTGAAGATATACTGAAGTCACCCGGTGTCACTGTATGGAAAGAGTAACTGATAGTAAGAATGGGATATTATAGAACAAGGACCCCAGGGTGTAAATTACAATCGTCTCCTAAAAACGATCTAACATTCTTATTCATATTCACAATGCTCAAATCTTTCAATCTTTTCAACTCAGATAGCTAACAGATTTGGGTAGAGACTTTAATTATTTGTTTCATTTCATCTTTTGTTCCACCCGCATAATGAATGATTCTTAAGAAACAATTTAACAACACAGATACAGTGTGAAATTTATATATTTGGTTATGTGTGATTTACATATTATCTTTCATTTTAAATTCGAGTCATTACAATGAAAGTATTAAATAAAATAAAGCCGGTTGACTTAATTAGCCTTTTAAGTCGCCTGAAAAGAAACAGATTACGCGGACTTACAGTGTAAAAAGGAAATAATATTCAGCAGGTAAATATTTTAACAGGGAATAAGTATATTTGCAATTCGGTTTGAGGCATGTTTAATTTGAAATGTACCTGACCGGATCTAATTATATAATTATCAATTAACTACATGGATTTAGAAAGAATGAAAAACGCTTCACCTCAAAAGAATCATCTGACAACAAAGATTGCTTTTTTACTTTTCATTTTCACAGTCAGCGGCTATTATTTATCTGCACAGAAGTTGGATGCCTGGGCACCTACTCCTCCCTTAGGGTGGAACAGCTGGGATTGTTTTGGTCCTACTGTTGTTGAAAATGAAGTGAAAGCCAATGCCGATTATATGGCGAAATACATGAAACCTTACGGTTGGGAATACATTGTAGTAGATATCCGCTGGTATATTGAGAATGATAAAGCACACGGTTATAACGAAACAAATGCCATTTATGAAATGGACGAATACGGACGGTTATTGCCTAGTCCGGTACGGTTTCCATCGGCTGTTAACGGAAAAGGATTCAAACCGCTGGCCGCTTATATCCACAGCAAAGGGCTGAAATTCGGAATCCACATCATGCGCGGAATACCAAAAGAAGCCGTAAAGAAAAACACACCTGTTTTGGGTACTTTGGTGCATGCATCAGACATTTATAATACCGACCGTCTTTGTAAATGGTTGGGAGATATGTATTCGGTCGATTACAAAAAACCGGGAGCACAGGAATATTACAATTCTATTTTTGATCTGTATGCATCATGGGGACTCGACTTTATCAAGGTAGATGATCTCTCGGCACCGTATCATCTGGAGGAAGTTGAAATGATAAATAAAGCGATACTACGTACCGGAAGAAAAATTGTGTTCAGTACTTCACCCGGAGAAACCCCTGTTACAAATGCTGTCCATATTCAAACCCATGCCAACATGTGGCGCATCGTGAATGACTTCTGGGATAGCTGGACGCCATTAAAAGATCATTTTGAAGTGTGCGACCGCTGGTCGCCCTACATTGGGGACGGTCATTTCCCGGATGCGGATATGCTTCCCATGGGTCGCATTGGGATCAGGGCTGAAAATGGAGATAACCGAATGACAAAATTTACTGCGGATGAACAATACACCATGATGACCTTATTCTCGATATTCCGTTCACCCCTTATGTTTGGTGGCAATTTACCCGATAATGATCCGTTTACTTTATCTCTTTTGACAAACAGGGATGTCCTGAATGTCAACAAATACAGCAAAAACAACAAACAGCTTTTCAGAAAGAATGATCTGATTGCCTGGACGGCCGATGATACAAAATCGGGAGATAAATACCTGGCCCTGTTCAATGCACAGGACAACGACCCTGTTGATGAAAACAAAGCAATTTGGAAAAGTAATATCGTTTCATTATCCAACAAACAGCAAAGCACAAATGTGAAAGTAGATATAACCGGCGCCAGGAAACTTTACCTGTATGTCAACGATGGTGGAAACGGGAACAGTTGGGATCATGCCGACTGGATAGATCCAATCCTGACAGGACCCAACGGAAGTATGAAGCTCTCAGCACTTAACTGGAAAAGTGCTACCTCCGGCTGGCAGAATGCCATCCTGAATAAATCGGTTGCAGGAAACGCATTAACCGTTGATGGCAAAATATATGCAGATGGTATCGGAGTACATGCCATATCGTTGATTGAATATGATCTTCCCGAAGGTTATACACAATTCACGGCACTGGCAGCAATTGATGATGAAAGTGTTCAACATCCCGATGGAGCATCGGTGAAATTTATGATTTTTACTCAGGACCCCAATGGTACCAAAGCTGCTGATGTTGCTAAAATACCGGTGTATTTCAAAGAACTTGGTTTGAAAGGAAAGGTTACTGTTACCGATTTATGGAGCCATAAAAACCTCGGTAAATTCAACAATGAGTTCGCTCCGTTGATTAAGAGGCACGGTGCAGGTTTGTACCGGTTGTCAGTAAGCAAATAATAAATAACACATATAATTCAGGATCGTAATAAAATATTGAGAGTTCCTGTAACTGTTTAAATTTATAGAAAATGAAGAAAAGTATTTTGGTAGGTATCTGTTCACTGGTTTTAGCCGGAAGTAACATTCATGCCCAATCCAACCATGTATTGTGGTACAATCAGCCTGCCACCTATTTTGAAGAAAGCCTGGTACTGGGGAATGGGAAAATGGGTGCAACGGTATTTGGCGGAGTGAATTCCGACAAAATATACCTGAATGATGCCACTCTTTGGACCGGTGAACCTGTTAATGCATCAATGAGCCCTGAAGGGTATAAAAACCTGCCGGCCATCAGGGAAGCCCTGAAAAATGAAGATTACAAACTGGCGGATCAACTGAACCGTAAACTTGAAGGAACGAATTCTAATTCATTTGCACCACTTGGAACACTTTTTCTTACTTTTAAAAACAACGGTACTCCTGAGAAGTATTACCGTGAACTGGACATCTCAAATGCCGTATCAAAAGTGAGTTACGAAATTAAAGGTGTAAAATATACGCGCGAATATTTTGTCTCACATCCCGACAACCTGATGGTCATAAAACTAACCAGCAGTAAAAAGGGGGGATTGAATTTTGCCGTGAACTTTAACAGTCTCTTGAAGTATAAAGTGTCTTTGCAAGACAAAACATTAAAAGCAAAAGGATATGCCCAGGTTACAGTTAAACCGGGTTTAAATGTTACTGATCCTTTTGAGAAAGTATTTGATGAAACAAGAGGAACACGTTTCTCAACAGGAGTGAAAATAAAAAGCCCTGATGGTACAGTCACTTCAACCGACAGCTCGTTGGTATTGACAAAAGGGACAGAAGCAGTTATATATGTTTCAGTGGCTACCAGCTTTAACGGATTTGATAAGAATCCAGCCACCGAAGGATTAGATAATGAAAGAATAGCTAGCGGTCAGCTGATGAAAGCTTATCAAAAATCATACAACACATTAAAGAGTAACCATTTGAAGGATTATCATTTCTTTTACAACCGGGTGAATTTAAATTTAGGGGTGTCAACTGCTCCGAACATTCCAACCAACGAACGGTTGATCAGGTATGCAACTGGTGAAGAGGATAAAAATCTGGAAGTATTGTATTTTAATTACGGGCGTTACCTGTTAATCAGCAGTTCGCGGACTCTCGGTGCTCCCGCCAACCTGCAGGGAATCTGGAATCCCTACTTACAACCACCCTGGAGCAGCAATTATACCACCAATATCAATGCAGAGGAAAATTACTGGCTGGCCGAAAATACCAATCTGTCGGAAATGCATCTCCCGTTGCTCAGCTTTATTAAGAATCTCTCGATAACCGGGAAAGTAACTGCCAAAACATTTTATGGGGTAAACGGATGGGCGGAATGTCATAATTCGGATATTTGGGCAATGAGCAACCCTGTAGGCAACTTCGGCAAGGATGATCCTGTATGGGCTTGCTGGAATATGGGTGGAACCTGGTTAAGCACCCATTTATGGGAACATTTCCTGTTTACGCAGGATAGAAACTTCCTGAAAAACGAAGCATATGATATTATGCGGGGTGCCGCTCAGTTTTGCATCGAATGGATGGTGGAAGATAAGGAAGGAAAACTGATTACTTCACCTTCTACTTCTCCCGAAAATAAATATATATCTCCTTCAGGATATCAGGGTGCCACCTTTTATGGTGGGACAGCCGATCTGGCTATGATTCGTGCCTGCCTGATTCAGGTCATAGAAGCTTCAAAGCTTTTAAACATAGATGCGGAGTTCCGTACAAAGGCCGAAAGCACTTTGGCACGTATGCATCCATATCAGATAGGGAAGAAAGGAAATTTACAGGAATGGTACTACGACTGGGAAGATCAGGATCCGCAACACCGGCATCAATCTCATTTATTCGGACTGTTTCCGGGATCTCAGATAACACCTGCATTAACACCCGAACTCGCCAATGCGTGCCGTAAATCGTTGGAGATAAAAGGTGATGAAACGACAGGCTGGTCGAAAGGCTGGCGTATTAATCTCTGGGCACGTCTTGGGGATGGCAACCATGCCTATAAGATGTATCGCGAGTTGCTGAAATATGTTGATCCTGATGGGGTAAAAGCAAGCTACAACAGGGGCGGTGGTACTTATCCCAATCTTTTTGATGCACATCCCCCTTTCCAGATTGATGGTAACTTTGGAGGTGCTGCAGCTGTAGCCGAAATGCTGGTACAAAGTCATTCAGGGTATATCGAAATGCTTCCGGCTTTACCCGATGCGTGGAAGTCAGGACACTTCGAGGGGTTAAAAGTCCGTGGTGGTGCCGTAGTTTCTGCTGTGTGGGATCAGGGGGTATTAAAATCTGTAACCCTCAAAGCGACTGTTCCCTACCGGTATAGTCTCAAAATGCCTAAGGACTGGAGCCTTGATAACCTCTCAAAACAAAAATCTGAATCCATTGCTATTCAGAATGGAAAAATATACATAACTCTACACTCAAATCAACAAATCACTTTACAACAATGAGAAAACTTAAAACATTTTTACTTTGCTTTATTATAGGAGCAGGGATTCAAACGAATGCACAAAGAATGAAACCAATTTATTTAGACAATACAAAGACTTTAGAAGAACGGGTATCCAGTGCCCTTTCATTGATGACCACGGAAGAAAAAGTGGCACTGTGTCATGCACAATCCAAATTCAGTTCACATGGTGTACCCCGTCTGGGTATTCCCGAAATATGGATGAGTGATGGACCCCACGGTGTTCGTGAGGAAATATTGTGGGATTCCTGGGGAGCTGCCGCGTGGACGAATGATTCATGTACAGCTTATCCGTCCCTTACCTGCCTGGCTGCAACCTTTAATCCCGACCTTTCACTTGCTTACGGAGTGGCCATTGGCGAAGAAGCTCGTTACCGTAAAAAAGATATTCTGTTGGGACCAGGTGTAAACATATACCGAACTCCTTTGAACGGCCGTAACTTTGAGTATATGGGTGAAGATCCATATTTAGCCTCAGTGATGGTGGTACCATACATCCAGGGCGTACAGCAGAACGGTGTGGCTGCCTGTGTGAAACACTTTGCGCTGAATAATCAGGAAGAATGGCGTGGGCATATCAATGTGAACCTGAGCGACCGGGCATTGCACGAGATTTATCTGCCGGCTTTCAAGGCTGCTGTGGAAGAAGGACAAGTATGGTCGATTATGGGATCCTACAATCAGTTCAGGGGTCAACATTGCTGTCACAATGATTTATTGTTGAACAGGATTCTGAAGACCGACTGGAAATTTGATGGTGCAGTGGTTTCCGACTGGGGTGGAGTACACGATACCAAACAGGCAGCTTTAAACGGACTGGATATTGAAATGGGAAGTTATACCAACGGGTTGAGTTCAACCGCAACGTTTGGGTACAATGACTATTACCTGGCAAATCCTTTCCTTGAATTAGTAAAAAAAGGAGAAGTTCCTGTCAAAGTGTTGGATGATAAAGCATCCCGTGTTTTACGTCTTATCTTCCGGACCATTATGTCGAAAAATCGTCCATTCGGAAGGTTTGTTTGTGCTGATCACAGTCAGACAGCCTTAAAAGTTGCTGAAGAAGGAATTGTATTATTAAAAAACGAGAAACAATTTTTCCCTGTTCCTGCCGGAAAATATCAGAAGATACTCGTTGTGGGTGAAAATGCTACCCGTAGTGTAACCAAGGGGGGCGGATCATCAACCCTTAAAGTGAAATACGAAGTTTCTCCTCTCGATGGTTTGATAGCAGCCTACGGGAAAGGACATGTCGTATATTGCCAGGGTTACGCTTCAGGGGAGTCGATGTACGACCGCGAAGCTCCATCCGAGTTGAATACTGACGAATTATATAAAGCTGCCGTTACAGCTGCTAAAAATGCTGATGTGGTATACTTTATTGGTGGATTGAATAAAAACCATTTTCAGGATGCTGAAGGCGGTGACCGTAAATCGTATGGTTTGCCTTTCGGTCAGGATAAGCTGATTGAAGGACTCCTGAAAGTAAATAAAAATCTGGCGGTCATCCTGATAAGCGGTAATGCTGTTGCCATGCCCTGGGTGAAGGATGTCCCTGCTATCCTGCAATCGTGGTATCTGGGTTCAGAAGGTGGGAATGCCATTGCCAATGTTCTGACCGGTACTGTTAATCCATCGGGTAAATTACCGTTTTCTTTTCCAAAGAAACTGGAAGATAATGCCGCCCATTCATTTGGTACTATCTCCTACCCCGGCGACAGCATCAACGAGTATTATAAGGAAGATATCCTGGTGGGATACCGCTGGTTCGACACAAAAAAGATTGCTCCTCAGTTTGCATTCGGTTATGGATTGTCGTATACCACATTCGAATATGGAAAGATAGCAACCGATAAAAAGAACTATACAGCCGACGAAACCATCAAAGTATCCTTTAGTCTTAAAAACGCCGGTAAAGTAGCCGGGGCAGAAGCCGTACAGGTATATGCCTCACAACCCAAAGCATCGGTTATGCGTCCGGTAAAAGAACTCAAAGCATTTAAAAAGGTATATTTGAAAGCCGGAGAATCACAAACGGTTGAACTGGAAGTGAAGGCAAAAGACCTGGCCTTTTATAATGACAGGACTCAACAATGGACCGTTGAACCCGGAGAATTTATTTTGCGGAATGCTGCTTCATCGGCAGAAGTGAAAAGCAGTGTAAGCATTCAGGTGAAATAAAATTCAGAAGTCGAAGTGCTATTAAAGTTGCAACAGACATAATAATAAAAAAAGACAGGCTGATTCCTTCGAGGGAATCAGCCTGTTGATGTTTAAATTTATTAATACAATAAGAATTCAATTACAGACTTATTGCTTTGTATAAATAGTTGTTTCATTTGTACCCGTATATAAACCGTCACCATTGGTATCAGTCATGATTGTCATTTTATTTCCGGTTACACTATATTTCGAATTGAAAGTCAGTGGAATTCCATTTTCAGTAATTAGACTTTGAAAGTTACTGCTTCCGACAGCAGAGATGGTTATTGTACCTGTGAGGTCGGTAGCAACGCCAATGCCGGTATATGTAGTTGTCATAGTTGATCCGGTCACTGAAATGGTACCGATTGTTTTCATAAAATCAATCCACGTATTTGTGGCTGAAGAATAAATCTGAGCTAAATCAGTAAATCCATCTTTTGTGAAGGTCATTTTGTCTTTGACCTGTATTCCGTCCTGAGTCATAGTAGCACTCCAGGTACCGACATAATCCGGACTAGTAACTACAGCATCTTCTTTACTACAGGATGAAAATAATAAAACCAGGATGGAAAATAATAGAATTGATTTCATTGAAAAATTTGTGTTTCTCATTTTGATTAATTTTAAGTATGAATTATTAGGTTGATTTATACTATTTGGTAAAATAGTTCAACAAAGTTAATGATTAATTACATATAATCGTCATAGTGTGAAATTAAACGTTATATTTATAAAATAAAGCAACCCAAGAGTAATGAAACTTCCGGGTTGCTCTGTTCATCTGGAAAAGGATTATTCTCCTTTTTTATTTTTTGAATAATTCATTTCAATAACAAAGGCCACCAGCAAACCCAACCCACCAAACAACAATACCGAAGCACCGTACACGACACCTGATATTTCGTTAGCACTGTTTCTTAATTCCATATTGCTGTAGCCGGCTATTGAGTTCAGACAAATAAAATATCCAATCAGTAAACCTGCTCCGATACCCAATAACAAACAGGCAATCTTAAGTGTTCCGAATGCACCGTTCCCTGAATTGGCTATTGGAAACGAAAACTTGTTTTCGATCATCGAAGGCTCAAATTTTTCACCTATTTTCTCAATAATGACCAACCGTTCTTTTTTACGGACGAATAAATCGAACAATCTGAAAATACCAAGGGTTATTATTCCTACAACCAGTGGAATGCTAATAAAGTCCATCATAATTTTTTGTTTTTAAATAAATAATTTCGTTCTTTGCACTGTTTGATTTCGTAAAATATAAAAGTTTATAAAGAGTGTTGCAGTTACATTTTGGTATATTGTTATAAAGAATCCATAGACTTTTCAAAGTAGTGAAGTGATTATTTTGAAGTCATTGGACACTTTGTTGATAACCATTTTAAAGAATAATAAAATCAAACCTGGGTTGTCAAAAAGTTGTATTTGTAATACAACAATATTTTCATTCTTTAAAATCATTTATTTGTGATATTGACTGTTCTGCAAATAACGTTGTTCCATCATTTAATTTTACTCTTTGTGTTTTAATTAGGAAAAGCAATTCGATAATTTTTTCAGACAATCCATATTTTTTACCTTGAATGCCTAATTCTTTTATGGCAGTTATACCTTGCTTTGCAAAATCAGGATTTTCAATTCGTCCGGTTAATCTTGCAAAATCCTGAATAATGTTAAATTGTCTGGCCGGAATCAGCGATTTGAACAAATCATATATGTAACTCCATTGCCCGTTTCCGCCATAGGTTGTATATAAAAACAGGATAGCATCTGAAATTTGTTTTTTGTTGTCGTTTTCGTACAGTTTTGCTAATTTCAATCCTTTAATTGAGTCAATAAGTCCGATTGCTGTTAAAGATGCTCCTTGTACTGCATACGATTCCGTTTTTAACGACAGCTCAAAGAGTGATATATTGTCTGCCCTTTTCAATTTCGCTAATAAAGAAATTGCGGAAGCTCTTACAAGATTATTGTCGTCTTTTTCTGCCAGTTCCTTTAATACAGGAATAGAACGAATGGAAATTTTTTCGTTCGTCATATCCAGCGAATTTATTGCTTTTAACCGAAGTTCCCAGTATTTATCATTTAAAGCCGCAATTATAATTTTTTGTCCTTCCTTTTCATCTTGCTTCCCGGTTGCATCAACCAGTGCTTCGTAACGATCAACGAAAAGTGGTAAATTGAAGTATTGGAATGCAAACTCATCTAATGACTTATTGTCAGTCTTCTTAGCGACAAGAATCTTATCGGGATCTACATTGACCAGTAATGGTTTTTTAGAAAATATACATGTCAAAGAATCTGATTTAGTTGTCATCCAAATCAGTCGATGTTCTTTTTTATTGTCTACATAAAAGTCAATGGTGACAGGCAAAATAAATGCTTTTCCATTTTGTGTTTGTTGCAGGTAAACAGTTTGTGATTTTGTCTTTTCATTCCATTTATATAAAATTGTAATTTCCGGATGACCTGCACCATAATACCATTGATTAAAAAACCAGTTTAAATCTAAGCCGCTAGCCTCCTCAAAGGCCTGACGTAATTGATGTACCTCTGCTGATTTATAGGCATTATTAGTAAGATATATATTTAACCCTTTGTAAAATGCTTCATTGCCCAAAAAATTTCTTAACATGTTTACTATGCAAATTCCTTTTTGGTAAGTCACTCCATCAAATACCTCCTGTTTATTGACATAATCAAAGCGTACCAGGTTTTTGTTTCTACCATCAGTATTATTTAAATAAGACTGTAAAGCATTTAAGTTAAAAGCATCAGCAGCATCTTTACCATATTTATGTTCCAGCCAGATAAATTCCCCAAATACTGCCATTGATTCATTTAAAGTTAGATTGCTCCAACTTTCTGTTGTTACATAATCTCCGAACCATTGATGAAATAATTCATGTTCGATACCTGTAAAATTATATCTGTCTGTTAATTCCTTCGTGGTGCCCTGGGTTGGTTCACCCAGCATGGTAGCAGAAGTATTTTCCATTGCACCGCTAACATAATCCCTGACCACTATTTGAGCGTATTTATCCCAGGGATAATCAACACCTAATGTTTTTGAGAAAAACTCAATTGCTTCCGGAGTTTCGCCAAAAATCTCTTTTGCATAAGCAGCATAGCCGGGTTCTAAATAATAACTCACTTCCTTGCCACGCCAGGAATCTTTATAAATTTTAAAATCTCCTACTGCCATCATAAATAAATAGGGCGAATTTGGAACATCCATTTTCCAGAAATCTGTTCGGGTCCCGTCACTGTTTACCTTTTTAGATATAAGTTTCCCATTGGATAATGTAACATATTGGTCGGGGACCGTCATATATATTTCCTGAGTAGTCTTTTGATTTAGTTTATCAATTGTTGGAAACCAGATTGATGAATTCTCAGTTTCACCCTCTGTCCATA
>Ga0302209_10000720_pt1 | contig 15449 bp, 11 predicted proteins | sample II_Fen_E3_1_FD_194574 | JGI IMG/M metagenome (GOLD analysis project Ga0302209, IMG submission 194574) | Peat permafrost microbial communities from Stordalen Mire near Abisko, Sweden - II_Fen_E3_1 | ecosystem: Environmental > Terrestrial > Soil > Wetlands > Permafrost | place: Sweden: Abisko...
AGCCCGGAATCCTCATATTGTATGGAAGGTTTTGAGTGATATTTGTTCGACAAATCCTGACTTTAAAGCCGATTTGCAAATTCAATTGATTGGTAAGGTTGATTTTTCGGTACAGGAGGATATCAGTAATAATGGCCTGGAAAATCAATTACTAAAAATAGATTATTTATCTCACACAGATGCTATCATTAAACAACAATCTTCTCAGGTACTGTTGTTATTAATTAATAATTCAGGGAATGCCAAAGGGATACTCACTGGAAAGTTCTATGAATACCTGGCAGCAAAACGCCCGATTCTGGGGGTCGGTCCGACTGATGGAGATGCTGCTTTGATTCTGAAAGAAACAGGGGGAGGAGTAATGGTTGATTTCCTTGATGAAAAGGCAACCAAACAATGTCTTTTAGATTATTACAAACATTATAAGTCAAATTCTCTGACTGTTCAAACTGAATCTGTAGAAAAATACTCCCGGAAATCATTAACCGGTCAGTTAGTTACTTTATTAAATTCCTTATGAAAAAAATAATCACAGTTGTGGGTGCCCGCCCGCAGTTTATCAAAGCAGCTACGCTGAGCCGTCAATTTCAATTAAAAGGTATCGAAGAACACATCATTCACACCGGACAACATTTTGATGCCAATATGTCGGATGTGTTTTTTGAAGAGATGGAAATACCTAAACCAACCTATCAACTGGATATTCATGGTTTGACACACGGTGCCATGACCGGGCGAATGCTCGAAGGAATTGAAGAAATATTATTAAAAGAAAAACCTGATGGCCTGTTGGTGTACGGGGATACCAATTCTACTCTGGCAGGTGCTCTGGCTGCTTCTAAGCTTCATATTCCGGTGATTCATGTAGAAGCGGGACTTCGTTCCTACAACATGGAAATGCCCGAGGAAATCAACCGGATACTGACTGACCGCATTTCAAATATCCTGTTTTGTCCGACTGACACGGCTATTAATAACCTGAAACGAGAAGGATTTGAACACATGCCGGTGAAAATTATTAAAAACGGTGATGTGATGCAGGATGCTGCCATCTACTACGCTGAAAAAGCTGAACAAAAATCGACCATCATTCAACAGGCCGGATTGAGCAAATTTGTACTGGCGACCATTCACCGTCAGGAGAATACCGATTCACCCGTAAATCTGAAAAGCATTATTACCGGGTTGAATGAAATTAATCAACAGACTCCTGTAGTAGTTCCCATACATCCCCGTACCAGAAATATACTGAAACAGCTTGATATTCGTCCGGAATTCAAATTAATAGACCCAGTCGGATATTTTGATATGATCATGTTATTAAAAAACTGCGAATTGGTGATTACCGACAGTGGGGGCGTTCAAAAAGAAGCATTCTTCTTTGGCAAGCACTGCATTACCCTGCGCGAACAAACCGAATGGGTGGAACTGGTTGAAAATGGGTTTAATGTGTTGGCAGGTAGCGATGCGTTGAAATTAAAAAACTCATTCGAATTTTTCAAAACAAAACACTCTGATTTTTCAGTAGATTTGTATGGAAAAGGGAAGGCGGCAGAACAGGCAGCGGCATTTATAAGTTCATTTTAAAATAAATCCAATAATGTCCGGAAACAAAGTATCCGTTTTAGTACCTGTTTATGGTGTTGAAAACTATATTGAAAAATGTGCAAACACATTGTTCTCACAAACTTTTACAGATATCGAGTATGTTTTTGTCGACGATTGTTCAACAGACACAAGTATATTAAAACTTAAAAAAGTAATATCATTATATCCTGAACGTGCCGCATCAATTAAAATAATTAAACATGAACAAAACAGGGGGGTTGCATCTGCCAGGCAAACTGCCATTGATGCAGCTACCTCAGATTATATACTTTTCGTTGACAGTGACGATTATATCGAAATTGATACTGTCGAATTACTTTATATGAAGGCACTTGAAACTTCAGCAGATATTGTGTTTTGTCCATTTTATTACGAATACCAAAACCGGAAAACTAAAATTTTTAAGGATATTTATTCAACTGAAAAAGTTCAATTGATCAACATATGTTTCATGGGACAACCTGCATTCTGGAATAAAATGATCCGAAGGCAAATAATTGTGGAAAATGGAATAAAGATAATGCCTGGAATTAATTACGGGGAGGATTTGTCGGTTGTTCCTCAAATTATTTATTATTCAGATAAGTTTTCATTAGTTCAAAAACCTTTATATCACTATGTGCAATATAATTCAGATTCATATACTTCAAAATTTACTGAAAAATCTTTAAAAGACACATTGGAGGTTATTCAAATATTGCAGAATTTTTTTGTAAATAAACCGGATTATCAAAAATACAGAATTATTTTATCCACTCTTAAGGCAGTACGTAAAGCTAAAATATTGCGTTCCGGGATTTTAGAAAAACAATATGTGATTTTATTTCCTGAGATTAACAAGAATCTGTTTAATTTAAACCTGGATTTCAAGACTAAGATTATTTTAGTGTTGGCTGCTTCAAAACAACATATCTTACTTAAATGTTTTGTGAAATTATTACAAATGAGCTAAACTATATTCTGATTTTTATCTGATTAAGTGAAGCATAATAATATCCACTTTCAAATTATAATAAGTAGAGTAGTACTACCTTGGCTAAAAAATATTTTATAGATTGAATGTTAAATTGTGATATATTTGAAACTGATAACAAAGTATTTCTGCTGATATATTATTGGTCGAATTCATTTAATTGTTCTGAGACTTTAAAAAGGAAATAAAATATCATTTCGAAATATGGTACTTTTAGTCATAATTATCAATGGATATTTGCTGAATATTAAAACTAAAAACATCCATGAAATAATCAACTTTAATTTTATATTAAATCAACTGTAAAGAGCTCTTGATGGAATTGATTATTGCTTTAAAATTTTAATATATTATCTTCAAAATCCGAACAGGCTTTCTCATAATCATCCGGACGTCCGATATCTAACCAATATCCGGAGTGTATTTTAATCGATGCAGGATTTCGATGTTTAATCAAATCTAACATTAAATGGTCGAAACCATAGAATAGATTTTTAGGAATAAAGTCAAGTATTTTTTTGTTTGCCATATAAACTCCCATACTGACTTTGTAACTACTGGTTGGTTTTTCAATAAAATTGACCAGTTTGTTGTCATTCCCGACTTCTAATACTCCATAGTCAACTTTCTGATCCCGTAAATAAGAGGAAATAGTAAAAATATTTTTTGCCTCAACATGTTCGTTATAAAATGAATCAAAATTTAAATCAGTTAAGACATCTCCGTTCATAATTAAAAAGTTTTCCGGTAAATCCGTAATAAGTTTTAATGGACCCATTGTACTCAAAGGTTTGTCTTCCAATGAATAATCTATAAAAGTCCCCCATTTACTTCCGTCACCACAAAATGCACGGATAATATCTGCCATATGATTTATGGTAATGGTGATATGATCGAATCCGTTTTTAGTTAACTGACGAATGATGATTTCAAGAATCGGCATATCGCCAACCGGAACCAATGGTTTAGGTAAACTGATTGTATATGGTTTCAAACGTGTGCCTTTTCCTCCGGCCAGAATAACTGCTCTTTTAGACATTATAAATTTCAGATTTAAAGTACGACAGATTATTTCCAATCCACTCAATGGTTTCAGTCAATCCGCTTTTCAGATTATAATCAGGTGTCCAGGTTGAATTTGCTTTTATTTTTGTGTTGTCGCAAAATAATCTCTCCACTTCACTTTTATCCGGACGAATGCGCTGTTCGTCAGAAAGAATTTCTACTTTAGTACCAATTAATTCAGCAATTAGTTTTACTAAATTTCCTATGGTTATTTCTTCATTCATGCCTATATTGGTGATTTCACCAAATAAACCTTCAGATTCGGCAATCTGGTAAAATCCGTTTACAGTATCTTTCACAAATGTCAGATCGCGTGTTGGATTCAGATTCCCTAATTTGATGGTTGTCTTACCATTCAGTACTTGAGAAATAACGGTAGGGATAATGGCCCTTGCCGATTGTCGTGGACCGTAAGTGTTGAAGGGTCTTACAATTTTTACTGGCAGATTGAATGAATTATAATAGCTTATTGCCAGCTGGTCGGCTGCTATTTTTGTGGCAGAATATGGTGACTGACCAACCATCGGATGTTTTTCATCAATCGGGACATATTGTGCAGTTCCATAAGTTTCGCTGGTCGAAGTGACCATGATTTTCTCTACGCCCAGTTGACGGGCGGATTGCAGTACATTGTACGTTCCATCAATATTTGTCTTGATATAGGCTTGTGGAGATACATATGAATAAGGTATTCCTATCAACGCTGCCAAATGGAAAACCGTATCACAGCCTCTCATAGCTTCAAGTACTGAATCATAATCACGAATGTCTCCTGTAATAATCTCTACCATGTTTTTTACAGCACTTGTATCCAGCCATCCCCACTTATTCCATGAGTTATAATGAACAAATGCTTTGACATTAAATCCTTTTTCTACTAATAATTCAGTAAGATGGGAGCCTATAAAACCTCCTGCACCTGTAACCAGAATATTCTTCATTTCTTAATTGTTTTTTGTTATTATGATGATTTAAATAGAGTTTGATTAAATCATCAGTTTTAATCCTTCAATAATATCTATTTTTGGATTCCAGTTCAATTCTGTTTTTATTTTGCTGATGTCAGCAATCGTATCCATTACTTCATTCGGACGGGTTTCGTTTTTGCAATGATATTCAATTTTAAAATTGAATAACCCTTTTACAATGTCAATTATTTCTTTAACTGAGTAACTGACTCCTGTCCCAAGATTATAGGTTTGTAATGTGGTAGTATTTTTTGATTCAATTGCTGTAAATACAGCTTCAACAATATCCTTTACATGAATATAGTCTCTTTTGGGACGGTCATCTTTAATAACAATGCTTCCATTTTTTGCCTGTTGAATAATTGTTGGAATTAAAAAATCAGGATTCTGACCTTTCCCATAAATATTAAAAGGACGAAATATTGTGACAGGTACTTGAAAATCGCGATTATAACCTTCACAAAGACTCTCACAGATTACTTTTGTCTGAGCATAGGGATTGAAAGCCTGTATCGGATGTTTTTCGTCGATTGGCTGATATTGAGGATGGCCATAGACATATGAACTGAAGAACAGCATTTTTGCATGATTTATTCTGCACAGTTCAAGCATATTCAATGTGCTGATATAATTCGATTCATAAAACTTTTTCGGTTGTTCGTACGATGCAGGAACAAATGATAAATTTGCTAAATGAACAACGACATCCAATCCTTCGATATGTTTTATTTGTTCCCAGTTACAAATGTCAAAACCATTGGCAAGGTCCATTAAAACCAACTCGTGGTTGGTCAGACTTAATCTTTCAAGCAAATACTTACCAATGAAACCCGAGAAACCGGTAATTAAAATCTTCATTTTTTATTTATCCTGTTTTAAACATCAAAGATACAACATTCTTTTTAAAGTTTAAAAAGGGAAAAGAAATGGTTGGACTAATTTCTCCCTTTTTACGAAATCCAATTTAAACTGTTTGAATTGGGATTAATTTTTCAAAACTTCATTTCCCATAATTGAAAATGTTTTCAGTAGATATTTAACTATGTATTTAACATAGTAACCTTGATTTCTAAATAAAAAAATACGTATATTTGTAAATTAATAAGTAAAAAACGATAGTTTAAAGTCGATATTTAGAATTTCGATATCTTGTGTTTTTTTCAATACACTTTTTACCGGAATATTTTAAAAAAGAAAGTAAACTAACTCCCGAATTACTTCATCCTGCTACTTACTCTTTCATTCCTCTTGTTCCTTCATTCCATCAACCCTTTTGGATCGGTTTTGCTTCGGTTTTAGATTGGTAGGTATTGCCACTTTTCAGTCATATCATATTGATTTAATTGCCATAATACATCCATATATCTATAAAGGTATATGGTATTTATTTTAATATTGTATCAATTGGATATTCCATTAGCTTCGGATGTAAAACCATTCCAAAACCGTTTCAAAATTATTGAGTAAACCGATTGGATAGGGGACCCTGATAAATTCATATGGTAGTCCTTCCATCATTTACCTGGAACAGTTTGTTTCCTTCCGGTTCAATGCCACTTTCCAGCTAAAAACTACCGGTTTGAAACCTTCTGTTTTCTGATAAAAGTAATTATATAGCTTGAAATGCGTTTTATTAAAACTTACCAGTAATAAAAGTGAAGTCAATAGATATTTCCTCCAACCCCTCAAATTCTTAAATCGGCGAACTTAATAAATCTCCTTAACCGACAAATGAAAATGATTTGTTACTTTTGCAAAGATAATTTTAAAATATAATAATGGAAAATACATCCCGGATTATTTATATCAAACCTAAAAATTCAAGTTTTATTCTTGGAGATCAAGCTATACTGGAGAAACAATACAAAGTGAAAGCTTTTTTGATGGATCAAAACAAAAATAAATTAAGATATGGATGGAAGCTTTTTTGTCTTTTTTTCTATTTATTATCTAATCTGTTTTACAAAGACGTCATTTTTGTATCCTGGTTTGCCGACTATCATTCAGCACTTATGACTTTTGTTGCAAAGATCACTCAGAAGAAATCCATTATTTTGATAGGAGGTCAGGAAGCTGTTTGTTACCCGGAATTAAAGAAAGGTGTCTACCGGAAAAAAATAAGGGGGGTATGCGTAAAATTTGCATTGCGAAATACAACTTTAATTATAGCCAATCATAAATCACTGATTTACCACGAAAACAGGTATTATAATGCTGAACATCCACATATTGATGGCATACAACATTATGTGCAACCGTTGAAAACCAACATTGAAATTCTGTATAATGGAATAGATACACGATTGTTTAACCGTGACGAATCAATTGCCAAACAGGATGCTATGATACTTACTGTAGGTTCGATGAGTCAGACAGGTGATTTTTACAATAAAGGTTTTGATCTATTTATTCAGGTTGCAGAACGTAACATAGACCTGAATTTTGTGTTGATTGGTCTGAATCCAAAATTTAAATATTGGACGGAAGAAAATTATCATGTATCAAAAATTCCAAATCTACAGATTATTTATTCATTTTGCCCACAGGAAGTTTTGAATCAAAAATACAATCAGGCAACTGTATTTGTTCAGGCCTCCATTACAGAAGGCATGCCTAATACATTAAGCGAGGCTATGTTGCTCGAATGTATTCCTGTCGGGTCAAATATTAATGGAATCCCTGATGCAATAGGCGACACAGGGATCATTGTAAAACAAAGGGAAGTAAAAGAATTGGAAAAATCAATTTTAGAAGCATTAAAGCTTGAAACAGGGAAAAAGGCTCGTGAAAGAGTATTGAAGATGTTTTCATTACCAATAAGAGAAAAGAAATTAATTGAAATAGTTATGAAACTAATTGGGGAAAAAAAATAATCAAAAACGTTACTTTAGTAATTGGACTAACATAATGTCGTCTTATTTTTACTTGAAAAATAAGACTTGTCAAATATCCCAAATAAGGGAATAATGTTTTTAATCTGAAGTATTTAGTTTGCTTTTAAGGGTTAATATTCAATTAATAAGTTGTTTAACGCATAAATATTATTTTATATTAACTTAAAGTAGGAATGTTAACATAAAACATTTATTCCTTATTCCCTTATTTAAATTAAAATTATACGACAATATTAGTTTTCATTTACTTAGATCTTAAAGTATAAAGGTGATTATATTTTTAACCAATCTGATGGAATTAAATCGTACGTTGATCCTATATAATCTGTATTTTTAAACCACCTTTTAGGGGCAACGACAATTTTGTCAGGATTTGTATTCAACCAGGCGCCCCACCAGCTAAATGAGCTGTTCGCACAAATATTGTGTTTACAATTACTCATTAAAATCATATCAATATAAGACTGATCATTTTTATTGATATTTACAATTGTTTTCTTTATGTTCAACGAAGAAAAATTTTCTTCAGTCCAAAGATAATCATTTGTAAAAATATAAAATGAGGGTGAATCTACTCTTTCTTGAATTAATTCAATAGCTTTTATATAATATTCTTGAACATCTAATAATTCAAAAGGAGAATTAAGATAATCACCTCTTCGAATATGAATGGATACAGCATTTTCGCTTTTTATCTGATCAATTAAAGAACTATTGATTTTATCAATTTGATCTTTCAGCTTAAAGTTATACAAAAGCTCAATTCTCTGACTTTCAAAATACTTTTCAGTTTGAAAATATCCGTATAAAAAAGTATTGTCTTTAACTAATTCAATATCCTTATTATAACTAAATTTTGATTTTTCAATATACAATGATCTTCCATTGAAAAGTCTTTTCAGTTTGTAAAGCTGTTTAATATATTCTTTTGAATTCCATAAATCAGGAATAAATTGACGTACCTCTTCAATTGTGGCAATTTTTTCTTTAATATTAAAAACTCCTAATTCATAATCCCTGTAAGTGAAATTATTTCTCAAAGTTCTGTCTGTTACGTGTGATATATCTAATTTTAACTCAGCATTTAAATTTTTAGCAACTACTTTCCCACAAGCATATTGAAACATTTGATTTCCTAAACCTCCAAACAAGCTAACTATAATCATGTTATCACTAAATGTTTTATAAAGTTCAGATTTTTGTTAGTTCAAATATTCCACAGCCATAATTGCAACCAAAGTTATTATCTATTTCTTTTCGATTCATTTCTACATTCTCAAAAAAATCACCATTATCATTTACAAATGAAAAGCTATTTAATTTAAAATTAGTTTTGAATAAATTTAATAAATACTGAATGGAAAATACTCTGTGTGCATTGAACTCAATTCTTTGACTTCCAATGGGAACAGAAAAATAAAATTTACCTCCGGTTTGTAACATTTTGGTTAGATTTTCAATTGCTTTTAGATGTCCGTTATAATCAATCGGATCTCCGTATCTTCCTAGCCCAAAGTGTTCTATTGCATGAAGTGTGGAAATTGAATCATAAGAATTAATCATATCATCTGGAAGTTGCATTAAATCAGCTCTTCTAAAAACAATATTTTTAACTCTACTGGTTTGTTCTCTAATATCAATTATTTCAATTTGTCTGAAAACAGCCACGTGAGCTACAAATCCATCATTTCTGGAACCGATATCTATATGTCGTTGAGGATTATTCTCAAATATTTTACGTGCAACGAATAAATCCTGATGGAAATAATGACCTTTCAATGTCCCTGATTCAGTGAATCTTTCTCCCAATATAGGATATGATTTTCCAAAAGGAAAATTTGAATCTGTTCCTTTCTGTTTTTTTATAATCGAATAATCATGATAATAAAATCCTAATCCGCGAATTGCATTTATAAATATGATAATATCGAATCCAAAAAGTCTGAATGTTTTTTTGATATTTTCCTTTAGTATTATAATAGTTTTTCCCATTTTTATTTTTTTATGGCTAAATAATTTATAGCAGAAAATATTTCGTAAGTTTCTTTGTATGTAGATATTTCAAATAATCCATCTTTTAATATTCTGTATATTTTGTAATTACTATTTAGTAAGTAATAAAAATCACGAAAATAAGTTTTAGAATCAATGTTAGTTCCACCGAATTCAAATTGTATATAATCAATTTTTTTATTATTTATCAATTCAATTGCTCCTTGTAAAGCATTCAATTCATGGCCCTCAATGTCTATTTTTAAAAAATTAATCCGATCAATATCATTTTTTTTGCAATAGATATCCAGCGTTGATAACTTTATTTCTTCACTCATATCCATTTTTATTCCGAAATGATCTAGTTTTCTTTGATAAACTGAAGCTAATCCAGAACCATCTTCATTTGTATAAAGTAATTGATTATTCTCTATATCACTCATTCCAAAATTATTAGGAATAATATTTGAAATTTTATTTGTAGTAGCTAAAAACAAGCTAAAAGTTTTTTTTGATGGTTCGAACGAATGAATAATTGCTTTTTTATTAAAAACTTCAGACAATACTTTTGAATAATTTCCCACATTTCCACCAACATCGAATAAGGTGAGTGATTTTTCTGATTTGAATTTTTCATTTATGTAATTTAGAACATTTAATTCACCGCTTTCATGAAAATCTCCTCCATTACCATAATTCATACCTTTTAAAGAAGTATTAAAAAGATATTCAAATAATCTTTGAAATCTTTTTTTTCCCAATATCCCGTTTGCAATTTTCTTTCTTAAATTCATTCTTTTATTTATTTTAATAAAGTGATTTTTTGAATATTCATTTTAAACTCATTTTCGAAATTAATCCAATTTTAGCCATTATAAAATCATAAGTTGTTTTATATAATTCTTTAAAAAGAAGTTTTATGATCAGGATATAAAGAATTCCTGATATCACAATCTGAGATAACAAAAGTAATTGATTATTGTGAATAACGAATGAAAGGCCAAATACAAAAATGGAAATAAAGATACCGATAAAAACGGGTTCTATAAAATCAAGAAATTGATGTCTAATAAAATGTGTCAGCACTTGTTTCAAATAGAATGATGAAATGATAAATGCAATAAAGCATGCTAAAGTATATCCCCAAAGCATAACAATAAATCCAAATTTAAAACAAATTATAATTGAAAGAAGTATAAGAGCCTTTTTCATAACCTCAATTCTAAATGTAATTTTTGATTTTCCTTTTGAATTTAAAGCACTAATATTTAGTGCATATAGCGGTGTGAAAAGTGAGGCTAAACAAAGTAATTGAAAGTATGGTACAGAGGGAAGAAATTTTACAGTTAGTAAAACAGATATAAAAGATTTAGCTGCAACAATTAAAACTATCATTATTGGAAAAGTAATGATGGAAGTTTTCTTTGCAATTTCCCTGTAAATTCTTCTGAAACGTTCATTATCATTTTGTATCTGAGCAAACAATGGATAGGTACTTCCTGTTAAAACAGATTGAAAGGTGAAATTAAATGTGTCGCTTAATTTTTTACCCTGAGTATAATATCCTACTTGTTTAATTGGATAATACAAACCTAACAATAAAACATATAGATTATCAAAAAGAACATTTAGAATTGAAGTCCCGAGTAAATTTAAACTGAATTTCCAAAATCCCTGAATTACTTTAAAAGAAAATATAAGAGATGGTTTCCATTTTACAAAATATTGAAATGAAATGACCCTGCAAAAATTAAACAGTACCTGTTGAGCTACCAATGCCCAAACCCCCAAATGCAAGAGAGCAAGAAATAAACCTAAACTTCCACTTATGATAATTGAAGTAATATTTACTTTCGCAATGGTTTTTAAATCAAGAACTTTAGTGAGTTTCGTTAATGGGACTAAACAAAAAGCATTAAATATTATTGCTAAAAAAAGTGTTCTTCCTATAGGTATCAGTTGTGGTTGATTAAAGTATTTAGCTATGAAAGGTACTGTAAAAAAGAGGATTAGATAAAGTAATATTGAAACAATAATATTAAAATAGAAAACCGTATTGTAATCTGTCTCATTAGCATCCTGTTTTCTGATTAAAGCCTGAGAAAATCCACTTTCAACTAAAACATATGATAATGCAACATAAACCATTATTAAACCTAAAAGCCCAAATTCGGAAGGTGTTAATAATCGTGCAAATATCAATCCAATAATAAGTTGAATAATTTGTTGCCCAAACCGGTCTACCATTGACCAGGTCAATGCATTCACCATTTTCTTCTTTAAATCGTCGCTCATAGATAAAAAATTGATCTGTATCTTATTTTATCAAATTTGTCAATAAATATACTGTCAGATATAAATAAGACAGGATGATTTATATTATAAAAATTGAATATCATCATTTTCCTTTAATTACGTCAAATCCTTTACCATAAACCCCGATAACTGAGGATTGCGATATGAAAGCATTCGGATCGATATCTTTTACAATACGAAATATCTTTGTTGATTCATTTTTACGGGCAACAACAGTAACAACTTTCACCGGTTCTTTTGAGTACCAGCCCATCCCATCAAGAATCGTAACTCCACGTTGAACTTCTAAATTTATTTTTGTGGCGATTTGTTCGTATTCTTTCGAAAAGATAAAAAACTGGACCGATTGCCGGACTCCACTAATGACCATATCTACCGCTATAGTAGAAATAGCCATTGTCGTTAAGCCATATACAATTTTTTCAATGCTCCCGAAATCGAAAAAATAGGAGGAGCAAATTATCAGGACATCACAATATAGCAACACTCTGCCCAGTGTGATATTCCGGTATTTATTCACTACTTTAGCAATAATATCAGTACCTCCCGAACTCCCGTTAGCTAAAAAAACGATCCCTATTCCTGCTCCTGATAACAATCCTCCAATAACACAGGCCATAAAATTATCTTCAGCGCCGACAAAAGTACCCGGAACTGCTTGTGGTAAAAATGCAAAAAACATGGTTAACACTCCGACCCCATAAATGGTTCGAAGACTAAATGCTAACCCAACTGATCGCACTGCAATGACCAGTAATACAAAGTTTATTGAAAAGTAGGTTATAGAAATCGGAATACCGGTTGCATAAAACAAAATCGCCCCGATGCCTGTAACTCCTCCACCTGTAATAAAATGTGGCAGTAGAAATCCTTTCCAGGCTGCACTATACATTAATAAACCAAAAGCAATAAAGATGTATTCCCTGATGGAAATCCAGGTGTCTTTAGTAATTGATTTCAGATTCATTTTAGTTAGTTTAGTTGATAATTTAAATAACTATATTTACGATTTTACCAGGAACAACTATAATTTTTTTCGGTTCCTTGCCATCCAAAAATTTTATTGTAAGTTCATTTGACATAGCTGTTTTCTCAATATCTACCTTATTCATTCCGGCAGGAAGTTCAAGGGTAAACCGTACTTTCCCGTTAAAAGAAATCGGATAGTTGACAGAAGATTCTATCAGATATTCTTCGTTACATATAGGGAATGTTGCATCGCAAACTGTTTCTTTATTCCCAAGAGCACGATATAATTCTTCTGCAATATGGGGAGCAAATGGTGTCAGTAGAATAACCAGAGGTTCAAGGATGGCCTTCTTGCTGCATTTCAATGTAAAAAGTTCATTGACACATATCATAAACGCCGATACTGACGTATTGTATGAGAAATTCTCAATATCAAAAGTGATTTTTTTGATGGTTTTGTGCAATATCTTCAGTTCAGCAGGAGAAGGCATTTCGTTATTTACTAACAGTATATCCTCTTTATAAAACAGACTCCACAAACGTTTCAGGAAACGATGAACCCCGTCAATGCCATTGGTATCCCAGGGTTTGGACTGTTCCAGGGGTCCGAGGAACATTTCGTAGAGTCTTAATGTATCTGCACCATATTTTTCAACTATATCATCCGGATTCACTACGTTGTACATTGATTTCGACATTTTTTCTACTGCCCAACCGCAGTAGTATTTTCCATCTTCAAGAATAAATTCAGCAGTTTTATAATCAGGATTCCAGGCTTTGAAACGTTCTATATCAAGAATGTCATTTGAAACAATATTTACATCAACATGAATTGCTGTTGTATCATATTGATTTTTTAAATTCAATGAAACAAAAGTATTCGAGTTCTTTATCCGATACACAAAATTACTCCTCCCCTGGATCATTCCCTGATTAATCAACTTCTTGAAAGGTTCATCTTCACAAACCAATCCAAGATCGAATAAGAATTTATTCCAGAAGCGACTGTAAATTAAGTGCCCTGTGGCATGCTCCGTCCCACCGATATACAAATCTACATTCCGCCAGTAATTATTTGCTTCGTGACTTACCAATGCTTTATCGTTTTTAGGATCCATGTACCGCAAATAATAAGCTGATGATCCGGCAAAACCTGGCATAGTACATAATTCCAACGGAAAATTATCATCTGTATGCCAGTTTTTAGCCCGGCCAAGTGGCGGTTCTCCTTTTTCTGTCGGCAGGAATTTATCTATTTCAGGTAATTCAAGAGGTAAACGACTTTCGTCTAACATATAAGGCATTTCGTCCTTGTAATAGACCGGAAATGGTTCACCCCAATAGCGTTGACGGCTGAAAATAGCATCACGTAACCTGAAATTTACTTTTAAACGACCTAATTTATGTTCTGAGATATAAGATTTAGCTTTTTCAATAGCTTGTTTAACACTAAGACCATCAAGAAACCCGGAGTTCATCATAATACCTTCTTTGGCATCAAAACTCTCGTCACTTATATCACATCCTTCGATTAATGGAATAATCGGTAAATCGAAATGTTTTGCAAATGCATAATCGCGGCTGTCATGAGCAGGCACGGCCATAATGGCTCCAGTTCCATATCCTGCTAATACATAATCACTGATCCATATTGGAATTTCAATGCCACTTACCGGATTGATTGCATAAGAACCCGAGAAAACTCCTGAAACACGACGGTCTGCTATCCGTTCACGTTCAGTACGTTTTTTTGTAGCATCCAGATAATTCTCTACTTCTAAAGCTTGATCGGGCGTAGTAAGTTGATTTACAAGTTCACTTTCAGGGGCAAGAACCATAAAGGTAACTCCAAAAATAGTATCAGCCCTTGTTGTGAAGACTTCGAAACTGAAATTTTGTTCTTTTATATTAAATTGCAACTCAGCACCTTCGCTTCTGCCAATCCAGTTCTTTTGAGTTTCAGTTAATGAATCAGTCCATTCAATGGTTGTTAAACCGTCCAGTAACCGTTGAGCATAAGCCGAAACTCTTAAGCTCCATTGACGCATGTTCCTTTGAACTACAGGATGTCCTCCACGTACTGATACGCCTTCACTCACTTCATCATTGGCCAAAACTGTACCAAGTGCAGGACACCAATTTACATTTAAATCGGCTAAATAGGCAATTCTGTAATTTAGCAGAATTTCCTGTTGTTCCTTTTCTGATTTTGAATTCCATTCCTGAGCAGTGAATTGGAGATCTTCAGTACCTGATACTTTTATTCCTTCAGTTCCTGAAGACTTAAAAACTTTTACTAACTGTTCAATAGGTAATGCTTTTTGAGCCTGAGTATCAAAATAATGATTAAACATTTGTATAAATGCCCATTGTGTCCATTTATAATAATGAGGTTCACAAGTAAGAATTTCGCGATCCCAATCATAGCAAAATCCGATTTTATCCAACTGCTCGCGATAACGAGCAATATTATTTTTTGTCGTAACTGCAGGATGTTGACCAGTTTGGATGGCATATTGTTCAGCGGGTAACCCGAAAGCATCATATCCCATTGGATGAAGTACATTGAACCCCTGCAAGCGTTTGTATCGGCTGAAAATATCTGAAGCTATATAACCAAGTGGATGTCCGACGTGTAAACCGGCTCCAGATGGATACGGGAAC
>Ga0302209_10000723_pt1 | contig 15396 bp, 5 predicted proteins | sample II_Fen_E3_1_FD_194574 | JGI IMG/M metagenome (GOLD analysis project Ga0302209, IMG submission 194574) | Peat permafrost microbial communities from Stordalen Mire near Abisko, Sweden - II_Fen_E3_1 | ecosystem: Environmental > Terrestrial > Soil > Wetlands > Permafrost | place: Sweden: Abisko...
GGAATATCCATCCACTGATGTGTACTAATGTCGTAATTGATAATGTTACGGTACGTAATCCTAATTTTGCTCAAAATGGCGATGGCATTGATGTCGAATCATGTAAAAATGTTCTGATCGTAAACAGCAGTTTCGATGTAGGTGACGACGCCATTTGTATAAAATCAGGAAAAGATGAGGAAGGCCGTAAACGTGCCCGTCCGGCAGAGAATATTATTGTTGACAATTGCAAGGTGTTTAAAGGTCATGGTGGATTTGTAGTCGGAAGTGAGATGTCGGGAGGTGTAAAGAATATATCGGTTCGAAATTGTCAGTTTTTAGGCACTGATGTCGGTTTACGCTTCAAGAGTAATCGTGGTAGAGGTGGATTGGTGGAGAATATCTATATCAGTGATATTTACATGTTCGATATTGTCACCGATTCTTTTCTGTTTGATTTGTACTATGTGGGAAAATCGGCATCCGAATCGTTGGAAGATGGAGATGTTACACCAACAGCCGGTCAGATACCACCGGTTACTATCGAAACTCCTTCGTTCAGGAATATCTATATTAAGAATATCGTATCCAGAAATGCACGCCGGGCAATGTTTTTCAATGGGCTTCCCGAAATGAAGATTTCCAATATAAATGTTGAGAACGCCATTATTACTTCCCGTTTTGGGGCATTGATCTGTGAATCGGAATCGATAAAATTTAAGAATGTACACATCATGCAGCAAACCGGAGCATCACTTACCCTTCAAAATGTAAAAAACTTCGAACTTAAAGATTTTATTTATCCTAAAAATCTTCCGGAAGTAGTGAGAATAATAGGAGAATCAGAGAGCATACAACTCCCTACTTCGATTGAAAAAAATAAAATTATCGGAATGAAATAATAATTGTTACAGAAAAAACTATTCAGGGAGAAATTATGTAATTGGACCAATATATTGTCCTATATTATTACTTAAAAAATTGAACTTTTCAAATATTCCAAATAAGAGAATAAGGTTTTTAATCTGGGGTGTTTGGTCTTCTACTAAGATTTAATACATTAAATATGTGGGTTATAAGCATTAAACCTTATTTTTTATTTTATTTTTTAGTTGAAATATTAAGTAAAAAACTTACCCTTATTAAAATTAAAATTATACGACATTATTTGTTGTCTTTTACTTAAAGATCAAATTTTATAGATACTTCCATAAATACTAAAATTTTACACCCTATAAATTTACTTAACGAGTTTGTTTAGATAATAGTTTGTATTGAAGATTGATTTTAGTGTTGAAGCGTGCCGTCGGATGATGGTGCGCTTCTCTTTTTTGTAGATTAAAATAGTTATCTTTCGTGATAATTACTCCTCTTTTGAAAAGTCATCTTTTAATTCTGTCTTTTCAATTGACCTTCCAACTAAAGTTGGAGTCTATTAATTAGGGCGGTCTAAATACCTGTACCTATAGATTTAATTTGAAAAAACAAAAAAAAGAGGATGTTACAATTTGTAACATCCTCAATTAGTAATTGTAGTGTGAAAATTATATACAAATTTTTAAAGAATCATTCGATCCTGAAATCCGAACGATATATACTCCTTTTTGGAAATTTGTTGTTGCAATGGAAGTCAGTGAACTTGCTACTTTTTTTCCCAATACATTGTATACTTCAAGGGATAGTCCTTTGTTGTTTGAAATTTCAGTACCGTTAAAAGAAATACCTTTATCAGTTAGACTACTTTTAACTCCACTAACAACGTTGTTGAACCAATTCAAGGAAAAAAGCCTGTAACCACCGTTTGTTTCCTTTAAAACCACAGTAGTAGCAGTAGCTAATACCCGAATGTATGATACAGGATTAATTGCCGGAGATGCAGGTGCTCCACTGATACTTAGATTGCTGGTTGTAGTAGCACCTGTTACAGTCCAAATGTCTCCAGTCCCACCTTTTGCTTGAGTTGCAATTATTATACTATCACCAATAACTACATTAGAGATAGTTAGAACTACATTTTTACCTGCAGTATACATAGAATATGGATAGAACTTAATTTGTGGTAATTTTGCCGCTGAATTTGCATACGTAAATGTAAAATTTGGCATTGTAGAAATTGAGAGACTTGCAATAACACTTGTAGTAAAGTTGTAATCATACGCGACAAATGAACTGTCGGGTGCTGTGGCTTCAGCAGTAAAACTGGTAACATTTATTTGATTTGAGGTAAAATTCCCACTGGTGCCGCCAAAATAGTAAATTGTTGCATTAGCAACAAAAGCAGAAGTGATTAGAGCTACAATAAGTAAAGTTTTTTTCATGATGATTATTGTTTTAAGTATTAGTATATTTGATTCATTTAACGATACAAATATAAGTTTTTAGCATTCAAACGATGTGGACAAATAAATTGAAACTGTGTACTTTTTGACTGATAATTTTTTATTTTCTAAAAAACATAGATTTACACTTTCTATTTGTTATTTTTGTGTTAGATTTTGCCTTATTTATCATTTAATCACTGTCATGAAAAAATTGTTTTTCCTTAGTATCATTATATTAATTGTAATATCCTCTTCTGCTCAATATCATTTTTCCTTTTCACATTTCACATCCGATGACGGATTATCTCAAAACAGTATTACTGCCATGATGAAGGATCGTAAAGGGTATTTATGGTTTGGTACCCGAGATGGATTGAATAAGTTCGATGGCATCAATTTCACATTGTATAATTCGAAACCAGATAAGCGGTTGTCGGTACTAAGTAACCGTATCCTCGAAATCAAGGAAGATAATTGGGGGTATGTGTGGATAAAAACATATGATGAAATGGTCTATCGCTTAAATCAGACAACTGAAGAGCTTCTCAGAATTCAAAAACCAAATGGCGAATTTGTAAATGATAAGATCCGTGAAATATATATCTTGCCATCGGGAGTTATCTGGCTGGCTACCTTTGATAAAGGATGCTACAAAATACAAACCAATGAAATGACTCAAAAGCTTACAGTGACTCTTTATGACAAGGGACATCGTAATCTTTCGAATAACGTGGTTAGAAATATCTTTCAGGATAAAGAACATAACACCTGGTTTCTGACACAGAGCGGACTTAACTGTATTGAAGCAACCCGGAAAACAGTTTTGTATTTCAATAAGGAGCCTTTCTATTCGTTTATTGAAAATGATAAACGCATTCTCTTTGGAAGTGAAGGAAAAGTCTATCAATACGAAAAAAGGACTAAAACATTTAAACCAATAGGACTACCCGATAAAGTTATCATAGCTAATCTGGCTGATTTTAATTCAAATTACTATCTTTTTGCAACACAAGGAAGGGGCTTTTTTACGTATAATGTCCTAGAGGAACGATTACAACATTTCTCGAAAGAAATGTATCCTCAAATGAGATCGAATGAAATTCAAAATGTCTATATCGATCGTGCCGGAGACGCCTGGCTTGGATTAAAATCACAGGGAGTGCTTCATTATTCGACTCAAACAAATAAGATTGACTATATTGAATCTAATTTAAACGAAGGTCAGGTCACCAATCCAAATTCCCTGATTTTTGAAGATGAAAAAGATCTTCTGTGGGTTCAACCTTATTATGGCTTTTTCTCCTGGTATGACCGGGTGAATAACCGGTTGGTACCATTCTATAATGCCTATAATGAAGATATTAATACTGTGTTTTCTTATGGGGTGAATCATGTTCTATCCGATTCGCAGGGTGTATTATGGATAAGTACAAACCGGGGAAACGGTTTTTTTAAATGTACTTTTCTTCCCGATTATTTTAATCATTACCTGTTTAAGGACCATTCTGTTTATAGTATATCAAATGAAACCAGGGCTATTTTTGAGGATAATCTAAATCGTCTATGGGTAGCCTGTAAAGATGGCTCGGTACATGTGTTCGATCAGAATAAAAAAGAAATAGGAACATTAAACACAGATGGGCGGATCTTACCGGGTGGTAATCTTGAAGTGCTGGTATATAATTTCTGTCAGGATAAATCCGGAAACATCTGGCTTGCTACGAAAAAACAGGGATTATACCGGTTGAAACCAGTTGGTTCTAAAAATGCATTCAGGATAGAAAATTTCATACATAATCCGGCAGATATTTACTCTCCGGCAAACAATGATTTCTATTCTGTTGTACAGGATAATAACGGGCGAATTTGGGCGGGCAGTTATGGCGGAGGGTTGCATCTGTTTGATGAGCAAAACGGTAAAGTCAGGTTCTTTCATTCAAAAAATGAATTGAAGTCCTTTCCTGAAGCCAATTGTTCCAAAGTACGTCAGGTATTTGTCGATTCCAGGAAACATATCTGGGTGGCTACCACCGAAGGTTTTGTTGTTTTTAGCTCTGATTTCAAAAATTCGAAAGACATCAAATTCCGTTATTATAACCGTAATGAAGATAAACCAACCAGTTTAGGGGCAAATGATGTTTACAATATCTTCGAAGATGAGGAAGCTAACATTTGGTTTGGTACTTTTGGAGGAGGATTAAACAAGCTTACCACGAAGGTTGAAGAAAAGAAACAGTTCGAATTTGAAGTGTTCGATCGTGGGAAAGGAATGCCTAATAATGTAATTTATACCATCATTGATGATAAAAAAGGACATTTATGGCTAACTACAGAAAATTCCATTGTAAAGTTTAATAAAAAGACCAAAAAAATTGAAGCTTTCGGTAAAGGGAATGAACTTGAAAATGTAGAATTTTCAGAAGCTTCGGCTTGCCTGCTTCATTCAGGTGAAATATGTGTCGGATCAAAATCAGGTTTCTATTCATTTCAACCCGACATGGTAAAACGTAGGGTGATACATGCACCTCTTGTATTTACAAGGTTAATGTTATTCAATAAAGAGGTTGAAATCGGAGAAAATGGTTCGTTGTTGCAAGCCCAACTGGATAAAACTTCTCAATTGGAATTTAACAGCAAACAAAATGTTTTCACCATTGAATTTGCAACTTTGGATATGCGTGCTCCGGAAAAGATACAGTACGCTTATAAACTGGAAGGCTTCGATTCGGATTGGAATAATATTCAAACGAAGCATTCTGCCACATACACAGCACTCCCTCCCGGCAAATATACCTTTCGTGTGAAATCAACCGATAGTGAAGGCGTTTGGCTTCAAAATGAACGTCATATAGTGATTGATATCCTTCCATCATTCTGGCAATCCGGTTTTGCTAAATTGTTATATGTGTTATTGGTTATTTTGTTATTCCTGACTACCCTGTATATTTTTATTACTATTTTTAAATTGAAAAACAATGTCCATCTCGAAAAACAGATGACAGATATGAAGCTTCGTTTTTTTACTGATATTTCACATGAATTACGAACTCCGCTCACCTTAATATCGTTGCCTGTAGATAATATCCTGCAGGAAGATCTTGATCCGAATATTAAGGACCAACTTCTTTCAGTCCGTCGAAATCTCGACAGGGTTATGGGACTGATCAATCAGATTCTTGATTTCAGAAAAGTACAAAACAATAAAATGAGGTTGTCAGTGGAAGAAATCAATTTCGCCGATTTCACCCGTGTTTGCAGTAGTAACTTCCTGGAAATAGCACATACAAAAAATATAGGTTTCCATTTAAAAGACGAATCAAAAAATGCAACAATATGGGTTGATCCGGAGCGTTATGAATCCATCCTTTCAAATTTACTATCCAATGCATTTAAGTTTACTCCTTCAGGAAAAAATATCATCGTAAAGACTGAAATAAAACAGAATGTAGCTGTGCTTTCCGTAATCGATGAAGGTATAGGTATTGCCCAGGAAAAAATAAATTTTATATTTGATCGTTTTTTCAGTATTTCTACTTTGCGTAATATCGCACAGAAAAGTACCGGAATAGGGTTGGATTTAGTGAAAAAACTGGTTGATTTACATCATGGATCTATCCATGTAGATAGCCAGGAAGGGAAAGGTTCTACTTTTGAGATAGAGTTTAAATTAGGAATAACCCATTATGATAGTGAAGTTGACCTGATTCTTTCTGATCAAAAAATAGCGACGAAAGAGATTGTTGAAGCCGATATGCCTGTTGAAACCGAGAAAATTGACCAGATTAAGGTGTCCCCTTTAATCCTGGTAGTCGAAGATAATGATGAACTCCGACACTTCTTAAAAAAGAGTTTGAAAATAAGCTACAGGGTAATAGAAGCAGAAAATGGACTAGTCGGTTGGACTAAGATCCAGCAAGTAATGCCTGATTTTATAATTGCTGATTTGCTAATGCCTGAAATGAATGGAATGGAGCTAATTAAAAAAGTAAAAGAGGATTCCAGAACCTCTCATATTCCAATTATCCTTCTTACTGCAGTGACGGATATGGAAAGTAAGGTAGCCGGAATGAAGGCTGGTGCTGATGACTACATTACAAAACCATTCAGTTCAGAATTCCTTCATGCAAGGATTGAAAATCTAATAAATCAACGCGTACAATTGCAACATTATTATCGGTCGCAATATATTTCATTAAAACCTGATTTTACATTACCTCCATTGGAACTCAAATCACAGGAAGATCAGTTTATGCAGACTTTAGTTCTGCTTATGAACGAAAACCTTGAGAATTTTGATTTAAATATCGACCTATTGGCTTCAAAATTAAATATGAGTCGAACAGTTTTCTTCAATAAGCTTAAAAGCTTAACCGGATTTTCTCCTGTCGAATTTGTTCGTGAAGTACGTTTTGAACGTGCCGCCGAATATATACGGGATACACAGCTTACAGTTGCCGAAATTTCGTATAAAGTAGGAATTGAAGATCCACGTTATTTTAGTCGTTGTTTTAAACAGAAATTCGGAGCTACTCCATCTGAATACCGCGCATCGCATGCTATCTAAGACCCCTGGAGACTGGATTTGTTCTTCGTTTGCCTGTGCCTTTTCGGCACAGGCAAACGAACGTAAAAAGGCTTCTGTGGGCTCTGATTTCACAGCTTGATGTATCCATACTTTCACTATTCAGTATAATAAAAGAGCTAATAAAATATTGATTCTTATCCAATTTTAATATGTTTACTTAAATTATAATTTGACTTTTAAACAGGAAAATTTTAATTTAGTTCTTAATGAATCACTCCCACAAACAATTATTTCTCCACCGGATAGATTAAAATATAGTGAAAACATATTTAGTCTGACACAATGTATATACCTTTCATACAAAGGAAAATAGTAAAAGGTGTGACGTAGGTTCATACTCTTTAAAGTTTCAGGCATATTAACAGGTGACTTTAGAATCCGGATGAATTCCAAGTGGCTGTACAACATATAAAAAATGTCTGATTAAAATTATATGTGGAAGAAAAAGAATCTTAATTATAAAAATCTTTATGCAAAGAGCTTTTTTCTTATTTACTATTCGTGGAATGCTACAAAACAGCCAAATTATTGTTTAGAACGGCCAAATATCATATCTGTCTTAATAAATATTGAGTATTGTGAAAAGAAACAAAATATGTGTTCATAATCTCATAATATCAACAATATGCTTACAATATGTCAGAAAACAAAACAAAATAGTATATAATATTTATCATTTGATTCATAAAATATACTATTTGAGCTATTAAAAAAAGTATTTCAATATACTTTTGCTGTCATAAATAATACAAATTCTGTTTTGGTATATTTAGATAGCTCACAATATTTGATTAAAACTTGTTGAAATTTATAGCGTATTTTAATATTCTTGATTTAGCACGTTTACTTAAGAAAAATATTTTTTAAATAAAGAGATGTCAATATGAATTACAGGTAATTTAAATTCCAATTTATACCTGAATTTAAAGTGAAATAATTAAAAAACTTGTTATGGTTACAACTAAATATTTAGAAAGAAAATCACTTATTGAAGAAAAGTTCGATTACATAAACAACACTAACTTGTTACAAGAAAAAAAGCTGATAGAGTTTTCAGGTTTCAAAACAGTACTGTTCAATAAACAATTGACGAAATTAGTACATTGTCCTATTATTGCGAAAGGCAAATATAATATTCCTATAACTGTTGAAACTATCGGGATTGAAGCATTCTCCCAATGCAAAGGAATTACATCAATAATAATTCCTGAATGTGTAAAAAAAATCGGTTATATGGCTTTCGAAAACTGCACAAGTTTAACTTCAATTGTTTTAACTGGATGCATTGATGAAATTGGATACCGGGCATTTTCAGAATGTACCGGATTAAATTCAATATTTCTATTATCCAAAAAAATCATTGCGTTAAATTCGGATTCACAAGTATTTCATAAAGTAGATACAACGACCTGTATTCTTTATGTTGCAAGCGGATTAAAAAGCGAATATCAACAATCATCTCAATGGAAAGATTTTCAGAATATAATCGAAACAGAAAGATTCTAATTTTTGATTTTTAAATTAAATAGTATTTGAAATTCTCTTAATTCTAATTAATTTCTTGTTTCAGTAAATGCAACATTTAGAGACCCGTTAAAATAAAAATATTTAACTCATGATTTCTGTATTTTCGTTTATGTATTTCAATAATTTGATTTTGCATTTTAATCGTATTTAGTCAGTCTATTCCTCATTTCACTATAAACCTTTTTATGTAATATCGTTTGTTTGCGAGATCCTACATAAGTTTAACCCTTATGTAGGATTCTTTTTTAAATGGAGTTTAAGAGATGAATAAGCTAACTATATATTTCAATAATCAATCTAATTGTAAGAAATAAGAAAAAAGAAAGGAATATGATTTTTAAATTACGTATTGTAGAAAAAAGATTTTATCCTGATGAAATCGAACAAATGTAAAATTACATTTAAATAAACACTGTTTTTCGAAATAACAATAAATGCTAAGTAATAAATAATTAGTAATGAACAATTAATAATTGCCATGATGCTGAAATATAAGCTTATTTAGATTAACAAATAGATCAATAGATATCATTAATTCCTTATGTAGAATCAAGAATTCAATTCTATTGATACAAGATAGAATTTTCATCATTCCCACTATAAACAAATCTATATGGCGAAAACAAGAGTGATTGATACAGGTGATTAAAATATCCTACTTTTATTCTATGCTCAAAAACATATGCTGATTTGTTGTTTTAATTCAAAAAGTCAGATGTTTAAATTAATGCTCACTATAATCAGAATTCTAATTCATGTATACCGGTTGTTTCGATGCAATGAGTTGTTTTTTCCAATCGGATAAAGACATTCCTGTTTTAGCGAAAATTGCTCTCTTTAATGAATTCAATGATCCAAACCCACAGCTGTCTGCTAATATTTCATTGGTGTAATCGGGGTTTTCAAGTAAAACATTTTCCAGTTCATTAATCCGGTAACTGTTGACAAACGAACAAAAATTTTGATTGTATTGCTGGTTGATAATTGTTGAAATGTACGTTCTGTTTGTACCTACTGCCTGTACTATATCCATGATGTTCAATTGACTGTTAAGGTAAATTTTCTCTTCTTCAAACTGTAACAACATTTTTTGCAAAATCTTTTTTCGTGAATCAGCAGGTATAATTTCATATTGATTTTGGATGACACTATTACTTACGATTTCAAAGGTTGGATTTATCGGTATTTGTTTGTTGCCAATGTATCCGATAAAATAGAACATTATCGATGAAATCGATAAAAATACATATAATACTGTATCTTCCGGGAGTAAAAATACATAGTTAATTGCAAAAGTAATAAAAGATAAACCAAAAAGTATGAACATACAATAGTTAAGAAATTTAGCACTTTTATAGTTTTCTTCTTCCAGATCCGAATAGTATTGTTCTTCTTTAACACCGTATTTTTTAATCAGAATCTTATTTGCAATAAAAGTAATTATTAATTGAACTATAAAATGAAATCGTATTATATCCCGTGTAATACTTAACAATTGAATGTCAGGAGAGTCAGGATATGCTTTCTCATTAAAAAGCCATGTTGTAAATTCATTCCATGGAGTCAGAAAAACTTCAATACTATATATTGTAGCCAAAATAAGTGGTATTACCAGAAAACGGGCATGGACTTTAAATGAAATTTTTTCATCAATAGTTAATAGCCTGAAATAGATATAATAAACAGGAAATATCAAGCTAATAGAGTATTGCAAAATGCAATCAAAATAAGGATATATAGAGGGGAAAGGGGAAAAATAAAGAAATAACGAAATGAAAAAAAAGACTGGAAATAGCATAAACTTGCTTAAAAGTAATTGAGGAATGCTTTGTTTCTTTTTATTTCCTGTTAAAGCAATTGACCAAAAAAGGTTTATGTAGATGGGTGTAAGAAGAAGTATCGTTCGAACCATAGACAGAATGAATTTTTGACAAAGATAAAATAAAAATCGAACTTGTAATTCATAATTTTGTCAATATATTTACTATTTGTACTAAAAATTTACTTTATGAGAATATTTATTTACCTTTTAAGCTATATATTTTACATTTTGGACAGTTAATATCTCTTTATAATGTTAATTTTGGCGATTCAAAAATAAATACAACAAATTATAAAATTGTAAATAATATGAAAAGATACGTTACTCTACCCCTCACTTTAAAATTTACACACTTTTCAATAGCTCTTTTATTCTGGATGTTTGCAACTTCCATTGTTGCCGGAAATAAAATAATTAATTCCCGAACTTCAGATTTAACTCTTTCTTCAAAAGGAGAAATTAAAATTGACACAATTACAATTAATCCTGTTACAACTGTAAAACTTACAAGTCTTACCAGTGCGACAATTGTTGCAACGATTGTCGCTCCGGGGAGTACGATTACTGAACGTGGTATTTGCTGGAGTACCACTCCAGGAGTTAAAATAACGGATCATAAAACACCTGAGGGTGGACTTTCAACCGGAACATTTACTGTTACCTTAACTGGATTGAACAAAAGTAAAACGATATATTTTATGGGATATTATATCGATGAAACAGGTACATTTTTTTCTGTTGAATTAAGTTTCTCGAATAAACCAGTATTTTTTGGTTTTGGTGACTGGATTGACCCTGCCCATTGGAATGTACAGGAAGTACCCGGAATTACTCCCGGTGATAGTATCATCGTCGATGGAAACTGTACAACTGATAATTTAACGATTGATGCAGGCACAGTTGTTACCGTAAAGCCGGGACGAGCATTAATAATCAGAAATGCGATTGTGAATAATGCCGGTGCTTCCGGATTAATAATTAAATCGGATGCATTAAATAATAACGGGACTTTTGCTTTCAAAACAGGATCACCTGATGCCACTGTAGAAATGTATTCAAAAGCGAAATGGGATTTGTACCAGACTGATGGGAGTAGATACAGCTGGCAGTTTTTTGGAATACCTGTTAAAACATTTACCATGACGAATGCTTTTTCAGATTGTTTTATCAGAAAATATGATGAAACTGCAACTGTTGAAGCCGGTCTTTGGATTAACCAAAATTCACTGACTCCTTTAACTTCAGGAACCGGATATGAAATTGTACAACAAAGTCCTTTTACCTACTCATTTAGTGGAACACTGACAAATGAAAATTTTATTCAACCCCTGGATTATATTACCGGAACGATTTATCCCGGTCAACATATTTTTGGTAATCCTTATACCGCAGCAATTGATATATCCACCATTGGATATGATGCGAATACCGAAAATGCCGTTTACCTGTACAATACCGGAACTTATAACCAATGGGTGGATAACGGAAGTACGACGTCTACCGGAACAACCACAGACCCGGGTCAATATACAGTTTCTACACCTTCGACTATCGGTGTATTAGGAGTGCCTGCTCAGATTCCTTCAATGCAGGGTTTCCTTGTTAAAACTCTGGGCCAGACAGCCGGTTCTATTACTATACCTTATTATCCCGGTGTGACATTTAATACTGATCCACAAAGAGCACCGGGGGCAAAAGTGATTGCAGCTTCGGAAAAGGTAGCTACCAGAATCGATTTGTCCGGAAGTCATGCTGCCGATTGTTTGTGGATTTTCTCTGACCCTACATGTACAGCTGATTTTGATAATGGTTGGGATGGTTATAAAATGATGGGTGCTACTCACAATCCACAACTATATGCTATGGAACCAAAAGGTGATTACCAGATTGATGCCGTTGCAGATATAAACGGAACATATCTCGGATTTAATGCGGGAACGGAGACCGAATACAAACTCACCTTTACGCATCAGAATACCGATAAACTTTATCCGGAAATTTACCTGGTAGATTTATTGGAAAATAAAACAACCGACATTACTGCCAGTGGATCGGAATATCTATTTACCGCCACTTCGACTCCTGCACCTGTAAAAAGATTTAAAATAGTTACTGCGTCTGATATTAAAACAAGTACTCCTGATGTCGGTTCACTGATGAAAATATACAATTCAAATGGAGTCATATTTGTTCAAAATCAAACTGACCACAACGGGTGTTTAACTCTTTTCAATATGAATGGTGTTGCAGTCAAAAAAACAGACTATAAAGCAAATCAAATAACGACAATTTCTACCTCAAATTTATTGCCCGGAGCTTATATTGCAAAAGCGAGTACTAACCAGGAAATGGTAACTGAAAGAATAATAATCCGATAAATCCAAAGAAATGATAAATAAATACAATTTATTAAATGTCACCAGTGCGCTAAAAATTTTAAGTTTGCTATTGGTATTGATGTTGGCACCTTTGAGTGATAATAATTATATTCAGGGGGCAATCCATAGTCAGATGACCGGTACTGAAGCTGATCCTTCAAAGGTATCCGGTATCATTATTAATCCGGGATTAGATCCAATGATAACTCTTTCGTCCAATTCAGTGACTTTGTCAGCTGCTGCTAACAGTACCGGTGAAGTGAATGTAACTTCAAATATTACCTGGACAGCTATTATCAATCCGGCAGACGACTGGTTAACGGTGAACCCGGTTTCGGCAACCGGAAATGGAACGCTTACATTTACTGCACAAGCTAACACTAATAAAGTTGATTCAAGAACTGCCTCTGTTTTAATACATGCAACAGGTGTTGCCGATCAGACTATTTTAGTAACGCAAACTCAGGAAAAACCCGCATTTACTTTTTCATCCTCTGTTACTACCGGTTCTTTATCCATTAATCTCCAATTCCTTTCGGGAGGAACATTTTATATAGATTGGGGAAAGGGCGTTCAGGTAGCTCAGACAGCCACTACTTTAGGCCAGACTTATTCAACGACATCCTACGTAAAAGGTGATCTTGTAAAAGTATATGGTTCAGGAATCATCGTTCTGAAAGCCAGTTCCGGTAATTTAACTTCAATTGATGTTGCCGAATCTCCAAACTTACAAAAACTATATTTAGATCACAATAGTTTAACTACGCTGAATTTAAGCGGGAACACTAATTTAACTACGTTGGAGTGTTCATACAATAATCTTTCTTCATTGGATATTTCTCTTAATGCTCAACTTAATGATTTATCCCTTGGTTACAATAGTATAAGTGTATTGGACCTGAGTAAGAATTCAAACTTAACCATATTAAGTTGTATAGCAAATAAACTTACATCATTAGATGTAACAAAGAATTTGTCTTTAACGAAATTACATTGTTACCTGAATAAACTGACATCGTTGGACGTCAGTATGAATCCTGATTTGAAAATTCTTTATTGTTATTCGAATAATTTTACATTTACCAGCCTTCCACAGGTAAAATCGACCTATACAAGTTACAGTTATGCCCCACAAGCTAAAATACCTGCAAATGTTCTCAGTACTAGTGTAGATCTAAGCAGCCAATTAAGCGCAAATGATTTAAACGGTGTTCCAAATGCGACTGTTTATAAATGGTATTCAAAATCAAGTTTAGTTCCTTTAATTTCTGGAACTGATTATTCGGAACTTAACGGTGTATTTACTTTCCTGAAAAACCCTTCAGACAGTGTGTATTGTACAATGTCGAATGCTGCTTTCCCATTATTCACGGGCGGAGATATTCTTCGTTCCGTTAATTTGAAAGTACAGTTGATCATTCCGGTTGTAACTACAATTGATGTGCCGGTTCTAAAGGTAGGATCAACTTCAGCGACTGTAAATTGTAGTATTATAAATTTAGGGATTCCAGATCCGACCTCTTATGGTGTTTGCTGGACTACAAATTCACTTATTGCTCCTACAATTTTAAATAATAAATCTGATTTAGGAGGTGCAAATGCTACCGGACCATTTTCAGTTGACCTATCGGGTTTAGCACCCGGTACTACTTATTATGTACGTGCCTTTGCCACTAATCAGGCCGGTACAGGATATGGAGTTGTTATCCCTTTTACAACAATTGGACGCATACCTGATGTTACAACTGAACCTGTTACCGCTATCGGTATTCATACTGCAACAGGAAATGGAACAATTACAGATTTGGGTGCACCCTTCCCTACAGATTATGGAGTAGTATGGAGCACATCATCCAATCCAACAGTTGAACTATCCAATAAATCAGCTCAGGGACCAGCATCATCATTAGGGGCATTTACAAGTAACATTATTGGACTGATCCCAAATACAACGTATTATGTAAGAGCATATGCAACAAATAGTATTGGAACAAAATATGGTAATGAAGTGTCGTTTAAAACTTCTTCTATTCAATTGACAATTGCTGATCCGACAATTAATCCACTTAGTAAAGTATATGACGGAAAAACCTCAGCAAGTTTTATTCCTGGGACTTTAGCTGGTGTTGAATCGGGTGATGATGTTAGTTTGGATTTAATAACTACAATCGCAACTTATGATAATGCGAATGCCGGAAGTAATAAAACCATTACTGTAACATATGTATTAACCGGAACAGCATCCTTTAAATATTTACCTCCACTTCCTTATACCATTTCAACCGGTGAAATAACGAAGGCGCCTTTAACAGTCACCGCCGTACCGGATACAAAAACCTACGATGGGAATACAACTTCAATTGGTATTCCGACAGTCCTCACACTGGTTACAGGAGATGTTGCTCTGACACCAGCGATCCAGGTATTCGATAATGCCGATTATGGATTAACACATGTGTTGACCGCATCGGGTCTTACCATCAAAAATGGAAGTGGTGTTGAAGTCACCAATAACTATACGATCAATTATGTACCGTCTCCGGCAAGCGGAGTAATCAACAAACTGGTTGTAACAGTCACCGCCGTAGCGGATACAAAAACCTATGATGGAAATACAAGTTCATTGGGTATCCCGACAGTACTTACACTGGCAACCGGAGATGCTGCTCTGACACCTGCTGTTCAGGTATTCGATAATGCAGATTATGGACTAACACATGTATTGACCGCATCGGGTCTTACCATCAAAAATGGAAGTGGTGTTGAAGTCACCAATAACTATAC
>Ga0302209_10000725_pt1 | contig 15362 bp, 13 predicted proteins | sample II_Fen_E3_1_FD_194574 | JGI IMG/M metagenome (GOLD analysis project Ga0302209, IMG submission 194574) | Peat permafrost microbial communities from Stordalen Mire near Abisko, Sweden - II_Fen_E3_1 | ecosystem: Environmental > Terrestrial > Soil > Wetlands > Permafrost | place: Sweden: Abisko...
ACCCCCCAGCCAACCCCCAGCCAACCCCCTCTGAAATCCCTTTGATCAGTGAATGGGTTGTATACACATTCAGAAACTGCTCCTAAGAGCTGGATTGCAAAAAATGAAACAAAATCAGGAGCGATTTGGGGTTAGGGTAAGCAATGGCTTCCATGACATCGCTAATCCGTCAGACAAAGGAGGACTATGGAAGGATCAAAATAGAATGTCTGTGTGTGAAAAGCAAGACACTCATTTATTTCACGAACTTGGATGGGATGATTTGTTGATTCTTTTGAAGTTGCAGATGTCCTAAATGGCGATATGTCATTACCAGCCTGTCACCGTGCTTGCACATGATCGCGTTAAAGGGAATGAAGAGTTTCTGCTAAATTGACGCAGACCTGTCTTCGACGAGTTCAGGCCTGGGATGAATGGAAAAACTAATGAAATTCTATAGTTAATTTGACCCGCTTAGAAATGTAAAAACAGGTAGGAGTTTAAATTTAATGCCGGTGAGAGTTTGTTATTTGAGGTGTGACGTGACCAAAATCTATGAAGTTATCAGAATGCTATGATGACTTCATAGATGAAAATCAATACCGGATGAAATAGCAAGAACTTTTAAATTCTTGTATATAATAAAAACCTGTTATGGTGCCTCCACCTGGTTTTGTTGAACTTATATAGTCTGTATGAGTGTTTCGGTTATTCAATTAAGACCTTCAATGCAGCATTTCCTTCTTTGATAGTTTTCTTCGGCTTAGAGTTCTTTAACTGGAATTCCTGAACGTCGGCAGCAGGTTTAATTTTCATTCTGAATTGCTCCAGATTTATTTCAAATTGTCTTTCTGTGTAATCTTTATTCTTTTTAGAGACCTTGAACACGATTTTCCCTTTAAAGATTAAATCATTTTCATCTTTTTTAAATCGTTCAGTAAATGAACCCACTGTCACTTTTACGCAATCACCTTTGTGTAACTCAGGAACAATCGGTAATTTTATCTCATTTCCATTGCTATCTACCAGTGAATCAGTCCAATTTAATTTAATATCATAGACACTGCAATTCCCTATATTTTTGACTACTAATTGCATCCCGATGTTTTGACTGTCAGGTTCAAGGTAAGCAGTAACGTTTGCCTCTTGATCATCTACCAGATTCCAGATAATTCTGGTAGAAAAGAAAGCTATAATTATCGCAATTATTATAGCTGAAAAACTAGCTACGGTATTCATTTCTCCCAAAGAAATGGCTTTAAAAATCTGTACTATTGATAGACATAGTCCTATAGTCAGAACTAAATTAACGATATTCTTTTTTGAGTTTCTCATGGTTTTAATCTTTAACTTTTTTACAACTTAATAAGTAGAATCTAAATTTCAGCTCTGACGTTAACTGCCATAGTCCTTTTTATTAATTCTCTTTCATTGATTTTTCTCAAAAGCTGAACGGTAATAATTCTTTTAATAATTTGAAATTGGTTGTTGACAATTAGCTATTATTGATTATGAATTGGATATTTATACTTGTTTGTTTTGAAATAGTATGAGTGGATTTTTGCTAGTGTAAGTTGTTCTTCTCTTGTTGTCAGAGTTCATGTTGTTCGCGACACATGTTTCTGGATAAACGTGATTTGCAAAGATTGGTGGTTTAGCTTCTTTTCTGGGGGAGGTTTCTTTAACCAATATTGTATAAAACATTGAATCAGTTTGTGAAGGGATATGTAGTGTTGGTGAACTCATATATCCTGAGCATATCGTGATTTAAAACAATTATATTGTTTACAAATGCAAATGTATGAAAACTATTTCAAATAGTTGATCTTTTTTTGAATATTTTTAAAACATTTTAGAATTTAAAGAAAACGTTGCTTTAAAGAAAAGTATTTGATCCTGACTTGTTTTGTTTTTTATTCTAAATATCGTTGAATTCGTTCAGCATTTGTGTTTTCTTAGCTGCACCTGTTCAGCTGAATACATCGGGAAATGAGTCCCAAATCATACTTCCGGCATTTAACCAAATCCTGGTAGTATAATACAGGATCTTCTCCCTCAATGTGCTTTTTTCAGGATAAAAAGGTATGTCTCATTTTGAAAAAGAAAGATCCTGTTGTGATAAAAAAGCTCAATGAATCTGAAATTAAAGGATTTTGTATTTCTGTCCATTTCGTTTTATATGAGGCTCTTAATGCTTCGGAAATGACTTGTTTCTTAAGTTGAAGGGTACTCTGCCTGGAGAAAAGTGTTTTTCAACTTTTTCTTCATTAAAAGTAAAGTCCAATTCTCAAAAAATCACTATCTTTGCTTTACTCTTATACCATTTTCGCAAAAAATATCGTATCTTTGCGCGCGAAAACAGATGTTTAAAAAGAAAAATGTAATTTTATGAATGTAGTTACAAAAACCATCACATTGGGTGATGGACGTACCATTTCGGTTGAAACAGGTAAATTGGCGAAACAAGCCGATGGATCTGTAATGGTTCGCATGGGTAACACCATGTTGTTGGCAACCGTTTGTTCGGCCAAAGACGCAGCTCCGGGAACGGACTTTATGCCGCTATCAGTGGATTATAAAGAAAAGTTTGCTTCTTTTGGTCGTTTCCCTGGAGGTTTCCTTCGTCGTGAAGGCCGTGCCTCGGATTATGAAATTTTAGTGTCACGTCTTGTTGACCGTGCTTTACGCCCATTGTTCCCGGATGATTTTCATGCTGAGACTTTTGTTACCGTAACCTTGTTCTCTTCTGATGGCGTTGATATTCCTGATGCATTGGCCGGCTTAGCAGCCTCAGCTGCATTGGCAGTATCGGATGTACCTTTCAACGGTCCTATTTCTGAAGTACGTGTAGCTCGTATCAATGGTGAATTTGTAGTGAATCCTACTTTTGAACAATTGAACGATGCTGATATGGAAATCATGGTTGCTGCTACCCTTGATAATATCATGATGGTAGAAGGCGAAATGAAAGAAGTGAGCGAAGATGATTTGTTGAATGCTATGAAAGTGGCTCACGAAGCTATTAAAGTTCAATGCCAAATGCAATTGGAATTAATGGAAGCAGTAGGCAAAACAGTAAAACGTACTTATTGCCATGAAGAAAAGGATGAAGATCTGAAAAAAGATGTTTGGGCAAAAACGTATGATAAAGCATATGCACTGGCTACTGCCTGCAATCCGGACAAACATGCGCGTAGTGAAAACTTCGAAGCTGTAAAAGACGAATATATTGCTGCTTTAGAACCTGAAGAAGCTGCTGCTAAAAAAGCATTGATTGGTAAATACTACCATGAGGTTGAAAAAGAAGCTATGCGTCGTTCTATTCTGGATGAAGGTAAACGTTTGGATGGTCGTAAGACTACTGAAATCCGTCACATTTGGTCAGAAGTAGATTATTTACCGGGAGCACATGGCTCTGCAGTATTTACCCGTGGTGAAACTCAATCGTTGACAACTGTTACATTGGGAACAAAAATGGATGAAAAGCTGGTTGATGAAGCATTAATCCGTGGAAAAGAACGTTTTTTATTGCACTATAACTTTCCACCATTCTCTACAGGTGAAGCCCGTGCATCACGTGGCGTAGGCCGTCGTGAAGTGGGTCATGGCAATTTGGCACTTCGTGCCCTAAAGAACATGATTCCTGAAAATTATCCATATGTCATTCGTGTAGTATCCGATATCCTTGAATCAAACGGTTCTTCGTCTATGGCTACAGTATGTGCCGGAACACTGGCGTTGATGGATGCAGGTGTTGAAATCAAAAAACCTGTTTCAGGTATTGCCATGGGTTTGATTTCTGAAAATAAAGGTAAGAACTTTGCTGTTTTATCGGATATCTTAGGTGATGAAGATCACTTAGGCGATATGGACTTTAAAGTAACCGGAACAAAAGATGGTATCACTGCCACTCAAATGGATATTAAGGTGGACGGACTTTCGTTCGAAATCCTTGAAACAGCATTGAAACAGGCTAAAGCCGGTCGTATGCATATCCTTGGTAAAATACAGGAAACATTGGCTGCTCCACGTGAAGAGATGAAACCTAATGCACCCCGTATTATCGTGATGTTCATTCCGAAAGAAATGATTGGTGCTATCATAGGGCCTGGGGGAAAAATTATTCAAAACATGCAGGCTGAAACAGGTGCCAACATTACCATTGAAGAAATTGGTGACCAGGGACGTGTTGAAATTGCTGCTAATAATAAAACCGCTATCGATGCAGCTATTGCCAAAATCAAAGGCATTGTGGCTATTCCAGAAGTAGGCGAAACTTATCCTTCGAAAGTAAAATCAGTAATGCCTTATGGTGCATTTGTTGAATTTATGCCGGGTAAAGAAGGTTTATTGCATATCTCGGAAATCGACTGGAAACGTATTGAAACGATGGATCAGTCAGGTATCAAAGAAGGTGATGTAATTGATGTAAAACTGTTGGATATTGATCCTAAGACAGGAAAATTCAAATTATCACGCAAAGCCTTGATGCCACGTCCTCCACGTGAAGATAAACCTGCTGCTGAATAATTATCAGTTAACAGTGAATTAAAAAAACCTGCAACCCTTAAGGATTGCAGGTTTTTTAATTTAGGTTGTGTCTGGCGTCTGGTTTATTTAATAACGTACCTGCCTTCTTTCTTCAATTCTTCAGTAAAGCGAGTCCAGGCAACAGCTCTTTTCTCCTTGTTCTGGATGCGAACGTTCTTTGCTCCTACGTTCTCAATGTAATCAGGATAACCATCGCTGAAATAATACTTTCCATCTTGCAAATTGTGGTTTAGTACCAAATCGTTGAGTATTGACGACATGTAATCGGAAGTCATTGATGCGGTGAATAACGAATCAGTTCCAAGATAACATTTTATCCTGTGGAATGAGAAGGCTTTTGGGATTGTCAATGAATCAACAAAACAAACTTCACCAGTAGTGCCATTTAACCATTTAATATCGTCTCCTGTAAATAAAACGGTATCTGCCTGATTCGTTTTGGATGTAGTGGAAGCTCTAAAAGTTATTTTTGATTTGCCATTTGGAAAGATATCCCGTATAAAATCACACGAGATCAGAACAAACATGATAGCAGTTAAACTAATAATAAATTTCACAGACCATTTCATATTCTATAGAGTTAAACGGTTTCAAATCAATAGAGATCACTTTTGATGTTCTAAAATTCAGTAAATTAAAGTGTATTGAAATTTTAATACACGGAAATAAATAATACATTTCACATAGAAACAGTTTCCAGGATAAATATACTTTTCGGCTTTGCTAGTATGAAAACAGATTGAAAAATATGATTCCTGATATCATCTTTTGTCTTTATAATAACAACTGATACGTATTTTCTGTTTACTTTTGCAGGTGAACTTAATTTAAAAATTGACGGTTTGAATTCGTTTCAATCGTATCATCACTTTATTAAATAATGAAAAAAATTAAACTGACATTCCCACTTTTGATGCTCTCTATTCTTTTGTTGGCAAAGAATCCTGTAGATGATTTCATAAATAATCCACTTATGCAGAATGCCAATATCAGCTTGCTGGTTAAAGATCTGGCAACAAATAGAACTATCTGCCAGTTTCGCCCCAATAGCAGCAGTACCCCTGCCTCGACCATGAAACTGGTGACAACAGCTACGGCTATGGAGCTGCTGGGTCCAAAGTTTTGTTTTCAAACGAAGCTTGAAATAGACGGAACATTGAGCTCCAATGGTACCTTGAATGGTAATTTATACATTCGGGGTGGTGGTGATCCGACATTAGGCTCTGAGCATCTTGGTGATAAAGACTTCATGACTAAATGGGTAGAAGAGGTGAAGAAAGTTGGAATAAAAAAAATAACCGGAAAGATAATTGCAGATGAAACATTGTATGATGACCTGGGAGTTAATCCGAAATGGACATGGGAAGATATTGGCAATTATTATGCTGCAGGTGCATATGGTATTTCGTATATGGATAACACATACCAGTTGGTATTACGTTCAGGACTTGAGGGATCTACACCCGAAATTTTACGTATTGTTCCTGAAATACCGGCAATGACTTTCGAGAATCATTTGACCAGTACTAATATTGCATTCGATAGTGCCTATTTTTATGGTGCTCCACATTCATATTTGCGTAGTATTCATGGTGAAATTCCAGCAAACAGGTTGGAGTATATTATAAAAGGAGATATTCCAAACCCGGGATTGTTACTGGCTGAACATTTTCAGCAAAGATTAGTTGAAAGCGGAATCGCTATTCAACAGTTACCTTCTGACATAGTTACCAAAAGTTCAGATCGAAGAGTGATTCTTGTTCAGGAATCCCCGGCATTAAGCGAAATTATAAAGGAAACAAATGTTCGTAGTAATAACGGATATGCCGAACAAATCTTTCGGTATCTGGCATTAAATAAGAATCCTGTTGGGACAACTAATGGTGCAGTACAGGTTGTCAGGTCATTCTGGAAATCCAAGGGCTTACCTGTTGATCAATTATTTATGTATGATGGCTGTGGACTTTCCCCGGTAGATGCAGTATCTTCTCAGTTTTTAGTAGATTTGCTTATCTATATGCAAACCATAAGCCCGAATAAAGAAGCATTTTTTAATTCTCTACCTGTTTCAGGTAAGAGCGGCACATTGACTAGCTTCCTTCAAAGAACAGCATTACAAGGGAAAGTTCATGCAAAAAGCGGAACGATATCTGGAGTGAAAAGTTATGCTGGTTATATTGAAGCTAATAATAAGACCTATGTGTTTGCCATTTTAGTAAATCATGCAAACGGGACTTCGAAAGCAGTAACCCGAAAAATGGAAGAGTTTTTATTACAGTTAGCACTGGATAAAAAGCAATAAATTTAATGCTATGAAAAAAAAACTGTACATCAAGCAAACCCTTTCCACCAATGCATTATGCTGGGATCTGAACAGGGAAGAGTCTTTGCCTGATGGATTTGTTCTATACACAGATTTTCAATCGGCAGGTAAAGGTCAGGCAGGTAATACGTGGGAATCGGAAAAGGGTAAAAACCTTCTTTTTAGTATAGTACTTCATCCCCTTCATGTACCCATGGATGAATTGTTCTTACTTTCAGAACTGGTAAGTATTGCTATCAAAAAAGCATTGGATATATATACTTCGGACATTACAGTAAAATGGCCTAACGATATTTACTGGAGGGATAAGAAGTTAGGAGGAATACTTATTGAAAACTCACTTCAGGGAAGCCGGATAAAAACAGTTATAGCTGGTATAGGTCTTAATGTTAATCAGCTAGAGTTTGATAGTGATGCACCGAACCCTGTTTCATTGTTGCAAATCACCAGCAAAAGATACAACAGAAAGCAATTGCTTCTTCAAATTTGCCAGAATATAATGGATCTGTATACAGAATTTGATACTGATAGAATTCGAATAAGCTATGCAGAATCAATATACCGAAAGGTTGGTTTTCATGCTTATCAGGCGGATAGCGTATTATTTCAGGCGAAAATCAAAGAAGTTCACCCTGATGGGCAGCTTATTCTTGAAAAGGAAAATGGCGACAAGAATGGCTTTTACTTCAAAGAAGTGCAATTTATACATTAAATTGCACTTCTTTTTTATCATTGAATAGTGTTAGTTAGCAACTGATATTCTATTTTTCTTCTTTTATTTCTTCAAAATCGACATACTCACCTTCTTTTTTATCAAAGATTTTTGATTTCCCGTTTGGCTGTTCAAAGTCTTGAGCATGTGAGTTCTGTGTAGGATCGTTCCGCTTTCTGAATGAAAAAAGCGAACGTATAAATCCCAAGACGGATAGGATTATAAACAAGCCGATGAAAAGAATAAACAATAGGATGGCAAAAATAAAACTCATAATTTGCTGATTTATTTAAAATACTTCTTTTGCTACCCGTTTTACACTTTGAGTAGCCATCATACTATAAAAATGAATACTTGGAACGCCAAAAGCTTTTAAATCTTTAGCCTGACAAGTGCACCATTCTACTCCGACTTCCATAGCCTCTTCATCGGTTTTACATTTGCGTAATTCTATTGCAAATTCCTCGGGGATATCGGTATGAAAGATTTTTGGTAATACTGTGAGCTGACTAGTAAGAGTGATTGGTTTAATGCCTGGTATAATCGGGACATTGATTCCAGCAGTCCTGCATTTTGTTACAAAATCGTAATATTTATGGTTGTCAAAAAACATTTGGGTTACAAGGTATTCTGCACCGGCATCTACCTTCTGTTTCGCATAATGGATATCCGATTCCATGTTTGGAGCTTCATCATGTTTCTCAGGATAACAAGCCATTCCATAGGTAAAAGGTGTAATTGGTGACTTCATTTTCGATCCATCTAAAAACAAACCCTGATTGAAATTGTTTACTTGTACCTGAAGTTCTGTAGCATTTTTATATCCGGTAGGTGAAAACTCCCGTTCATGTTTTGCTTTATCACCGCGTAAAAGGAGTAAGTCTGTTATCCCTAAAAATTGCAGATCAATGAGCGCGTATTCTGTTTCTTCGGGTGTAAATCCACTGCAAATAATGTGAGGGACTACTTCAATATGGTATTTATTTTGAATAGCAGCAGCGATAGCTACAGTCCCGGGACGATGACGTTCAGCAACCTGCTCGAACAGTCCTTGGCTGTTTTCCTTGAATACCAACTCGCTGCGGTGTGTCGTGATATTGATATATTTTGGGTCAAATTCGCGTAAAGCATCGATGGTTTTGTATACTGTTTCGATGCCGTTTCCTTTTAAAGGAGGCAATAACTCGAATGAAAATGCCGTCGATTTGGCCGTTCTGATTTTCTCTACAACACTCATTAATAATTCACAATTAATAATTCACAATTCATAATTATTATCTCCACGCAGAAACCTATTCCATAAAAACGATACAAAAATACAAATTTATTTTAAATTGAGAGACAAACACCGGTGATTGTTAACAAGCTATATTGAAATGAAACACCTTTTCCTTGAAACTAGAAAATATATTTAATTGCTTATATTCATCTATCCTCTATATTAATAAGGAATATCACCGACTGGGATTTTGATTGTATACAAAAATTAGAATCGGTATTTCTTTATTTTGCAGTTGAAGGTTGAGTGGCTTCACCACCAATCACCACATTACTCAATACTATATTCTCTGCATTTGTGAAGCTTAGCGGTGAAGTGGCAACATCAATCCTGACATTTGAAAAATAAACATCTTTCACTTTTTTAGCTGGAAAACCTTGTACTACAAGTCCTGCATTTGTGGCTTTGTGACAGAACAGACTATCTACAAAAACGTTATGAATGTCTGTGTTGAAACCTTTCCCTTCACCATGATAATTGGATGTAATGTAAAAACAATCTTCCACTTCACCGAAGGTGACATTGTTTACATAAATATCAGAGATATATCCACCCCGATCAGGGTTTGATTTCAAGAAGATTCCACGCTTACAAAACCCCCTTGAAGCACAATTTTCAATAAATACATTTCGAACTCCGCTTGACATCTCACTCCCTATGACTACACCATGTAGCCCTTTAAAGCGACAGCTTCGGATAATAATGTTTTCCGAAGGCATGTTGGTTGCACGTCCTTCATTGTCACGACCTGACTTTATGGCCACATTATCATCGCCGTTATCAAAGTTTATATTTTCTATCAACACGTTTTTACTGTACTCAGGATCAATGCCATCATTGTTTATATTATGGGCATTATAATTTATACCCCGAATGGTTATGTTCTCCGATTTAAGCAGGTGAATGCACCAAAAAGGGGAGTTTGTAATGCTTATATCCTCAATAAGGATATTTTTGCATTCGAAAAGTTGAATGAGTTGCGGGCGCAGGAAGTGATTTGCACCGAAAATGCGTTTGTTGAGTGGTAGGCTATTGTGATTCATGTCACGGCTGAGTTGTTGATCTTTGTTTTGCAAATCACGCCATGTGCTGAACGTTTTTTGGGCATTCCCATCAATGGTTCCTTCACCTGTAATAACGATATTTTGAAGCTTGTAGCCGTAAATAAACGGACTGTAATTAAATATCAATGTGCCTTCCCAACTTGTAGGTACTACTGGCAAGTATTTGGCAGGATCTGAACTAAATTTGAGTCGTGCTCCTTTCAGAATTTCAAGGCAGACATTGTTCACTAAATGAATGGGACCACCTATAAAATAGATTCCTGCGGGTACAACGATTTTTGCTCCATTGAGTCTTTTGCATTCTGCCAATGCTTTGTCGAAAGCGGGTTTACAATCGCTTACAGAATCACCAACTGCCCCAAAAGCTAGTATTGAAAGTATACTGGCCGGCATGGGAGGAACCTGAATGTCCTTCAAAATGGCATTCCGTTTGGCTGTACGACCTTCAACTTCATTTTTGATAATACACGACGTGAAGAAAACGATATTTACAAGAATAATAGAGAGAAGTAATATTGTTTTTTTCATGATGTCTTTTTAGAGCTGGTCACAAAAATAGTGAATTTATCTGACAAACATTAAATGCTTATTTCAGGTATATGTGAGTAATTACCTATTTCTAGACTGCCATGGTAACATGCCATGCAGGGTAAAAAAAGAGGCCTTGTTAATACAGTGAAATGACACAAATTTATCCCTGAAATTCAATTAGCAAAATTTAATATCCTTCAGCCGTTGGTAACTGAATTTGTATAGTGTCATTAAAAAAAACTGAACAATCGTTTTTTATGGGCGAGAACGTTTTTAAAATTCTACAAAATAGGCAAGTAAACCTAACACTATCAATACAACACCTGTTATTGCTTTTTCGTGATGATCGAGTAAATGTAAATTGAATTTATTTACTCCTTTCAGACCTAGATATACCAGAGTAACCATAATAGTCAAGGTCATTATTAAATAAATCACAGAAACCAGAAATATTCCAATCCAACCTTGAGTGGCAGCCTGAAAATAATAGGCCTCAATTTCAATGCAGGGTGAAAAAAACATACCTATACATAAGGTGAAAATGATAGCAGTCTTGGATTTTTTATTTTTTAGAGTATCATTGTTAATATCAAAATGTTGATGTTTATGATGTGATCTAAAATCCATGAATAAATAGATTACACCGAGTAAAAGAAGTATTGACGGCGCTGCAATTCTTGTAATATAGCTATAACTCTCAGATAGTTTAATTCCTACAAATCCAACAATAATTCCAATAATTATCGTACTAATTGTGTGTGAAAAACCTGTAACTAATGTGGCTGCAATGGTTTCCTTATTTGTCCATTTTTCTGCTTTTGAGATAGCTATTAATGGTAGCCAATGATTTGGAAATAATGGATGAATCAAGCCTAAAAGCAAACTGCCTAAAAATAATTGCCACATCGTGTATTAAATTGTTTTAAATGATACTTTGTAAATAATAACACTGTCAATAGTGTTTTGTTTTAGCAAGTTAAACTGAATTAGTTTATTTTGCGAATAAAGGTGTTGAATGCAAGTTTCTTTTCTATCAGATCTACATTTTCCCAGAGTATTAATCTTGTGAAACTGTTTTCTGTCAATTCTGTTGTTCGTCCTAAAAGTAATGAAGGGTAATAAGTGCAGGCAGCAATTATTTCGAAAATGGTAAAGCTAGTCAAGATAGTAGCTAGTCGGGGTAGGAGGGTGTTGACTCTATCCGGTAAGTAAATTCCAAAATCCATGATCAGTGGTTTACCTGTTTGTTCTATTTTATATGAAGGAAGACTCTCTGAAAAATCTAAATACTGGAAATCTCCTAATCTATTTGAGGATTTTTCATGACCAATATGTTGTTTTACTGATACGATATCGGAAGATAAAATACCATCGAAAAACAATGTTTGTGCTGTCTCTACGTTTCCATTATCCAAACTGAAAATTCTCGTAATGATATTCCGTTCGTCTATTTCCAAAGCTGTTCTACGAAGTATTTTTTCCGGAGAACAAAAAGTCAGTTGGCTTCCTATGCGAATCATTCAGGATGAAAAAATCTTCTGTTTATTGACTTCTTGATGTTGTGAAAAGAATCGGTATTTATTCTTTTAGGAGCCTTATATCCCGGAACAGCTTGTTCAACAACTCTGCGTAAACTGTCTTGTTTCTTTGCATTATATTCCCTAAATAACGAAATACTATCAATTATGGCATTTAATTTGCCTTTGTACATTTTACTGGCAAGCAACTCTCCGGAAATAGATTTGATCTTCAGTTTGCGTTTAGTAGCGAACCGAATTGTATATCGACGAAGTAAGCTGTCGTGATAGGCCGTTTGAGAAACACTGTCGGTTTTTCCATTGGCATAATTTAGCCGTATAACAATTCGTTGTTTTTTAGAAGAATCTTCAGGTGCAATACGTTGTAGGAATTTAAATACATATACATCCCCGAACAAGAGATTATTAGTAATTTCAAAATTCAAATGCGTTCTTGTTGAATCTTTCGTCAATAGATATTTTGTTCGTTTATTCCAAATGGAAGTTCTCATTTTTGTTAAATCAAGCGTATCAACCGGATGATATTTGCCATTTTTCACTTCTTTCTGAAGATGGGTTAAATTAGCCAGTACCTTATCGTAGATATTTCCGAATACTCTTGGATTTTTTGTATACCAAACCAATGATGAATCAAACTTAGCTTGAGTGATTCCATATTTTTTAAAAATAAACTTATAATAGGGGGCTTTATCGGAATAGTGATTGTATGCCAACCCTCTTTCACTCATGGAAGCATCAGTCTTATGCATTTCAGTCAGAACGTTAGTCATTTCATTCTGATTCAATACACCACTAGGCCTTTTGTCGCATGCTGAAAATAGCAACGAGCATAGTGCAAGGATAATAAAGCGATTAAAAATCTTATTTGGTAGATTCAACATTGCTTTCTTTTTTTGTTTCGAGGCTGTTGTTCAGTTCTTTTCTGTAGAAAATCAGAATTATTACCACTGCTACACTGATGGCGGAATCGGCGATATTAAAAACAGGGCTAAAGAAGAGTGTTTCACCTACACTGTTCCTGATTATAGGGAAATAAAGCATGTCCACTACCCTGCCATAAAACAACGAGGCATATCCTCCTCCATCTGGTAAAAAAGTAGCTATATGTCCATAACTGTCATTAAAAAGCAAACCGTAAAAAATTGAATCGATTATATTTCCTGCTGCGCCGGCTAATACCAATGAGATCGTTAAGATATAACCGGTACGAATTTGTTTTTTGATGAGTATATGAATGTAATATCCCAACGCCCCAACAGCGATAATCCGGAAAAGAGTGAGAAATAGCTTACCTATAAGCTCCATCCCAAATGCCATCCCATTATTCTCTATAAAATAAATTTGAAACCAGCTTAATACATCAACATGGTCGCCAAGTGCGAAATGTAGTTTGACGTAGATTTTTGATGCCTGATCAACAAATAATACAAGAAAAATGAGTAGGATTGATTTTTTAGTTATTGACATGGAAAAGAATTTACTATTTGATGGTTTGCAATTTATAATTCTCAGCATGACAATTAGTAAATTGTTTTATACGCAAATTCGGCAACAGACAAGTGTCCCGTTGCCGAATCAAGGTATAAATTCGATTATTTTTTATCGTTTTTGGCTTCAATGCTTAACGTAGCATGAGGTACCGCACGCAAACGTTCTTTCGGAATCAGCTTGCCAGTTTCCCTACATATTCCGTAGGTTTTGTTTTCGATACGTATTAATGCGGATTGCAGGTGTTGAATAAATTTCATTTGACGTTGTGCCATTCTCCCTGATTCTTCTTTCGAGAGTGTAGCAGCTCCTTCTTCCAATACTTTAAATGTTGGAGAAGTATCCATTACATCATTTCCATCTAAATTGGTTATGCCATTTCGTAAAGCTTCATACTCTTTTTGAGCTTTTTCAAGTTTTTCGGTTATTAATTCCCTAAACTCATCCAGTTCTGCGTCTGTGTATCTTGTCTTTTCGGCCATAATCATAATTTTTAAATGGTTTGTAAAGCATTAGATAAAAAAAATCAATTCCTAAAATCATTTTTTTATCGCCTGCGAAAATAGCTATTTAGTTTCAGTTAAACAATTTTTTTAGACTTTATTTTCTACAAGTTTTACGATGCCTTTTTTACGGATACTTTTACTGTATATTCATCAAATTCAAGTTCTGTTGCATTTTCTAAGTGGGATGATAACAACACAGAGTTTGCTAATGTTTGCGACGCAATATAATTAGTATATTCTTTTACTGCCTCGTTTATTTCATCCCTGCTTTCAATTTCAACGATAATCTTGTCAATGATCTCATAACCATTTGATTTCCGGATGTTCTGGATGCGATTAACCAGCTCGCGGGCAATGCCTTCGCGTAATAAATCATCCGTGACGGTGATGTCCAACGCAACAGTGAGCTTGCCTTCGTTTGCTACAAGCCAGCCAGGCATATCTTCAGTTATGATTTCAACATCTTCTAATTCCAAATGAACTTCGCCCGAAGGTAAATACAACAAATAATAGCCCTTGTTTTCAATTTCACTTATTTCATCTTTACCGAAAGAGTTCATAACCTGAGCAATCTCTTTCATTTGCTTGCCATATTTCTTGCCTAATGTTTTGAAATTAGGTTTAATCCTTTTTACCAGGTTTTCCATATCAGTATCAGCCGGAAGAATTTCCAGTTCTTTGATATTTACTTCTGCTTTAATTAGGTCGGCGATGTAGGTCAATTGATTATAGGTGGCTTCATCATGCGCAGGTACAACCGCTTTTGATAAAGGTTGACGCACTTTCTTCTCTGCTTTACGACGCAATGCCAGAATCATAGATGAAGTCTGTTGTGCCAGCTGCATGCACGCTTCCAGATTGCTGTCAATGAGGTCCTCTTTATACGTCGGGAAATTGGCTATATGAACTGATTCATTTGTATCTTTCCCTGTTACGGTATTTAAATCCAGAAATAATTTATCGGCAAAGAATGGTGCTATCGGAGCCATGAGTCGTGTCACAGTTTCGAGACATGTGTATAATGTTTGATAGGCAGATATTTTATCTGTATCGTATTCACCTCCCCAGTAGCGTTTCCGGTTTAACCTTACGTACCAGTTGCTTAGGTTTTCACCTACAAAATCTGAAATGGCACGTCCTGCGCGGGTCGGTTCATAGGTTTCGAAATATTCCGTTACATCTTTCACTAATGTGTTCAATAACGAAATTATCCAACGGTCAATTTCTGGCCTTTTTTCCATAGGAACTTCAGCTTCTGCGTAAGTAAATTTGTCAACGTTGGCATAAAGCGAGAAAAATGAATACGTATTGTAAAGTGTTCCAAAGAACTTACGACGCACTTCCTCTATTCCGTCAATATCAAATTTTAAATTGTCCCAGGGAGAGGCATT
>Ga0302209_10000729_pt1 | contig 15296 bp, 12 predicted proteins | sample II_Fen_E3_1_FD_194574 | JGI IMG/M metagenome (GOLD analysis project Ga0302209, IMG submission 194574) | Peat permafrost microbial communities from Stordalen Mire near Abisko, Sweden - II_Fen_E3_1 | ecosystem: Environmental > Terrestrial > Soil > Wetlands > Permafrost | place: Sweden: Abisko...
AAAGCCCAAAATGCTAAAATGGATACAGCTAAAGGAATAAGATCAGCAAATGTCTGTGAAATATTATGTGGAACCTGATCTGGCATTTTGATTGTAATATTTCTTTTCACAAAAAATTTATAAATATTTGGAACAATAAAGGCGACAACAAAGGCAGATAACAGACCTTTTGTGCCCATGAACTCTGTTGATAAGCCACCTTTTACACTTTCAACACTCAATAGTAAGAAACAAATAATTGCCACAATCATAACCGATACCGAATTGATCTGACGAAGTTTCGGCAACGTATTATTAATATTATCCGTTAAACTTTTTCCAATTGTAGCAACCATGAGAACGGCCAAGATCCCCATTGAATAGCCATAAGCCTGCCAAAGCAATGCACTGATATTATCAGGCCATTTAAAACCAAAGATTTCCGGCACACAGGCAACCAAGATAAATAAACTTGAAAATAAAACAACTGGTATACAACTGATAAAACCATCCCGAATTGCTCTTAAATATGGGTTTTTGGAAACCGATTCAAAAAACGGTTTCATTGTTTCAATCAGGGCAATCAACTTTTCCATTTATTTCCCTCCTGCTTCTTCTTTTATTTATTTACTTTTTTATAAAGCTGAATAAAATTTTTCACGAGATCCCGCAGTAACATTACGGTCATCAGATGATCTTGGGCATGAACTGTCAAAAATGTAATCTGCACGGCTTCTCCTGAAGCTTCCATCTGCAATAATTTAGTTTGCGTATTATGTGCTTCGGTAATTAAATCATCACCCTCTTGAATCATGGCTGCGGCTTTTTCATAATCCGCATTATTCGCAGCTGTTAAAGCACCGATATATTTTGATCTTGCATCACCTGCATACGCAACAATTTCTACTGTGGTCATTTCCATTTCTTCATTTGTCATAATTTCATCCCCCATATTTCTAAAAAAATCAAATCAATCGTGATATTCGCCGCGATTCCACTTCTCAATAAATGGATCAAATAGATGTTCATTTAAATATTGGTTATCTTTTCGTTTGGCAATCACATCAATTTTTGCAATTAAATTCTTGTCTTTTTCAGTTGGTTCAAATTCCGTTTCAATAAAAGCATCCAGAATCTCTTCCATAAGGCCTACGCCAGTAATCCTGCCACCCAAACCAATGATGTTTGCGTTTAAATGTTTTTTCGCATAAATTGCACTTGTCAGATCACGAACCAAAGCGGCTCTTGCGCCAACAACTTTATCAGCCGATGTTGTAATCCCGACACCAGTGCCACAGATTGCAATTCCTAAATCTGCTTTGCCTGATACAACCGCTTCCGCCATTAACTTACCATAAATAGGATAATGCGTTCTAGCATGATCATAAGTCCCGCAATCAATCACTTCATACCCTTTCTGTTTCAAATAATCCACAACATGTATTTTTCGGTCTGTGACAATATGGTCACATGCAACAGCTATCTTCATACCAATTCCTCCTAATTTTTAATTTCTTATAACATTTCATTTAGCATATCTACACGAATTTGATGTCGCCCGCCAGCATATTCTGCCCCAATATAAGAATCAACAATCGCTTCCGCAAGCTGTTCACCAACAATACCAGCACCGATGGCGATAATCGAAGTGTTATTATGGCTCCGTGTCATATAAGCAGAATGTTCATCGGATACTTCGGCACAAATGATACCTTTATGTTTATTCGCTGCCATAAAAGAACCAGCTCCATACGCATCAATTAAAATCCCTCGATCTGCTTCTTTGGCAAGAATCCCCTGCGAAACTCTCGCCGCTGCATCCACAAAATCAACTGTGTCAGTCGTTTTATCAACCACTTCTAACCCTTTGCCAGTAAGATACTTTTTAATATGTTCCTTCAATTCATACCCGTCATTATCTGAACCAATCAATATTTTCATAAATTTTCCTCCTGAACTTTATTTATAATCTTACAATATTTCGAATATTTGAGTTTTAAATCCGGATCGATTTTCGAGTCTGTAAGCAGTGCAGTAATTTCTTCTAAATTATATAGCGTATAAAAATCTTCTTTTTCAATTTTACTTGAATCACATAAAAGGTATCTTTCGATGGCATTATTCATGATGATTTTTTGACAATGGCCTTCTTCTTCATTTGAAGTCATGACATCATTTCCGGCTACACCATTTGCCCCAATAAAAGCTGTTTTAACACGCATCTTCGCCAGCATATCATTAGCAAAGCTGCCAACAAATGTATTTGTTTTTGCTCTTAGTCGACCGCCAACTAAAATCAGATCAAACCGATCATCACCACGAAAACGTTCAAATACACTCAAGCAATTCGTAACAACTTTGACATTGGATGCTTTGATGTAATCTGCTAAAAATTCAGCTGTGGTTCCTGGCCCGACATAAATGATATCATGATCTTTTACTAAACTTGCCGCAATCTTAGCAACTTCCATCTTGCTTTCTGTATTGATGCCTCTTTTTTCATTCAAGGAAAGTTCTTCAAACTTCGCACTTTCCTTGCTGCGAGCTCCCCCATGAATTCGAATTAAAAGACCACGTTCTTCCAAGCTTTGTAAATCTCTGCGAATTGTCATTTCAGTTGCTTCCAATTTTTGGGTTAAGTCAGCTACTCGAATAATATCGGCTTTGTTTAAACTTTCCAATATGATTTCTTGACGTTCTTCTTTTAACATTGCCTCATCTCTTTTCTATTATATAAAAATTATAGTAAAAGTAATGTTCTTTGTTTATCGTTTTTTATCGTTTTTGTTTATATCTTTATTATAACGTTTATAAAGATTCTTTCAATGTTATTTTTTTATCATTTTACTCCATTTAAAGCTATATATCTTCATTTTAATAAGTTATATCAACCATATACATATTTATCTATCTATATATCTGTATTACACTACTTTTATTCATGTTTGTGTTTTATTTTCTATTCTGCTCAATGTTCTAATCAAACATAGTTTAAAATAAAACATCTATCTTAATTTGCGTTCTCATATTTTACACAATAAGAACCCAACTAAGATAGATGTTTTTATTGTCCCTCGTCTTAACTTAACGGAGTTTATTCTTGAATATACAACTCAACATCATCAATGGAACCCCAATTGCCCGCATTCGCTTGATTTTCGATGCCAATTGTAATTTGTCCATTCGTAACATTAATATCCTTAATTGTCCATTGATGCCACTTATTCCAGCCGTCATTGGTAATAGGCGTCGTCATTTTCGCAGCGCCAAATTGATCAGCAACTAACTGCACTGCTTTTTCACCACCACCGCCTTGTGTCCAAACTGAAAGCGTATATTGGCCATTTTTCAAACCAGTAATAGTTTGTGTTGCCGTAAAGGAAAAAGCTTTATCCGCCCAATAATGCATAGCACTCTTATCACGAACGTCACCGGCAGAGTTAGAGTTATTCACAGCACTTACATCACCCTTAACAGCCCATTGACTTAAATCACCTGTTTCAAAGTTACCATTTTTAACAAGATTTACTTTGTTAATCACGTTCACCTTAGCTATCGCCTTAATATCGCTGCCAGCAACTCTGCCACTGACACGATAATTCCCAACAGCATCATAAACGGGTGCTGCCGTATCCCACATAACCGGAAGATCCTTGCTTGAATCATCTGTATAAACCGCACTAACCGTTTGTGGTAATTCAGTTGCTTTTCCTATATTTCCTATTACATCAACTGGTTCCAACGCTTTAATCGTGGCCTGTACAAATTTATTATCTTTCTCAGACACAAGATTAAATACATCCAATGATTCTAAAGCATTCCCTTTGAAATCAAACATTGCAAGATTTTCCCATTCATTGCCCTCGCCATGTTTCCAACCAGCACCCGGGGTTGGTATCCAATCCGGTTCCCAATAAAAGATACCCATACCGCGTTTATTATTTACTTTACTTACAGCTTCCATAACGTTTCGAAGCCCTGTCGCTTGCCCCTGGACACTGCTCTTATAACCACCAATTCGTTCTTCCGTCGGTCCGTAAACATTTTTCTGTGCATCAAAGCCATCGTTTGTAAAGCCAAATGCTGTTTCTACGACAACAACGTCTTTATTATAGCGGGCACTAATATCATTCATATTATTTTCAAGCTGTTCCATTTTTCCATGCCAGAATGGGTAATAAGATAAGCCAATTACATCGAAATCATTCACTTTATTCACCACAATTAAAGCGTCAAAAAAGCTACGGTACAGTGCATTATCGCCACCATTTGCCAAATGAACCATCAATTTAACTTGATGATTCGGATCATTATCACGAACTGCTTTCAATCCTTGACCGATCATCCCCGCAAGATTTTTATAGCCTTCCGATGATACAGGTTTTCCTTCCGGCCATAACATACCATTATTTAATTCATTACCAACTTGTACCATATCTGGTGTAATACCCTTTGCCGTAAAATCCTTCATAACTTTGCTCGTATAGTCATAAACATCTTTTTGCAGTTGTTTTGCATCATGATTTGCCCAAGCGGCTGGTTTATTTTGTTTACCTGGATCAGCCCAAAAATCACTGTAATGGAAATCCAGCAAAACTTTCATACCTCGTGCTTTTGCTCTTGCCGCAATTTCTAAAGCTTTCGCTTCATCGGTATTGCCGCCACCCACTTCAACACCATCCACAATTGGGTTATTCCAGATCCGCAAACGAACCCAATTAATACCATGCTGCTGCAAAATATCCAAGCAGTCTTTTTCTACACCTTGATCATAAAATTTACCATTTTTCAATTCAATTTCTTTGAGCATCGATATATCTGCACCCTTGATAAAATCAGAACGAATGCCATCAATTGGATTTACCTGAATGGCAGCTTCTGCATCGGTTGCACCAAAAATAAGCGTACCCGTCATAATCGCAGAAAGCACCAGCGAAGCTAATTTGTTTTTTTTCATATCTTCACCTCATATATTTCTTTTAAATACGGTAGTTCTACATTGTTCGTAAATCCGCCTGCCTTACGCAAGCGGATCTACGAAATAAATTTAAATTTTTAATTTTAGAAGCTAACAGTAACAGCTGCATAGGCTATATCGTCATATTTACTAAAACCGGATTTACCGCTATCATACGGTTGCATTTTATAATATGTTAATTCTAAGTTGGTATTGCTGGCTAACATATAACTTGCACCAATTCCCCAGCCTTTATCACCATCACCATTATAACCGTCCCCACCAGCTACATTGAGTCTATGACCCCAATATTTAGAATCAATCGCTGCATTACCAAGGCTCATGTATTCAGCATACACCTTCCATGTTTTCGCTTGACTCCAAACTTGATTGCCATATGTCAATCTCGTCCAATAACCATGATTCTGATCCGCAGATTCTGCATTATTCTTAACATATTCAGCAATCAAATTCACTTTTTTGCTGATTTGTGAATTAAAGCCCAATGCATATTGGTCGAAAGCATATGCTTGATCCGTCCACACATCGGTGAGTACAGGCATTTGAGTCCAAGTTCCATCTACGTCAATCCATTTATTTTGATATTCTGTCGAATGATTTTGCAATGTTCCATTGGTTTTTAAATGAGCCAGTGTAACATGGGTAGCAGCACTTGTTGTAACGTCAACGTTTGCCATAAATGCTCCCATATTTGAATCCTGCCAACCTTCAGCGGCCATGTCGCCCCAGCCAGCTGAGGCTGTCACATTATTACCAAATTTATGTGTAGCATAGATACCATCAATCTGATTTTCCCACCAAATAAGTCCCTGTCCTAAATTCAGTTCAACACGGCCAAGTGAAACTTTTGTATTCGCATGATCCCAATCCAAACTAAATTTATCAAGTCTGAATGCACCTTGGTCCCGATAACTATTATCCCAAGAATTAAAGTTCTGATTGTTGCTGCCCCAGCCATTTTTCACGTTAATTTGATTTTCATATTTGATACGTCCATTGATGGATAAATTTTTCCCAGGTTCAGCATAAATCCCCAAACGAACACGTTCTTCAAACTGGCTAGCCTTTGACGTATGACCATCATTCGTATCTTTTATTTTATTATCTTTATTTTCATAATAACGAAAACGTGCATCACCATACCATTTAAACGAAGACATTTTATCTTCAACTTTTTTGAGGCGCACTCCCATATTATCCAGTTCACTTGAATATTCTTTTGAGAGACGATCCAAAGATGCTTTATTGGCATCATCTGCTTTGTCCACGTTCGACATTGCTTTTGCTACAAGTTCTGCCATTTCATAGCGGGTAATCGCTTTTTCTCCACGGAAATCGCTATCACCATACCCATCAACCAGGCCATCCTGCACTAACTTTTCCACAGCTGAATAGGCCCAATGATCTTTTGGTACACTGGCAAATGGATTCGCCTGTGCCGCCATTGCAACGTTCGACAATCCCAAAGCCCCTATAACCGCTGCACTAAAGATTAATTTCTTTTTCATGTGTGACTCCCCCTATGTTTCTTTTATATAAAATTTAAGAATACGCACTTTAAATATGTCCCTTTATGTTCGATATTCTATATGTAATGTTTTGTTTTTATCTTTTTTTATCGTTTTTGTTTATATCTCTATTATATAGATTTATTTTTTTCTTTCAATAGCAAATATTCTTTATATTCGCTTAAATAATGATAAAAATAAGCTTTATAGTATATTATGCTGAAATTTCAGTATTTATTCTATTATTTACACTTATTTAATCGTTTTTACCCTTATAATAATAAATTTATTAGAATTTTCTTTTTGTTTTGTACAAACAAAAAGGCACTAGTTAGGACAAAATTATTGTACCAAGCTAGTGCCTTATAGCTATAAATCTTCTTAAAAGACAGAAAAATATTTATTTCCCTACGCGATGTTGAATAAAATGTTCGAAAAAATAACGATGAAAACTCAAATCATTCCTAAGTTCTGGATGGAACGAAGTCACCAGCATGTTTTTTTGCGTTGCTGCTACAATGCGTCCCTTTATCTCGGCTAAAACTTTTACAGATGCCCCAACCTTCTCAATATAAGGTGCTCGAATAAAAACGAGCGGTATAGGTTCATGAGAGACTTTCGGCAATACGATAGCTGCTTCAAAGCTATCAAGCTGACTGCCGTAACCATTGCGTCGAACAGTGATGTCCATCGTCGAAAAATAGCGTACAGGCTGCCCAGTTATTTCTTTTGCCAACAAGATAAGACCCGCGCAAGTACCCCAAACCGGTAATCCATTTGCTATTTTATCGCGAAGTGGTTCCAACATATTATAATAACCAAGGATTTTCCCCATCGCCGTGGATTCTCCTCCCGGCAATATAAGTCCATCAACTTGATCGATTTCAGTCATCGTTTTAACGGCAAGACCTTCAACATTAGGCAAACGCTTTAGGCAGGCAATATGTTCTGACACCGCACCTTGAATCGCCAGTACGCCAATTTTATACATATTTACCAGCCCCTGTTTGCCAGATGTTCCTGTGGTGCGAGCGTATCAATTTCAATCCCCACCATCGCTTCACCAAGATCTTCCGAAATCGCAGCGAGTTTAGCTGGATCATTATAATAAGTCGTTGCTTCAACAATTGCTTTCGCACGTTTTTCCGGATCGCCCGATTTGAAGATACCTGAACCAACAAATACACCATCTACACCAAGCTGCATCATAAGTGCGGCATCCGCCGGGGTTGCAATCCCGCCAGCAGCAAAATTAACAACGGGGAGTTTTCCGTTTGTATGCACATATTGTATCAGCTCAAATGGTGCGCCATATTCTTTGGCAATTGTCATCAATTCCATTTGTGAAGCAGTTTGCACACGGCGCATATCATTCACCATTGTACGCATATGACGGACTGCCTCCACAACGTTCCCTGTACCAGCTTCGCCCTTCGTACGAATCATTGCTGCGCCTTCACCAATACGGCGCAATGCTTCGCCCAAATTACGTGCCCCGCAGACAAAGGGTATTTTGAAGGCAGCTTTATCAATATGATTCACATCATCCGCTGGAGTTAATACTTCTGATTCATCAATATAATCAATACCAAGTGCTTCTAATATCTGCGCTTCAACAAAATGACCGATTCTTGCTTTGGCCATAACTGGGATTGATACAGCGGCTTGAATTTCACGGATCATTTTGGGATCTGACATACGAGCAACACCACCCTCTTTGCGGATATCTGCTGGAACACGTTCCAGTGCCATAACAGCTACTGCGCCAGCTGCTTCAGCAATCTTAGCCTGTTGTACGTTTGTCACATCCATAATGACACCGCCTTTAAGCATTTGTGCCAAGTTTTTATTTAATTCATATCTGTTTCCCATAAAATTATTCCTCTTTTCCTATTGTTATATTACTTTGTATTTGTTAAAATAAAATTGTACCGATACAAAATAGTTGATCGGTCTTAAATTTCTCTTATTCTAGCAAATTGAGGTGCAATATACAAGATGGAAAATAACTTTATTGATTTTGTATCAATACAATTAATAAAAAATAACAAAGAGGCACTTTATGTACAACTATACAATCAACTTTGTGAATATATCAAACTTGGCCGTCTTGCGCCCGGCTACCTTTTACCGCCCGTACGAAAATTTGCTACATTTTTAAATATTAACGCCGGAACGGTCGTTAGTGCTTATAGGGAACTTGAAAAAAACGGCTATATTTTTTCACGTTCTGGCAGCGGCAGTTATGTCGCTGAATCGAATATCGCAATTGATGAGGAACAACCTCTAGAAATCAACGACCGAAAAATCGATGATCCCGAAACTTTATCACCCATTGATTCTGCCATGATAAATATGTCTAGTATCTCACTAAACCCAGATATTGTTTCCGTCGAAAAATTTAAGCAGGTCCTTATTGAAGTTCTCGACCGTGATCAAGGTTATGCCTTCAGCTATCAAGAGAGCCAAGGGTTTTATCCCCTGCGTGAATCCATTGCCGCACATCTAAATAAAAGCGGTGTGAAAACAACACCAGACACTGTACAGATTATTTCTGGAGCCCAGCAAGGTATCGACATCGTTTCCCGCGCTTTATTGAATTATGGTGATTATGTTTTTACCGAAAGACCGACATACCCCGGTGCTATTGATGCTTTTCGCTCACGTGGAGCAAAAATTGTTGATATTAATTTAGAAGCAGACGGAATCGACATTGATGATCTTGAAAAAAAGCTCCGCCAGTTTCGCCCAAAACTAATTTACGTTATGCCAAACATCCAAAATCCAACGGGGATCTCGTATTCAATCGCCAAACGAAACCGATTGATGGGACTTGCCAGATATTATAATGTTTTTATTTTGGAAGATGATTACATTAGTGATTTATACTATGGCAAAAACGTCTTGGCACCACTCAAAGCCCTTGATCGTGACGACCGCGTCATCTATCTCAAGAGCTTTTCAAAAATATTTATGCCGGGACTCCGCCTAGCTTTTTTAACAATGCCAAAAGTTTTTGCCGCGAAATTATTAAACGTAAAACATCTATCCGATATATCAACTTCCGGTCTTACCCAACGAGCTTTTGATTTATATCTACGCCAAGGCATCTGGGAAAAACACCTTGCTGAAATCAAACAAACCTACCAAATACAATTTGAATTCACCCTGCAAGCTATTGCAAAATACCTGCCGAAGGATGTTCTTTTCATCAATCCCCACGGGGGATTATCCATTTGGTTTACACTACCACCAAATGTTTCAGCAAAAAACATCACAGCGCTCGCTTTTCAAAACGGGGTATTGCTAACCGAAGGCTCACCTTTTTTCCCGCGTCAAACCTCGGATCAACATATTCGAATCAGTTTTGCTACTATTCGTCTACAAGAAATAACTGCGGGCATGCAAATCATCGGAAAAGCCATCGAAACATATTATCATTTGTAAAATTATGTATAAATAACTTGATTTTTTCTACCGAACGCACTATAATATGTAGTGTGTTAATCGGGATGTAGCACAGTTTGGTAGCGCGCATCGTTCGGGACGATGAGGTCGCAGGTTCGAATCCTGTCATCCCGACCAGTTTTTAAACAGACGACGAGTCATAATAAATTATGACTCGTCTTTTTTGTGTTTCAATTTAATTTATCAAGCACTCTTACTGATGGCGGCTGTAAAAATATTTTCTAAAAGCGTCAAAGCTCCACGATAGCCAATATATGTTTTATTCAAGACTACCTCATAGGATGCTGGAAAACCAATCTCAACAATATTTCCCTTTAAAGCTTTCGCCGTATCTCGTTCCCAAGTTGTACCAAAAATAATCGGTGGTTTATGCCCAAAATCTGTTTTTCTCAGGATTTCTCCCACAATATACCCATCTTCCACAAACTCCACCGTCGTCGCTACATCTTCCGCCAAGTGTGCATATTCCTTGGCAATCGCCTCACGGTATTTTTCCGGAGCTTTATCGGTAATAATCTGTTTACCCGGAATAAGCCCCAACTGATTGACCAAAAATTTATTGATTGCCAAATTATAAATGCTATCCCCGACTACTGCATACGTTGCCGGCAGCCCCCACCAATATTCGGCATAAAAATCCGTAAAATGCTCCAGATAATAATAATATTCTTTTTCTTCCTGTTTGATGAATTGATCTACATGGGTGATATCCAAACCGGCAAATTCAACAATTTGGTGTAAAAACTCTGCTGTTTGTCCAGCCCCAATCGGGAGCACCGGAATATGCAAATATGGCTGATTATATTTTTTTTCTAAATATTTTGCTGTACTTAAACCCAGCCAAGGTGAAACCACTAAGTTAAATTGTGCATTTGGTATAGTTTTCCATTCTTCAATTCCTTTTGAACCATTGCCAAATAAAATATTAACTTGAAAACCAGCCCCTTCAATGACACGTTTTAGTTCTACCAAGTCACCCCGCCAAAAGGTATTTTGAAAAGGCAGTTCTGACCATACATTAATTAAACCTTTGATCTTTTTATCTTTATTAACTGCATATTTATCAACATATTGTTCAATTATTGCCTCGGTAATAATTTCATGTCCGATAAAATTATTACCTTTAAATCCCCCTGTTTCAGCATATACAATCGGTACGTTTTTTTCTTGGAACTTACTGACCACAGAAGATACATCATCGCCCACGATTTCGCCAATGCAGCCATTGAGTACCACAAATAAATCCGCTTCCATAATTTTAAGCGTTGCCGAAATCAATTCGCTCAATTTCTTTTCACCGCCAAAAATAACTTCATTTTCTCCAAGATTATCGCTCGGTGTAACCGAACCGCCAGCATAGCCTCCTCCTTGGAATCCATTATAAAAAGCTAAACTTGTATATTGTTTATCAACGCAGCCTGGTCCGCAATGCGCAATCGGCATCGCTCCCGGAATCGCCGTAACGGAATGCAAGGCTCCAAGTGCGCAGCCATAACGAACTTGATTGATGGAATTCGTCTGTCCATTTTTATCCTTATTTATCGCCATAATTTCCCGACTCCCTTACTCATTGATGACTTCTGGATGTTTCGCTAACAGATATGGATCTTTTTGTTCAAGCCACCATTTTTTATATGGTAATTTCGTATGTGCTTTAATATTATCATGGAATTTTTTATGTGCCAAAACATCTAAAATCGATTCACCCAAATTTACAATACCATCATAACCAATAGCAATATGTTCATCACCAAGTGGTGCGGCCGGAATTCCCATTCTGGAAGCAAGCGGCGCCAATCCATTATGACGAATCAAGATAAAATCAGGATTCACTTGCTTAAGTAAACCATAAAATTGATACTGTTGCCGATTACTTACATTAAAGGAGCCGACATCCCCATAATTTTCAATTAAATGTCCCAAAGAATCTTCCCGTGGATCGCCACTATCATAAACAGGGTCATGATGAAAGACAAGGGAACCATTGACTTCAACATCCAATTCTCTAAGAACCTGAATAAGTCCATGTGCATAGGCCGATCCAGTTGCCACATACCCTTTGATTCCTTTTAGCTTTTGCTTAAGCTGGGCAATTCGTGGTGCAACACGTTTGTGTTCAGCCTCAATGAATTGTTCCACCAGATCTTCACGATGTGTGACTTTAGCAATTTCCCGCAGCCAAGCATCCGTACCCGCAAAACCATACGGCATCGGAGCTTTTACTTCTGGCACACCAAAATGCTGTTCTAAAGCGGCTGCCATATAAGAAGACAATGTATAACAAAAGCCAACCGTCGCCGCTGCTTCCGAAAGCTGTGCCAAATCGTCAACTGAAGCTAAATCAACAACATAATTCACTCGTAAATTAAGGTTTGCCAGCATTGGTGTAAATACATCAGACCCCCAAAGATTGATAACATTCACCAAATCTTCTTGTTTTTTTGGATTACGCTTCACAAGCTGTCGCAAAATACCATGCTGCGTAGCATCAAAACCAGTACTCCAATGCTTTGATCGAAAGCCTTCGCAAGCAATCGGAATAACGGGAATTTTAAGCTCTGCTTCTTTTTCACGAGCAATACTTTCCATATCTTCGCCAATAATTCCTGTTGCACACGATGTGGCAATAAAAATTGCTTTGGGTTGATAGCGTTCCCAGGCATCATCAATCGATTGTTTCAATTTCGCCGCAGCACCAAAAACCATATCACTTTCGATTAAGTTCGTATTGATGATACGAATATTTTCAACTTTATGATGACGCATCGCTAAACCATTTCGATAAATAGAATTATACGGAACTTGTCCCGCCCCGCAGCCAATCGGTGAATGTTGAATTAGCACTGCATCTCTGACATTACCGGCTTGACACTCTACCATCTGTTCGCTGCAAACCGAGCCCTGCGTAAAAGGACCTTTGACTTCACAAAGGCGGCAGCCGTCTTTCTTCTTGCCACAGGCACGGCTTTCATAACCAGACTCTCTATGCAAATCACTCGCTTTGCCATCCCAGGCAATAATGGTCCCCAGTCGATGTTCCCGGCTTTCCACTTCGGCAATGTCCAAATTAATTTTCTTTGGCATATTTTTTCACCTCATTATAAAATATCTATATTTCTCATAAAAAAAGGCAAAGGATACAGGAAATAAATTCCTATAACCTTTGCCTTCAATTCTCATGATCAGCAAACGATGGGACTAGATTTTATAAAATAAATAATAGCCTTACCTTAAATGCCTTCGCCATCGAGTCCGGTAAATTCTTGAAAGCGATGTTTTTCGGTACGTTCAATTTGAATGATCTTTCCTTCTTTGATTACAATAACAATCTGTCCGTATTCTAAATCGCCAAATTCTTTTTGAATCTTTTTACCAATTTGCGTATAATCTGACTTTTTCTCTACATTCAATTTCTGATCGCGTGTAACCATATCGCATGGTCGTATTTTCTCGTTGCGTTCAATCTGAACCAGACGAAAATTCTGTGTAACGAGTGTTACATTACCATGAAAAGTCGTTTTTAAAACGTCTACAATCTGGTCCATTAAATGTTTTGAAATCGCTGAATTTGGATTTGTCCCAATCTGTATTTTTCTTACAGCCATTAAATTCCCTCCTAATAATAACTACCAAAAATAAAGAAAAACTAAGCATGCATCAACATGCCTAGCCTTCATTTTTTGATCAGCTAAACTTTAACAGTTCTAGAGAAATAGCAGATCTTTTGTTTTACGCTCAAAAAAATTCCTAAAAAATCCATCTTAGAAACTATCATTAAATGCATCAAAAGTCTGGTTAATATTGTTATTACACATTCTTGCTGTATTTCAAAATTAACCATATATGATTAATATGTTTATAATTATAGTTTGACTAGCTCACTTTGTCAATCTTTTTCATACTAAAAATATAGTATTACTTTGTTTTATTTATAATAACGCCTAAAATCTTAGTTTCTTCTATAAAAAAATCATAAACGGCAGTGTAAAAAACCTTGCCGTTTATGCTGATTCATGCCTATTTTATTTTTTGATATAAGCAAAGGGTTCTTTTTCATACCATTCATCTCGATAAGGCAACGATCTATATTTACTCAAATTTTTATTAAATTGACTGTTTTTCATGATTCGATTAAGGCGTCTAGCAATTTCATAGGTACCTGAATAACCAAGATAATTATAGCTTGGTCCATAAAGCGGCAGCACTGGCAGTCCATGTTTTGCCGTAATATTACCTGCTCCTGTATGAATAATCAGTACATCCGGTTTCAACCGCCTTACAAGATTAACCTGTTCAAACGGATGCTGGGTTGCAATATTAATATAAATATCATCACTATTTTCCAATGATTCAAAAATCGGCTTAACAAATTGATCAATATGATGCCCTTTGAGTCCCGCAATTTCCATCCCAAGGTCTTGCACGACTTCTGCCGTTGCAATAATCCGAACTTCACCACCACTTATATAGGCACGTTTTCCTTTGAGTATTTTGCGAAATGGCTCAAGGCTATGATCCAAATTATCATTTTCTTGTTTTATAAGGGCCTTAGCTTCTTCCACAATTCCAAAATGCTCAGCGATTTTCAACAGCCAGCGATTGGTATTTTTTCGACCAATGGGGATTGTATCAATCAGATAAGGAATATGAAAATGTTCGTCAATATACTTTAGATAATAGTCATCATGTGTGCCACAGATACTTACATTAAGTGATGCCTCAAGGGCATTCGAAAAATCATCTAAAGCAGAATAGCAAGGCAAGAAATGAACCGTAAGCTCAAGCGCCTTTAACAGCCGTTCAATTTCAAGTTCATCCGCCCGACTCATCGATCCCACGTTAAAGACATTAACCGTGCGGCTGATTTGATATTGTCGCTTTTGTTTATCAAATTCACTTTCTGTGAAATATTCGTCACGCAGGCGATACTTGGTAAGTTTTTTTATAATGCCATTATAAACAGCATCATAAGCTGTGGCCATCAGCTTTGTCTTAAAACCTTCACAAATAATCGGTACTAATTCCGCCGCGGTATCTTGTTGCAGGCTATCTAAAATAGCGTCCACATCATCCCCAATTAAGGCTGGCACACAAGAACTTGCTACCACAATCGTTTCTGGACGGAACTCCTTATCGGCGTAAATAATCGTCTCACGAAGCTTTTTTTCACCCCCGGCAATTACATCTGTTTCATCAAGGTTAGAACTCAGCCATATCAGCCCTTCTGCTTTAGGATCACGCAGGCGTTTAAAGGCTTTTCCAGTACCAACATTGCCCGTTGAACAAAAACCGCAGCCAATCGGTCCGTGCATAATGACAACAGCATTTCTCAAACTATTCAAAATCCCCAGACTTAGCGTAAA
>Ga0302209_10000731_pt1 | contig 15259 bp, 10 predicted proteins | sample II_Fen_E3_1_FD_194574 | JGI IMG/M metagenome (GOLD analysis project Ga0302209, IMG submission 194574) | Peat permafrost microbial communities from Stordalen Mire near Abisko, Sweden - II_Fen_E3_1 | ecosystem: Environmental > Terrestrial > Soil > Wetlands > Permafrost | place: Sweden: Abisko...
ACTTTGCGTTACAATATCGGTCATGCCTACGGCATTAACTGCAGTGTGCAGAAAGTTCTGGAGAAACGACTACTTTTTTCTTTTTCACAAGGTTACACTTTCCCTTTTCCTAAGGTTACACTTTCCCTTTTCCTAAGGTTACACTTTCCCTTTTCCAAAGGTTACACTTTCCCTTTTCCAAAGGTTACACTTTCCCTTTCCCCAAGGTTAAAACCTTGCGTTACAACATCGGTCATGCCTACGGCATTAGCTCCAATGTGCAGAAAGTTCCGGAGGAACGACCGATATTGTAGCCATGGAATTCATTCCATGGTATGAAAATCGATATTTTAGCCATGTAATTCATTCCATGATATGAAAATCGATATTGTAGCCATGGAATTCATTCCATGGTATAAAAGATCGCCATAGTATAAAAATCAAAATTGTAGCCATGGCATCCATTCCAGGTAGATCAAAGCAATGATCATCAGGACCATTTTTTTTTGCCTGTTTTCAGTTTTTTCATCTTCGCTTTTCGTTTTAATTCCGTTTTATCTATTCTCTTGATTATCTCTTATTTGACTCTCGGATATCTCATAGATATCTCTCATCATTAATATGTTAATATAATTAAAATAAAAATGACTCGTAACTAAAAATAAAATTTATAAATACCTAAAACGGGATGCGAATGGATAAAAAAGCAATTACAACTGGTAGTGTGTAGTTTGTTGTTTGAAGTTTGAGGTTTGTGGTTTGTGGTTTGTGGTTTGTAGTATGAGGTATCCGTTAGAATTCATGATGTAAGGACACGCTGAGTTCCACTCAACATAGAATGCTGAAATGAATTCACATCAAATTTTTCGGAATGTATGGAGGGTATAATTTAGATAAGATATAAAAAATAATATTGAGTAGGAAAAAGAGTACACCAACTTTTTAAAAGGGGAAAATTAAGTTCTGATTCAACATCCCTGAATGCTGCTATCTTAACAAGCATACAAATGGATGCTTGTCAATCCAGCATTCCGAAAGCAAAAAAGTAATCTTTAAAAGTTGAAGTTTTTTCGGGTTCAGTTTCAAATAGTCCATACACCGAAGAACCCGAGCCCGACATGGAAGCATAGACTGCACCCATAGCATATAATTGATTTTTAATGGATTCAATTTCAGGATAGGCAGCAAATACAGATTTCTCAAAATCATTTTTAATGGTATCTTTCCATTGGGCGACAGGTTCCTGAATTAATTCAAGGAGTGAATGACTTGGAATTTCTGGAACAACGAGCGAATAGGCTAGCGGAGTTGATACATGGATATCGGGTTTTACGAGTAATAAATAGTAACCTTTCAGAGATATTTTGACAGGCGTGAATACATTTCCGATACCGCCAGCAAATACGGGTTTATTTTTAATGAAAACCGGACAATCGGCACCTAACACAGCTGCATATTTTTCCAGTTTACTCTTGGTTATTTTCAGTTCAAACAATTCATTCAATCCTTTCAACATAAAAGCAGCATCGGATGACCCGCCTCCTAAGCCTGCTCCAAAAGGAATTTGTTTAATGAGGGATATATCGACCGCAGGGAACTGATAGTCCGAACGCAACAGCCTATACGCTTTTACTATTAAATTATCTTCGGGATCACCACCCAGCTCAATGCCCGATGAGGAGAAACTATAATCCATACAAGTATCAGAAGGTACCACTTCCAGAACATCACTTAAGCCAACCGGATAAAATACAGTTTCGATGTTGTGATACCCATCCGATCGACGTTCAACGACATTCAGACCAAGATTAATTTTTGCATTTGGAAAAGTAAGCATTTGGTTAATTGGTGATTGGTTAATTGGTTAATTGGTGATTTGTTAATTGGTAATTGGTGATTGGTAATTGGGTGATAAGTCATTGGTTAATACGTGAGAGACATACAAATTAAAGTTGATTTTCCACCAACAGAGTCAACTCAATCAACTGAATTAACTCAATAACTGAATCAGCAGAATCAACTTAACAAATCAGAATCAAAGATAAACATTTATTTTAATATTGAAAACACCTTAAACAGAGCATAAACATATATTCGATTGAAGTTATCAACAGTTTGTTGAAATGTTTTATTCTTACTTTCAGAAATCTTTAGTACTTTTGATACCCACAAATTTAAACAGAAACTACCAACATTGTAAATATTAAAAATGGCAGAAAAACGCAATTATACCAAGAAACCAACAGGGCCCGTTCCTATTCCGGCAAATGAATTTGGAAAATTACCTCCACAGGCCCCTGAACTGGAAGAAGCTGTTTTGGGTGCCATCATGATTGAAAAAGATGCATATTCCCTGATATCGGAAATTCTTAAACCTGAATGTTTTTACAAAGTAGCTCATCAAAAGATTTTTGAAGCCATCATGACTTTGGCCATGCATCAGGAACCGGTGGATATGCACACTGTCACTGAACAATTACGAAAAAGCGGAACCATAGATGATGTGGGCGGTCCGTATTACGTAACATTGCTGACGGCTAAAGTATCATCGGCAGCCCATCTCGAATACCATTCCAGGATCATCGTCCAGAAGTTTCTGGCCCGTGAACTGATACGTATATCGTCGGAAATACAAACAAAGGCATTTGATGATAAATCGGATGTGGATGATTTGATGCAGGAAGCCGAAGGACTGCTTTTTGAAGTATCTCAACGAAACCTCAAAAAAGATGTTACCCAGATTAGCCCTGTCATTGATGAAGCCATCAAGCGGATGCAACTGGCAGCAACGAAAGAAGGCACCAGTGGTGTTACCTCGGGATTCCATAGCCTGGATAAAATCACTTCCGGTTGGCAGCGTTCCGATTTAATCATTATCGCAGCCCGTCCGGCCATGGGGAAAACAGCTTTTGTACTTTCAATGGCTAAAAACATGGGAGTGGATTACAATCAACCTGTTGCAATTTTTTCACTTGAAATGTCAAATGTTCAGCTGGTCAATCGTTTGATCATGAATGTGTGTGAGCTGGAAGGTGAGAAAGTTAAAAATGGTCAGTTAAGTAACGAGGAATGGAAGAAATTGGATGTTGATATAAAAGATTTGATAGATGCACCCATATACATTGACGATACACCAAGTTTATCGGTTTTTGAATTAAGGAGTAAGGCCCGCCGTTTGGTGAAAGAACACAATGTGCAGTGTCTGATTATTGACTATTTGCAATTGATGAATGCCAGCGGGATGAGTTTTGGGAGTCGGGAACAGGAAGTAAGTATTATTTCGCGTTCGTTGAAAGGGCTTGCAAAAGAACTTGACATACCCATCATTGCACTATCGCAGTTGAATCGTGGTGTCGAAGGTCGTACGGGGTTAGAAGGAAAACGTCCACAGCTATCCGATTTACGTGAATCGGGAGCCATCGAGCAGGATGCCGATATGGTATGCTTTATTCACCGTCCGGAATATTATCATCTTACAGAAGATGCGGAAGGAAATTCATTAATAGGTATTGCCGAAATTATCATTGCAAAACACCGTAATGGTGCCACCGGTGATGTACAGCTTAAATTCAAAAACACTTTTGCCAAATTTATGAATAAGGATGACCGGGATAAAGATGACAATCCGTTCAATTCGGGCTACCAGGTTATTTCATCCAAGATGAATGAAGGCGGGGGTAATTTTTATGGTGAAGGAGCATTAACTATTCCTGCAAACCCTTTACAGGGAACCGGAAGAAATGATGAAGTTCCCTTTTAATAAGTAAGTAAGAGGTAAGAGGTGAGGAGTGAGAAGTGAGAGATGAGAGGTAAGTAAGAAGTAGGTAGTAGTGAGAAGTAAGAGGTAAGAGGTAAGGAGTAAGTAAAAAAAAAAGACGGTGAGTATTAAACTTACCGTCTTTTTTTTACAATTATTTTATTATTTAATTTTAGCTACTTGTAACGGGTCATGTTTATAGTTGAAAATGATAGCAAATACGATAGCAACAACCAATGAATAGCCGGCAAATATAAACCATGAATCAGGCCATCCGGCTTTATCTACAATCCATCCGGCGACATAAGAACCAATAAATGCACCAAAACCATTGGTCATGATCATGAATACACCCTGAGCGCTCGAACGGATAGACGAATCAGTCTCATTTTCCACGAATAGCGATCCGGAGATATTGAAGAAATCGAAGGCTACACCATAGACGATCATCGATAGAACCAACATCCATACGCCACTTCCGGGATTTCCGGCACCAAGGAGTCCGAATCGCAACACCCAGGCTACCATACTGATCAGCATAACTTTCTTAATTCCAAATTTCCGTAAGAAAAAAGGGATAAGAAGAATGCATAAAGTTTCGGATACCTGCGAAAGTGATATCAGGATATTGGCATGTTCAACACCAAATGTTCCTTTATAAAGTACATTTTTCCCGAAAAAGTTAGTCAGATATTCATTTCCGAAAGCATTTGTAATCTGAAGTGACATACCCAGCATCATCGAAAATATAAAGAAAATAGCCATTTTCTTTTGTTTGAAAAGAGCAAATGCCCTTAAACCCATATAATCGACCCATGATTTATTATGTTCCGATTTTTTGATAGTACAGTTTGGAAGAGTAAACGAATAAACACTTAAAACATAACCCAATCCGGCCGACAGGTATAATTGATAAGACGACTGAGCATAGCCCAACAGATCAACTAAAATCATCGAACAGATAAATCCTACAGTACCCCACACACGGATAGGCGGAAAATCTTTTACAATATTAAAACCACCCTTGGTTAAAACGTGATAAGCCACCGAATTTGACAAAGCTATGGTTGGCATATAAAACATAACACTGCAGAGAATCAGGCCGTACAATGTTTTGTAATCGGTTTGAGGTGCAGCAAAGACAAGAAATGTTGCTGCCAGGAAATGACAAATTCCTAATAATTTTTGTGCAGGAATCCACCGATCGGCAATAATACCCACTACGCCCGGCATAAATAAAGAGGCGATACCCATAGTGGCAAAGAAACTACCAATTTGAAAACCTTCGAATTTTAAACTGCCACCGAGGTAAGCTCCAAGAGAAATTAGCCAGGCACCCCAAATAGCATACTGGAGGAAATTCATAATCGTTAGCCGATACTTTAATCCCATGATAATTAGATTTAATTTTAAGGAAGTGTGATGAAAATCAATTGTTTATTTTATTTTGTTTTTTCTTTTAATTGCATCCCGTATGGTAACAGCCAATTCGTATTTTTCATTAATCAGAGCCATATCGAGCATTCCTTTTAATGTTTCCAGCGAAAGTAAATCCAGATCATCATCTGATAAATCTTCATTGCTTTCAGGTAAAATCGTCTTTAGTTCGTCAGGTTCAGGAGGTTCTACTTCAGTTCCAACGATATCGAGGATTTCAGATTTAATAAATATAGGACAATCAGAGCGGACAGCCAAAGCTACTGCATCTGAAGTTCGTGCATCTATTACAAAAGGAGCGTTCTCTTTTAGAATATGTAATTCTGAAAAAAACACATCATTTACCATATCGTAAATAACCACCTTTTCCAGGACAGCGTCAAAAGAATTTAATATGCTGTTAATTAAGTCGTGTGTTAAAGGTCTTGGAGATTTTTTATTATTCATCTTCAAAGCAATCGATTGTGCTTCAGGTTCACCAATCATCACAGAGAACCTGCGATTCCCTTTTTCTTCACTCAACACTAGCCCATAAGTTCCCACTACGGTTTGATTATAAACCAAACCAGTAATCGTTAATTTAATTTCTGAATCCATTTTCATATGAGTAAAATCAGGTTCTTAAAAGTAATTTATTTCAGTAATATACATTTTCTATGTCATCTTTTTCAAAAGGACAGCAAATATACTTATATTTTTAAAATGATAAATCATAAAACATAAAAAATTGAAAATTTGTATCGGTTTCCTGTCATTAAATGCCTAACCGCTTTGTTGAAAATCAGAAACAAGATAAAAAAAGGGATGATGCCGGAAGAATGTATTTTTATCAGGATTCAAACTTTAGAGAAAATAGACTTAGAAACGAAAAATATACTTACTTTTGCTGATAAATAAAAAAAACACAATGTTTAAAAAATCGAACATACTGATCAGAAATAAAAAAGCAACATTCAATTATGAAATACTTGATCGTTATATCGCCGGAATACAACTATACGGCACCGAAATTAAGTCGATCAGGGATGGAAAAGCAGGATTGACTGAAACTTACTGTGCCTTTATCAAGGATGAATTGTGGGTGAAAAACATGCATATTGCTACCTATTTTTTTGGCACCTATAATAACCATGATGTCAGACGCGACAGGAAACTACTCCTCACAAAAAAAGAACTAAACAAACTAATTCGTGCCACGAAAGAAACCGGAAATACAATTGTTCCTACTAAACTCTTTATCAATGATAAAGGGTTGGCTAAATTGGAAATTGGTTTGGCTAAAGGCAAGAAGACTTATGACAAACGCCAGACTCTTAAAGAGAAAGAAGATAAAAGAAGCATGGACAGGGTTATGAAACAGTAGGGATCAGTGTTCAGTGTTCCATGTTTGAAGAGTTTGAGGTTTGAGGTTTGAGGTTTGAGGTTTGAGGTTTGAAGAGTTTGAAGTCTGGTGTTTAATGGTTTGAAAGTAAATATCACTTGCTTGTTTTCTTTTCAAATGCTTTAGAATGTTTCTGTTTTTTTTCATATAAAAAACGTTTGATTTTTTGAGAAGCTGTTTTTTCAAAAGGTTCTCCCATTATATCCACGCGTTTTATCTGAGAAACTTTATTTAATTTACTGTTCAGTTCTTTCATGAAATTTTGACTCCAGACGTGGTATTTTTCATCCAGTTCACGAAAAACCTGTCGGCCTTTCTCCTTTTTAACTTCAATGGCCGATTTAATAATATCGATATTCTTTTCGAGATCATCTAAATCTAAGAGTACTTTCGCAACTAAAAACCCATCTTCTTCAATCACCAATGATTCTAAAACAAATCTGGAATTATTTATAACCGTTTCAATGTCTTCGGGATAGATATTTTCGCCACTTGCTCCAATAATTGTACTTTTCATACGGCCTTTGATATAGAGCCTTTTGCAAGAATCAAACTTTCCAAAATCACCGGTTCGGAACCAACCATCAGGTGTGAGCACTTCGCTTGTAGCTTCCGGATTTTTGTAATAACCTTTCATGACATTGGGTCCTTTTGCCCAGATCTCCCCTACTCCTTTTTTATCAGGATTATTTATCTTTAAATCAACTCCCTGAACTGCAAATCCAGTTGATTGGATTTTAGTCTGATTTACACCGGCTCCCGCAAGTAAAGGGGCTGTTTCAGTAAGTCCATACCCAATAGCATATGGGAAGTGAGCTTCTTTCAGGAATCGCTCTACCCTTGAATCGAGCTTAGTACCTCCTATGCCAAAGAAAGCCAAACGCCCGCCAAATTTTTCGTACAGTTTTTTCCCTGCTATCCGATGAATCATTTTCCTGAAAAGAGGAGTATTATAAATCATTCGTTTAAACCTGCTTCCGTTGAACTTGCTTTGTATTTGGGTTTTGTATAATTTCTCGACGATAAGGGGCACCGAAAGCATCATGGTCGGTCTTATTTTCATTAATGCAGGTAACAATGCTGATGCGGTTGGTGGTTTCTCAAGATAATATATCGAAGCTCCATATATGATAGGATATATCATCCCGATCGTATTTTCGTAGGTATGCGACAATGGAAGAAACGATAAGAAGACATCTGAACTTGAAATCTGATGAAAAGTATACGACTGCATGGCTGTGAAAGTCAAGCTTTTATGGGATAACACGACTCCTTTTGAACGCCCTGTTGTTCCGGAAGTATAAATAATGGCTGCCGTATCATCTTCTTTAACAGTATACTTTACAGGAAGTAAGCTTGTATCAGGGCTCCCACTTAGTAATGTCAGATGATCAAGGAGTATTTTGGATTCTAAAAGTGGTAATTCAAGTCCTTCAATTCGGGAAGATAATCGTTCACTGATAAATATCGCCTTCGATTCTGAGTGAGAAAGTACATTTTCTATTTCTTCGCGGTTGAAATCGGGTAATATAGGGACTACTATCATCCCGTTTGAGACAACAGCGAAATAGGCAATCACCCAGTTGGGCATATTATGACTGAGCAAGGCTACTTTATCACCTTTCTTCAATCCAAGAGAGAACAATAGCTCTGTTACCTGTTCAATTTTCACTCCCAATTCAGAGTAAGTAATTGGTGAACCTTCAACAAAAGAAACAGATGGCAGATTTGCAAAATGTTTAATTGAATAATTTAATAAGGATTGAAGTGTAAGCGGATTTGGAACAATTTTCTTATTCATTTATATCTTTTATCAAGAAGTACTCTTTATTCGTAAATTGATGTAAAGATAAGCAATGACTCATAAAAAATTAAAATTTAATAATTAATAATGCATAATTCATCATTAAAATATTTGAATTTATATAGGTTGGGTAACAAATTCATAAATGTATGAAGGTTGCCGGATTGAAATAAAATAATGATTCAATTAATTATAACAGATTATGAATCAACCGAAATATCCTTTCAAGGATTAAAAGGATTTATAGATTAAAAAAATACAGGGACGTTTGTTCAAATCAGGTAATTGACTCTTCCACTCTTTTACAGTTTTCGTTTTAATAAATTCGGTATCGAGGGTAATATCTACAGCAATGCAAAGACGGGTATTCGATTGACAGGACTGTAAGATTTCATCTAACATCTTCATATTCCGATAAGGTGTTTCAATAAATATTTGAGACTGGTCTTCGGAATAGGCTCTTGATTCGAGTCTTTTAAGTGCTTTAGACCGTTCAGAACGTTCAATGGGCAGATATCCGACGAAAGCAAAGCTCTGGCCATTAAAACCTGATGCCATCAATGAAAGCAAGATAGAAGAAGGTCCGACAAGTGGAATTACTTTGAAATTATTTTTTTGAGCCATGGCTACCACATCAGCCCCGGGATCGGCAATGGCAGGACAACCGGCTTCGGAAAGAACTCCCATATCATGACCATCGAACATTGGTTGCAAAAAGCTACTCAATTCCTCAGGGGTCGTATGTTGATTGAGTATGAAAAAAGTGAGACTGTCAATATCAATGGATGGGTTGGTTTTTTTTAAAAATCTACGGGCAGTACGGACATCTTCAACAATAAAATAACGAAGTGCATTTACTACTTCCGTATTGTATACAGGCAGAATCCGGTCGAAACCTGTATCCCCAAGTGATGTTGGGATTAAATAAATAGTTGACATTGTTGTTAGAGTTTAGATAAGTTTCGTGTTCTTGGTTTGATGAGTATGAAAGGTGATTTGAAAAAACAGAAAAGTATCGAATTAAGATTTTCGGATATGATCGAAAGCAGTTATCTGCTAATGCATCTCAGTAAGTCAGTTTAATCGGCATTTATAGCTTGTAAAACACTTAATTCTTCACTTAAGAGTTCCCACTCGTATACTTTTTTTTCAAGATCACGTTGTTTATTTTGATAGGCTAAAACAAACCTGGTATCGGAAGCATTAATTTGAAGTTCAAGTAGTTTTTCAATTTTAGCAATTTCAGTTTCAAGATCTGTCACCTCTTTTTCAATATCTTCGACTGCTCTTTCGGCTTTACGAACCTTACGACCGTGCTCCTTACGGGCTTCGTAACTCATTTTATTATCCGAAACAGGTTTATCGGCTGGTTCGGATGCAGATTTTAAGCTTGTCGATACTTCGAGTTCACGCAGCGAATCCATCTTTTTATATTGAAGAAATTCGTATATACCGCCCAAATGTTCGCGTACTTTTTTATTCCCGAATTCATAGACCTTTGTAACAAGTCCGTTTAAGAATTCACGATCGTGCGATACAAGTATCACAGTGCCATCAAAGGCTTTGATTGCTTCTTTCAGAACATCTTTCGATTGCATATCAAGGTGATTGGTAGGCTCATCCAAAATAAGCAGATTGACAGGTTCCAGAAGCAGACGAATCATGGCTAAACGGCTACGTTCACCACCTGACAGGACCTTCACCTTTTTATCTGACGCTTCACCACCAAACATAAACGCTCCGAGAATATCCCGGATCCGGGTACGGATATCACCAACAGCTACATAATCGATCGTCTCGAACACCGTTTTGTTTTCATCCAACAAAGAAGCCTGATTTTGTGCAAAATACCCGATTTTTACATTATGCCCTAATTTCATAATTCCGGCATAGTCAATCTGTTCCATAATACACTTTACCAGTGTACTTTTTCCTTCTCCATTCTTACCAACAAAGGCAACTTTTTCGCCCCTGTTAATAATCATCCCAATATTATCGAGAATTAAACTATCACCATATGTCTTTGATAAATGTTCAATCTCTACCGGTATGCTTCCTGAACGCGGAGCCGGTGGAAATTTAAGACTCAACCGTGAATTGTCTTCCATATCCACTTCAAGGCGTTCAATTTTATCAAGATGTTTAATTCGTGATTGAACCTGAATAGCTTTAGTTGCTTTTGACCGAAACCTGTCGATAAAATCTTCGGTTTCCTGTATCAGTTTTTGCTGGTTTTCGTAGGCTCTTACCTGTTGATCATGCCGTTCTTTGCGAAGTTCAAGGTATTTTGAATAGGGTACATTGTAATCATAGATTTTCCCCAGGGAAATTTCAATGGTTCTTGTGGTTACTGCATCAATAAATGCCCTGTCGTGAGATACCAGCACAATGGCGCTTCCGGTTGTAGAAAGAAAATTTTCAAGCCACTGAATGGATTCAATGTCAAGGTGGTTGGTAGGTTCATCCAGCAGCAATACATCAGGCCTCTGTAACAATATCTTGGCCAGTTCGATACGCATACGCCATCCACCGCTAAATTCCGAACACTGACGGTCAAAATCAGTACGCATAAATCCCAATCCCAATAGAGTTTTTTCTATTTCGCCATGAAAATTACCGTTTCCGATAATTTGCAGATGTTCGTTTGAATGGGTTAAACTTTCGAGGAGCTGGTGGTATTCTTCACTATCATAATCGGTACGTGTGGCTAAATCGACATTCAATTGTTCAATTTCGGCTACTAAACTGGTAATGTGTTCGAAAGCTTTTTCCGCTTCCTGCATCACAGTAGTACCTTCGTTATGAATCATGTGTTGAGGAAGATAACCGATTGTCAGGTCTTTCGGAATAATTACCTTGCCTCTGGTGGGAACTTGTTTGCCGGAGAAAATGCGTAACAGAGTTGTTTTACCTGCTCCGTTTTTACCAACTAAAGCAATTTTATCTTTGGGATTAACCAAGAAACTAATTTCATCAAAAAGTGGCGATCCACCAAATTCAATAGTAAGTTGTTCTACAGAAATCATATATTTACCTCACAATAACTTTAAATTAATTCAAATCAATACTTTGTTAAAATATATATATTGATTTTTTAAAACATTTTTTTCAACTGTTGCCCACAAATAGAAACTTACAATTGATACAATTTAAAACCTACAATATCGACAATTCAACCTTCTATTATTAACGATTAATTCAAGGTAAAATAAAAACCATTGAAACAATTGACGTATAGAATCAAACATCCAACCGTTCATATTGAGAATTTTTGCTTAGAAATTCAGGTACAATTTTTTTCATTAGCGATACGGTTAAGAAATTCTTACACATAAAACTATACTGAATAAGTTCATCGATTTGAAGAGACACTTTATCATAATCATATTCCTGCACTTTAGCAATCATGATCTTTGGATTATAGGTTTTTATAGTAATCTCTTTTTGATTTAAGAGTTCCTCATATAATTTTTCCCCGGGACGTAAGCCTGTAAATTCAATTTTAATATCAACTTCGGGAATAAAACCTGCCAACCGGATCATCTTTCTGGCTAAATTTACTATTTTAACCGGACTACCCATATCAAAAATAAATATCTCGCCTCCCTGTCCCATTGAACCGGCTTCAAGTACCAGCATACACGCTTCGGGGATAGTCATAAAATATCTGATTATTTCAGGATGTGTGACAGTAACAGGTCCACCTTTTTCAATCTGGCTTTTAAAAAGTGGGATTACAGAACCATTCGAACCCAATACATTACCAAAACGCGTGGTTATAAATTTAGTTGAATTGTTCCCATCTTCCTGAATTTTCTTAAACAATGACTGTACATAGATTTCAGCAATCCGTTTCGAAGCACCCATTACATTTGTTGGATTTACGGCTTTATCAGTCGAAATCATCACAAAATACTTTACTTTGTATTTAACGGCTAAATCGGCTAAATTCTTAGTCCCTCTAACATTTACCTGGATACTTTCAACCGGATTATCTTCCATGAGCGGTACATGTTTATAAGCTGCTGCATGATAAATATAGTCGGGTCTGTACATCTCAATTAAGTATTCCATTCGTTCTCTATTCCTGACATCACCCAGAAAAGCAGTAAAATTCTGATTAGGAAATTGTTCTTCCATTTCGAGTTTTAACGAATGCATTGGTGATTCTGCCTGGTCGAGCAATATAATTAAAGTAGGTTTAAAAAAAGTAACCTGCCTTACAATTTCACTTCCTATTGAACCTGCTGCACCGGTTATCAATACAACTTTTGATTTTAACTGCAATGCAATTTTATCACTTGAAATATCGATTTTAGGTCTTTCCAGTAAATCTTCAATCTGGATTGATTTGATCTGCTTTATGGTCGGCATATCATTTTGCCAGATACTCATTGGTGGAGAAGTGAGTACTGATAGATTATTGTCAATGAAAATATCCAAATCAGTGTCCGGATTAATCTGGTTCATTTTGTTAGGTGAAACAATAATTGCTTTTGCTTTATTTACGACATACTTCTTTACTATATTTTCATCTAAATGATAAACAGGCACTCCCATTATTTGACGTTGAGAAGCATTTTTATCATCATCAATGAAACCAACAAGTTTATATTTATTGTCTTCGGCAGAACGAATCATTTTAGCAATTCCTATGGCAGCCGACTGTGTACCGAAGATCATGACCGGAGTGATTTGTCCTAAATTCTGTGTAAAGTAATCATATATCGATTTTACAACTAAACGTAAAACAAAGAGAAGCAGATAGGATAATACAGCATAAATTAATAATTCCAGGTAATAAAACAAAACGATGGTAGTAAAAGAATAAACCAGTAAGTTCCCTAAAGAAATAATGCCTATATTAAAAAAAACAGCTAACAGCAATTTTGTGGCATCTACATAACTAGAATATCGTAAAACTCCGGAATAAGTATGAAAAATCCAAAAGAAAAATATTTGAAGAATCATTACAACACCTAATCTTTCAAAAAGAGAAAGTACTCTTTCGTCCAGTAAATTACGATCTATTTTTGATGAAATATAAAAAGCTATGTAATATGATAAGAGACAAAGAAATATGTCGAAGGCTAATACAACCCAACGGGGTATATATTTTAGATTGGTAAGGTGCGAAAAGACATCCGAACTCCATAAAAAAGAAAATCTGTCTTTCATAATAATACTATAAAAAGTCAGTATCGTTCATTAAATTATTTTACAAAGATAAGTTTAAAATACGAAAAAAAATACAGCATAAATTTATTTATAGTTTTAAATCGAAATAGTTTCTTGTAAATGGTTCATTTTCTGTATAAAAAAATTTTCATCTTCAGAAAGGGGTTATATTTTACAGTTTGAAAAAATATAATATCTATCTTTGCAGACTCTAACATTTAAACATAATATTATGTCAATACATAGTGAGGATTCGAGAAGGGTAACTACCCAACGGTTGTTGGAAATGAAACAACGGAATGAAAAAATCAGCATGCTTACTGCCTATGATTATACAATGGGAACTATTGTAGATCAGGCAGGAGTTGATATTATTTTAGTAGGCGATTCCGCTTCCAATGTCATGTGTGGAAATATAACCACGTTACCAATTACGTTGGATCAAATGATTTTCCTTGCCAAATCGGTAGTAAGAGGAGTTAAACGGGCTTTGGTAGTGATCGATATGCCGTTCGGCAGTTATCAGGGAAATTCCAAAGAAGCATTAGCTTCAGCCATCCGTATCATGAAAGAAACCCATGGTGATTGTCTGAAAGTAGAAGGCGGTGAAGAAATCCTTGAATCTGTAAAAAGGATATTAAGTGCCGGAATCCCGGTTATGGGTCATTTAGGATTAATGCCTCAGTCGATTAATAAGTATGGCTCCTATGCTGTGCGTGCAAAAGATAATACAGAAGCCGAGAAGCTCATCAGTGATGCACACCTCCTTGAAGAAGCAGGATGTTTTGCCATCGTACTGGAGAAAATTCCTGCTACTTTAGCTAAACAGGTGGCTTCAGAACTTACCATACCTGTCATTGGTATTGGTGCAGGTGGTGGAGTAGATGGTCAGGTATTGGTATTGCACGATATGATTGGTCTTACCCAGGATTTTTCACCACGCTTTTTACGAAGGTATGCCAATTTACAGGGTATTATGAATGAAGCCATTGAACATTATGTTGAAGATGTAAAGTCAGGTGACTTTCCGAATGAAAAGGAACAGTATTAATCTCCGTAAAAAAGATAGAATCTGACAATTTAAAACTAAAAACAGAATGCCACCTACTCATAAGCAGGTGGCATTCTTTTTAGTTTGTTTATGGATAAATCTTATTCAACCATGTTATGAAAAACATTTTGAACATCTTCGTCATCTTCTATTTTATCGATTAACTTCATTACCTGAGCTTTTTGTTCTTCATTCAACTCTTTCATATCATTCGGGATACGCTCGAATTCGAAACTTTGAATTTCAAAATTGTTCTCTTCAAGATATTTTTGAATCGGTGAATAGGATTGGAAATCGCCATAAAGGATAATGCCTTCTTCATCTTCTACCAGCTCATCTACTCCAAAGTCAATGAGTTCCAGTTCGAGATCATCGAGTGATACACCTGCTTTAGGTGTAATCCTAAAAACACATTTATGATCGAATAAAAACTGTAGTGAGCCTGTGATACCAAGTGATCCGCCATTCCGGTTAAAATAACTGCGAACATTTGCCACAGTACGGGTTGGATTATCCGTTGCAGTTTCAACTACAATAGCAATTCCAAATGGGCCATATCCTTCATAAACCACTTCTTTGTACGCAGATTCATCTCTCGAAATAGCTTTCTTAATTGCCCGTTCGACGTTTTCCTTGGGCATATTCTCCTTCTTGGTAGTCTGAATCACCATT
>Ga0302209_10000732_pt1 | contig 15258 bp, 16 predicted proteins | sample II_Fen_E3_1_FD_194574 | JGI IMG/M metagenome (GOLD analysis project Ga0302209, IMG submission 194574) | Peat permafrost microbial communities from Stordalen Mire near Abisko, Sweden - II_Fen_E3_1 | ecosystem: Environmental > Terrestrial > Soil > Wetlands > Permafrost | place: Sweden: Abisko...
CCTCCGTTGGATGGATCTCATATATACCTGACATTTTTAAAAGAGATTAATCCTAAACTCATGACAAATATGTATAAATGGGGAACCTTAGGTTTAATACTTATAATTGTTGCTGAAAATAAACTGGAGATCAATATCTTGCATATTTCTGATATGGTAAGTGGTCTGAGTAAGTTTTTTATAAACCTGATGAGTTTTTGATTCTAAAAACATATTAATCACGAAATTGTTGATAAAATAATAATGATTAAATAGCTTATTTATTATGGAAACAGACAAGATTCAGGCAAAAAACACAGATGAATATATTGCTAACTTTCCAACTGATATCCAGAAAATGCTTAACCTGATAAGACAAACGATCAGAAATAATGCTCCCGAAGCAAGTGAAATTATCAGCTATAGTATGCCAGCATTCAAATTTCACGGCATGTTAGTTTATTTTGCTGCATATAAAAATCATATTGGTTTTTATCCCAGAGCTTCTGGTATAGAAGCCTTTAAAGAAGATATTAAAGGATTTAAAAATGCAAAAGGAACTGTTCAGTTTCCAATAGACAAACCACTCCCATTAGATTTAATTTCCAAGATAGTACAGTTTAGAGTAACCGAAAATACTGAAAAAGCTGTTGCAAAAAAGAAAAAAAGATGACAATACATTCAATTGGGCTTTACCTCTCAAATGCTTCGAATAAAAACCTGATTTTGGAGCAAATAATATCTAACAAGTATCTTAAAGATCATATTAACCTGGAATCGCTAAAAGGCTTATTACATTCCACTCTAACAATTAACCGATTTATTGAAGAAGAAATTCGGCATGATAAGTTTCCGATATATACTTCAGAAAATAAAAGTCTTGGTTCAATGTCAAGCGGCCAACAAAAAAAAGCTTTACTTGATTACCTGATACTGCAAAAACCAGATTATATTATACTTGATGATGTATATAGTAATATCGACAAAGCAACTCAAGAATCTATAACCAACACATTGAGTCAATTATCTGAAACAACTCTACTGATTCAACTTTTTTTCAGAAAAAGAGATATGTTGCCTTGCGTTAGAACCGTTTATACTATAGATGAAAATAATACAATAATAGAAATACAAGATGCTGAAGCATTTATGACTAAGCAAACTGTTTCTTCAACTAATCAACTGATATTAGAGTTCCCACAAGGTTACAACGAGACCCATACTGACATCGACCCTCTGGTTCAGCTTAATTCTGTTTCAGTTGAATACATTGAAAAACCAGTTTTAAACAAGATAAGCTGGACTATTCAAAAAGGAGAATTATGGCAATTAGTAGGGCCAAATGGATCTGGCAAAAGTACATTACTATCAATTATCATCGGTGATAACCCCCGAGGATATGGGCAAGATATGGTTTTATTCGGAAAAAAGAAAGGTTCGGGAGAGTCTATTTGGGATATTAAACGACAAATTGGATATTTTACGCCTGCTATGATTTTGCAGTTTACCAGAGACGATACAGTAGAAAATATGATTATATCCGGACTAATGGATTCTGTAGGATTATATTGTAAACCTACTGATATACAAAAAGATATTGCAAACAGATGGATTTTAATGCTAGGCACTGCATATCGTAACAAATCATTCCAGAGTTTATCAATTGGGCAACAACGCATGGTGATGGTTGCTCGAGCACTGGTAAAACATCCGCCATTACTAATTTTAGATGAACCCACAATTGAACTGGATGATGAAAATAGCCGCTTGTTTATCGATATGATAAATTCAATTGCTAAAGAGAAAAAGATTGCAATCCTTTATGTATCACATCGCGATGAACCCGGATTGAAACCCGACATGATTTATGAATTAATTCCTGGCAAGAATGGATCCACTGGATTAATAAGAAATTGATTCAAAAGAATATACAAACCTCTAATGACTCTGGTTTCCATATCCCCCAAAAAAATTGAGGGTGTATCAATATAGTTGATACACCCTCGCTTATTTATAGATTTGTTATTGCTTATTCGTTTATAGCAAGTAACGTTACTTTTTCATTGTAAACAGATACATTGAGCATAGTTAGATACTTTCTGTATTGCCAATCGGTAAGAATAGCTTTAGCGTTAGCCAAATTAAACATCAATGCTTTTTGAGCAGAGTTTTCATTGTCGGCTTTCAAGGACGAGTTCAACTTGTTTTCAGTAAGTGAAAATACATATTTAAGTTGATCGGCTTGTTCTTTGTCTGCATCCAAATAACGAACTATCGAGCTGAAAGTGCCTACGTTATTAAGTTTGTAGAAAATACTGTAATCACTTGGATTAACTGCTGAGACACTGGCGCCAAATGCTACCAGGATAACTATTAAACTAAGAATCTTTTTCATAACCTTAAAAAATTAAATTATACAATTTAATACCTATAATAAAAATATAATACCTAATAAAAAAACGTCTTTTTGAATGGTTAGTCTGCTTATTTTTGAGCAACTAACACAGATTTATCGTTGTACGAAAATGTATTAAGCATTTTCAAATACCTTTCATATTGATCTTCCGACAAAACACATTTAGCATTGTACAAGTTGTATTTCATTACACTTTCGGCTAATTTATCGTTATTGTTTTTTGTTGCGTTGTCCAATTCACTAGCAGTTTTATTAAAAACTTGTTGGAGAAAATCGGCCTGTTCTTTATCTGCTTCTAAATAGTTTACTATACTATTGAAAGTTGATTTATTGTTTAGTGAATAAAATACTGAGTAATCCTTAGGATTGAGAGCGAACGTACTAGCTGAAGTTGCAACTAATACCAAAACTAACATTAAAATCTTTTTCATAACTTGGAAATTTAAATAAACAATCTTTTTTTATACCTATACCTATTAAACGAAAAAACAAAGAATTCCCCTGTGATTTTTCGCGGGTATTCTTTGTATTAGATTTGTCATATCAAATCTTCTCTGATTGACGATGCAAAATTATATGTTTTACAACATAAAAATGGCATGTTTTGTGTTAAATCTTCAATTGTGCATAATGATTTAACTGTTGTATAACATATTTTTATTGATCACATCTGATTATCAGCCATATGTATATATTAAAATATAACAACCTTTAATTGCTAAATAGTCGGGAATTTGAGAAAAATACTCATATTGTGCTGTTTTGGTGTTAACCTTACAGCAAAAGTGCTCAATTCCGTTGCTGACAATAAACAAATCTACGTTTAATTTGCTGTTGTACACTGCCACCTGATCAAAGGTGGATTGGGAAATGGGCACGCTTACAATGGAACTCTGGCTATACGGAGTAATAATTTAACCCGTAGTGCATTTAGACTACATAATTTATATTTTTTGATCCATAAATACAGTAGAACGTTAGGTTAACGATAAAATAATTTTTATCTTTGACGTTGAAATAAACAGGAAGTTATAGAAAACACATACTTGATAGAATACTGAATTATAAGCATTAATCAAAATTTATATTTCTCAATAAATATAGCATCTGCAAAATAAAAGCTACAATTTAATAAACATAATCTTAAATACTCAATTTTCAACATGAAAAACAAACTACTAACAATCTCAGCAGCATTATTAATATGCAGCGCTAGCTTCGGTCAGCAACTAAAAGTCAATAAAGAAGTACTGGGTAACTACAAAGACAAAGAAGTAATTCTTTATACGCTTACAAACAAAGCCGGTAACGTATTAAAAGTGACAAATTATGGAGCCAAGATTGTACAAATCAATGTCCCGGACAAAAATGGGAATATTGACAATGTAACCATTGGTTCAGATAAATTTGACGGAATTGTAAAAGGAGATCCGTTTGGAGGAGCTACTATTGGACGTTTTGCCAACAGAATAGCTAACGGAAAGTTTACTCTCGACGGAGTGGAATATAATCTACCTATAAATAACAGACCCAACACTCTACATGGAGGTCCTAACGGTTGGTACACAAAAGTTTGGAATGCTGAAACAGTAAAAAGCAAATCACCTGCAGTTAAATTTTCATACATTAGCCCTGATATGGAAGAAGGATTTCCGGGAACTGTTCAAGTGTCGGTTACCTATACATGGACAGACAAAAATGAAATTATCATTGACTATACTGCAACGACTGACAAGAAAACAGTTATAAACTTGACTAATCACGCCTATTTTAATTTGCATGGAGCAGGCAAAGGCTATATTTTTGATCACATACTCACTCTAAAATCTTCTGCCTATACTCCTCTAAATTCCACCAAAATACCAACAGGTGAAATCAAACAGGTAAAAGGAACACCCTACGACTTCACAACTCCTCATACAATTGGTTATAAAATAGGAGAATCATACGAGAATTCTGCATTTCAGGGATATGACGATAATTATGTGCTCGACAATAAAGAGAAAGTAGATGCTACCGTTTATGACCCCGAAAGTGGACGAGTAATGGAAGTTATTACAGATGAACCCGGATTACAATTCTATTCTGGCAATAGTATGCAATGGAAAAGAGCTATAGAGAGTGGAACAAAAGGCGTGAACACCCGATCAGGATTTGCACTTGAAACACAGCATTTTCCAGATAGCCCCAATCAATCATCCTTTCCTACTACAGTTCTAAACCCTGGAGTAAAAATGAAATCAAGAACAATTTATAAATTTTCAATACGTAAAGAATAGAACATTATCATTTAATAAATTTCATTAGTGGTTCAGTTTAGTTTAATCGAACAATCAGAAAAACAAATCACAAGAATGAAATCAGGGTTAATCAGACTTACACTTTTTCTGTTTATTATTTCACTTACAAACAGTCACTTACAAGCAACAAAAAGGATTAAAATATGGTGGTTGGTCGTTGGCGTGGAAGGTAAACCTGTGGGCACGCCTGAAAGATGGCAATCGTGCTTATCAGTTATTGAAAAACCTGCTAAAATCTACCGACAATGCCGATCTAAACATGTCCAACGGAGGCGGCACTTATCCTAATCTGTTTTGCGCTCACCCACCATTTCAGATTGACGGAAATTTTGGCGGTACTGCAGGTATTGCAGAGATGTTATTACAAAGTCAAAACGGCTATATTGAACTACTTCCGGCTCTTCCCGATGTATGGAAAAACGGAGAAGTAAAAGGGCTGGTAGCTCGGGGTGGTTATGTTCTGGATATTGAGTGGAGAAACGGAAAACCTCAAAAAGTCATGGTTAAACCAAACTTGACTAGCAAATGTGTTATACGTTCTGCATCCGCTTTAAAAATAAACGGATTATTAGTCAAACCAACAGAAAAAAAATGGTTTATATACACTGGAATTTCCCGCTGTAAAAGGGAAAATATACGAGTTATTGCCTCAATCCGAATAATATTTTAGCTTATGCTATATGAAAAGATAACAAAAGTAGATTTAGATGAAATACGAGAATTGCAACCTCCAGATTGGGATGACATAATTCCCGATATTGAATTCTACATTAACTTATCTTTCTGCGAACCAATTAAAGCTACAATTGACAATATAATAGTTGGCATAGGAACAAAAATTGTATTTGAAAATACTGCGTGGATAGCACATATCATTGTGCGTAATCAATACAGGAACAATGGCATAGGATTTCTATTAGTGAATCATTTGTTGGATACATTAAGAAAACAGTCAATTCAAACATGCTCGCTTATTGCTACAAGCTTAGGAAAACCTATATACGCTAAGGCAGGATTTAGAGTCGCATCAGAATATCTTTTTTTTAAACGAGAGAAGCCTTGGATAGAGTCCGATTTTTCAAATAAAATAATTCCTTTTGATGAGAAATACAGAAGCGCTATATACGACTTAGATAGAGAAGTTTCCGGTGAAAATAGAGAAATATTACTTGAAGTATTCGCAAAAAAGTCAATTTTGTATGTTAGCAATAATATTGTTGAAGGATATTACATGCCTGATTTGAAAGAAGGATTAATCTTTGCCATTAATGATGAGGCAGGATTAGAACTCATGAAACTTAAATACTCCATAACAGATAAAGCTGTGCTCCCATTTGAGAATATTAGTGGACGTGACTTTTTGCTGAATAATGGTTTCGTAGAAACATCTATTGGTACAAGAATGATTATAGGGAAAGACATTGACTACAAGCCTGATAGAATGTATAGTCGTATTGGTGGAAATTTTGGCTGATTACATTGTATAAAATGTAGAGTTAAAAAAAATAAATATCTCTTTTTGTGAGAGAATAAAACATGCTTACATGAAAAAGAAAATACTTATATTGTGCATTTTTATAACGCCAATAATCATTAATCAAGATTGGTGTAATTTGCCAGCCCGCATTAAAACGGCTACTATATCTCAGTCAAATTCCAGCTCAGAGATACAAATTAATGCCGAAGCTCTTAAGCGTATTGACTCTATTGTAAGAAGCGGTATTCAGTCTAAAGCTTTTCCAGGCTGTCAGGTATTGGTTATAAAAGATGGTAAAACTCTTTATGATAAATGCTTTGGAACCTATACCTACGAGAGCAACCAAAAAGTCACAGCAACAACCATGTATGATCTGGCATCGTTATCGAAAACTACCGGAACGCTGCTTGCAATCATGAAGCTTTACGACGAGGGCAAACTCAAACTAACAGACAAAGCATCTTATTACCTTAAATTTCTTCGAGAAACAGACAAAGAAAGCATAACTATTTCCGAATTACTGCTTCACGAATCAGGATTACCTGCTGGACTTCCATTTTATAAGTTGGTCGTTGAAAAAAATGTCAATCCTGTTTTGAATTCAACAAATAAACCTTCTGAACCAGTTAAGTTGAATAGCAAAACAATGAAATATAAATACGACTGGGTCTCAAACATTCCTACTAATGAATATTCTCTTCAAGTTTCAGACAGCTTTTATGTACAAAAACGTTTTCATCAGGCTGCAATGCAAATGATTGCCAATACTCGCCTGAAAAGTAAAACGTATGTTTATAGCTGTATAAATTTCATTCTACTGAAAGAGATTGTTGAAGCTATTAATGGTATACCATTGGATGTCTATCTTGACAAAGAATTTTATATTCCAATGAAATTAAACAACATAGCATATCTTCCTCTCCGAAAGTTTAAAAAAGAAAATATTGCTCCAACATTGAAACGGGATTTCTTGAGGAATGGAATCATACAGGGATTTGTACATGATCCGGATGCAGCACTTTTAGGAGGTGTATCGGGTAATGCCGGATTATTTGCCAATTCGAGAGATGTTGCAAGGGTATATCAAATGTTGCTTAATCAAGGAGAACTGAATGACAAACGCTATTTGAGCAAAGAGACTTGTAATCTGTTTACTACAATTACCTCAGCAAATAAAAGGCGTGGTCTTGGTTTTGACAAGCCCACACCTCATATGCCTAATAGTCCTTGTTGCGACTCAGCTCCGGAAACTGTCTATGGCCATACAGGCTATACTGGAACGTGTTGTTGGGTTGACCCCACCAATAAACTAATTTACGTATTTTTGAGTAACAGAACTTATCCTTCAGATGGGACGAATAAATTAGCCAGAATGGGAATAAGAACTAAAATACAAGAAGCAATTTATCAATCATTAAAGTGAATAATAATAAGTCATCAAATCTTTAACATCTTTAAGCGCATCAAAATCAACTTTGTGACTATCAAGGTAAGTCTGAACATCTTGCTTTTGCTTAGAAAATATTTTCAATGCCTGATTCTTTGAGCTAATCTTAGCAAATTTATTTCCTTGCTTCACCCAATAAGTATAACTCATTTTGGCTCTATATTGAACATTTCCTGTTAAATGAGTCAATTGTTGTCCTCCATCACCATCTGAGGAAAATGAATTAACCGACTTTGTATTCGAAACTTGTGAAAAGCCTCCATAACCGGCTTCTCTTCCATCAATTACCATGGTAGAATTCGTTTGTATGTACAGAGATCCTTTACCCACAGTTATTTTTTCGAAAAACTCAACATTCTCATAGAAAACAAAAACTCTACCGGCAATAACAACTGAGTCTGTCGTTTCTGGCAATCCTAAAGATAAAATTTGATCATTCTGTTTAAAAAGCATTTGCTTAGAAATCATTTCATAATTCAATAAAGCCTCAACAACTTGCTTGTTTTTGAAATAAACCTTGCCTTTTTGATATTCTGGAAAAATAAAACCATTTGTTGTTATTTCTTCAGACATTGCACAAAGCGACATAGATAATGCCATAAAGGCTAGAAAGATTGTTGTTTTTCTCATAATATTATATCTTAATTTTAGTTACGTTTATATGCACAAACGAATAGTTCTATCTAAGTATTATTGACAATCTCAAAGATACTCATTTATTCGTGAAACAGGATAATTATTGATATATTTTATCAAAAAAAAGGTGTTTTCAGCTCCAGATTTTTATTTGAATCTTAACCTTTAATATACATTTTTCTAATATTCTACACAGTAATTTCATTAAAAATGTAGCAAAAAATCTAATTGCATTTAATAATTGATTATAATTTCAAAATAAACTGTAACTTTGAGGTTTATTTATGATAATATACAGATAGCAGATGTTTATAATTTATACAAATTAAAGATTAAACTTAAACTTTGAAACTCCAATAAAGAAATAACTTGAAGAATGATAAGCTTTATTATTGACTTGTTGTTATAAATCACATTATTGCTTCCCATTCTCAATATTCTGTACAGAGCATATTAGGAGTTAAATTATTACTAATAATGCCTAAAGAGAGTCGTTTTAAAAAGCTGTTTTTAGTTTTACCTGAATATCCTTTTAATCTAATATAGTCATGAAACCAAAAATCCACCTTGCTCTCTGCATTTTCTTGTTGCTTTTCACAGGTTTAAGCGCTCAAAACAATACTCTGCTCACAGATAATAAGGCAGATCATATTGATAAAAACTTTGCTATAACCCAACTCACAAACAATGCTTTTTTGATTCAATCGTCTTTCTCAGCAAATGGTCAATTGGATTGCAATCACTTACTAATTATCGATACAAAGGATCTTGTATTGGTTAACACTCCTGTGAATGATTCATTAACTTCAGTTCTTCTCTCTTGTATTGAAAAGAAGTTTAAAAGAAAAGTGACGAAAGTAATTGTATCTCATTTTCATGAAGATAGTTCAGGTGGTTTACGCCAAATCAGTAAGCTTGGAATAAACTCGTTCGGGCTAAATAAAACAGGCAACTTATTAAAATCACAAAACAAACATATTGATTTTCTTTTTAGCAGTTTTCTTGCACTTGATTTACAAACCTTACATCTTGAGTTATTCTATCCAGGAGCCGGGCATTCTATTGATAATATAGTAATATGGTTACCAGAAGACAAAATTTTATTTGGTGGATGCCTGCTAAAATCATTGGAAGCAAAAGATAAAGGAAACATCAAAGATGCTGATATGAAAGCATGGCCTGTAAGCGTAGAACTAGTAATGAAGAAATACTCGGATGCAATGATTGTAATACCCGGACATGGAGAAATTGGCAATACCTCAGTATTTGACCACACGTTAAAACTTTTAGCCAATAACTAAATCAAGGTATAATACGTGCTGATTATTACTCAAATAGTCCTTCACTATTAAATTCAACAGCTTGCCAACTGCCCGAAATGAGTTGGTGCATAGTTTTAAATCCGGCTTGTTTCAGTAATTTAAAAACAACTTCAAAGCCTTCGATCACATTGGTTGGATAATGACAATCTGAATTAACTACAATTGGGATATTCAACTCATTAACTAATGAGTAAATCTCCTGTTGCGGAAAAGTAACTCCTTTTTGAGTCATGGATTTAGTATTAATTTCTAATATAAGGCCCTTGTATTTAATTAATTGAAGAACATCTCCAATCAGGTTTTCATACCAACCAGATGATATATCAAAATCTCGATAATTGACTCCATGAAGAGTTATTTTATCCAGATGTCCTACAATATCAAATCCGCCTTGTTGTATCATTTTAGAAGTAACATCGTAAAACCGTTTCGTCGCCAATTTTATATCACCGCCAAAAAGCTTATTTAATCCTTTGTCAAATTCGGAAAAATCACCATCGATTGTCCAGTAGTTATTTTCAGATAACTGATCCAAATAATGAATAGACCCGATAGAATAATCGAGAATTTTATTCCTGAAAAATTCTTTTTTTATACTCGAACAATTATCAATATAGTCTACTTCCAAGGCTATATACAACTCAATATATTCGCTATATTTATCTTTCAATCTATAAAATTCAGATTGATAATCATCAAAATCATCCTCAAGCATAGTCCATTTGGTAAGAAAAGGAAGCGGTGCATGCGAAGAGAACCCATACTTTCTAATTCCTTTAGCAATTGCAAATTTGACAAATTCCTCCATTGAACTTCGCCCATCGCAAAACGCGCAATGACTATGATAATTTGACCAATACATGTATTCAGTTGATAATTGACAAGTGATAGTTAGCGCTCCATATTTCTTCGACAAAAATAAGAAAAAGAGTATAAACAACCGCAATAAAAATCAGATCAAAAACTATTTTGTGGCAAATAAGGTTATAAGTATCTTTGCAAACTGAATAACAGGAAATGACAATAATAAAACCTATAAAACTCCCCGACCAGCAACGCTACCTGAATTACAACCAGGTTATGAAATCAGAATTTGCTGAGCGCATTCAAAAAATATCCATCAACGCCGGATTTACCTGCCCCAACCGCGATGGTAATAAAGGACGTGGAGGCTGCACCTATTGCAATAACCAAAGTTTTAGTCCGGAATACTGTAAACCGATAAAAACAGTTAGCCAGCAAGTAGAAGAGGGTATCAATTTCTTTAAACACAAATACGAAAACCAGTTTTATCTGGCTTATTTTCAATCCTACACAAATACTTACGACTCGCTGGATAAGCTGAAGGCCATTTACGTAGAAGCCCTCTCCCACCCGCAGGTAAAAGGGATTGTGGTAGGAACCCGCCCCGATTGCGTAAATGATGAACTGCTCGACTATTTTGAGGAACTGTCGAAAAGTGTTTATGTAATGATTGAATATGGTATTGAATCGACCAACGACGAAACGCTGGAGTTTATCAACCGTGGACACAATTACGCTTGTGCTGAGGAAGCCATACGTGCTACAGCCAAACGAGGTATCAAAACCGGAGCTCATCTCATACTTGGATTACCCAGAGAAGACCGAGAAATGATCTTAAATCATGCCGATCGAGTTTCGAAATTACCACTGACAGCCATCAAATTACACCAACTTCAATTGGTACGAAAAACAATTATGGCAAAGCAATATATAGAACATCCCGAATGGTTTAATTTTTATACAGCCAATGAATATATTGATTTGCTGATTGATTTTGTGGAAAGATTAAACCCGGAGATTGCCATTGAGCGTTTTATTTCTCAGTCACCTCCAAGCCTTATCATTGCTCCTGAGTGGGGTTTGAAGAACTTTGAGTTTGCTGCAAAAATTGAAAAAAGATTAATTGAGCGTGACACATGGCAGGGAAAACACTTCAGAAAAAAGTAATGATGTGAACTGAGGCAGTTTATTGATTTCCAATAAACAATTTTCCGACTAAACCGTTAAAGATATAAAGAACTTAAATATTACACATTAAATAATTTATTATGGCATTACAAGTAGGCGATAAAGCACCAGCTGTATTAGGAATAAACCAGGATGGCAAAGAGATTAAGCTATCAGATTTTGCTGGTAAAAAAGTGGTTTTGTACTTTTACCCCAAAGATAGCACGCCGGGTTGTACGGCTCAGGCATGCAGTTTGCGCGACAATTATGATGAACTTCGCAAAGCGGGTTATGAAGTGATAGGTGTGAGTGCCGACAGTGCAGCATCGCATCAGAAATTTATTGCAAAACAAAATTTACCATTCAACCTGATAGCTGACACCGACAAAAAACTCTCAGAGCAATTGGGCACCTGGGGCGAAAAATCAATGTACGGCAAGCAGTATATGGGGATGTTTCGCACTACTTTTATTATTGATGAAACGGGAACTATTACCCGTATCATGTTGCCTAAAGAAGTGAATACTAAAACGCATGCCGAACAAATCCTTGCTTGAAAGTTGACTTTCGGAGAATAGTGCATTACAATTTGTAACAATTTCAGTAGATTGACAGAAAAAAAGATACTTAAATACTTCAATTTCTCATTCGAGAACTATTTTTCCATTTTCAAGAGACTACAAATAAAGGCGTAATAAACTATATATCTACATCATAACCAAAAACATCAGTTTTTTTATCAAAAATAACATATATGTTTCATACTGAAAGTTGGTTTTATTGTATAATTTTGCACCCGCAATAAAACCGGACTAAAAGCTAAGTCAAAAAAAAAACGATTTCCAAATTATTACACAAATAAGTTAAATACAAATTCATGCGTAACAATTTCAATCCCTGGCATCAAGTTGCCCCTCAAACCGAATTACCAGATGTAGTAAAAGGCATTATAGAAATTCCAAAAGGTAACCGAGCTAAATACGAATTAGATAAAGAAAGTGGTTTGTTACGTTTAGACAGAGTACTGTTCTCGTCCATGTACTATCCACATAATTATGGATTTATACCACAGAGTTATTGCGATGACCATGATCCACTTGACATCCTTATACTTTCACAAATTGAAGTAGTGCCGTTGTGCATCGTTGAAGCCAAAGTGATTGGCGTAATGCGAATGCTCGATAATGGAGAAGCCGATGATAAAATCATTGCTGTGGCTGCCGGTGACCCAAGTGTAACTCACTATAACGATATTTCGGAATTACCTCCACACATGACTGCAGAAATAATGAGCTTCTTTGAAGATTACACCAAACTGGAAAATAAAACTGTGGTGGTCGAAAAATTCTTTGATAAAGCTACTGCTATGGAAATTTTGGACAATAGCTACAAAATGTACCAAAAACATTACGGCGAATTGCACAAATGGTTTTTTGGAGGCAAATAATAAAACTTACACATTACTATATTTCAAGAGCTTTACATTACGTAAGGCTCTTTTAGTTTCAAGCAAAGAAAACCTACCGCCACAAAAAATTCCGTATCTTTGCACAGCACATACCATTTAAGCAAACATGAAACGCATATATATTTTCCCAAGATACAGTGGAGATGAGAATTCGGACTGGTATCAAAAAGTTCAACGAGAGTTCGTACATAATGATAAGAATATCACCATTATTCCACTCACTCTTCCAAACTGGGATAAACCATCTACCGATGAATTTCTGGCATTTATCCGGGAAGTAATTCCTGAAAATAAAATAGATAGTAACACTTATTTTATCGGTCATAGTATTGGTTGCAAGGCCGCTTTACTATACCTGAACGAATTGCATAAAAGCAATCCGAAACTCAGAATGGGTGGTTTGCTATGTGTTGCCGGTTGGTGGAGCATAGATAAACCCTGGCCGCAACTAAAGCCATGGATTAAAATGCCCATCGACTTTAAAGGTATTAAACTAATATGCAGCAACAACATAGTCAGCATTTTATCTGACAACGATCCTTATACTTCCGACACGCAATCGAACAAAAAACTGTGGGAAGAGAACCTTAGCGCTAAGGTAGTGATTGTTCCCGGCGCAAAACACTTCAACGACAGCGAAGGAATAATCGAAATCATCAACGAAATTCTACCTTTCAGTTTTAAACTCTATTTCTTATGATACACGGCAACACAAAAAATTTCTTTGAAAAACTGCAACTTATTGTTGAGAACAAGGAACTTATAAAACTCCAGCTCACCGGAAAACGCGATAAATCATCTGACTTAAAAAAAATAATCGTTACAGCTGTTGAGATAAAAAAAGGTTACTGTCTGAATTTCGTATACCGTCATAACACAAAAGACATTACCAAAAACTTTGACATTGCCGAAGGTATTGAGTTGATAGAGACAGCCATGGCGAATGATTTTTTCAATGCCGAGCTGTTTGCAAAAACGGAAAATGTAAATCTGATTATCCTGCCAAACGAAAAAGCACAACTCAAAAGCTCGCAACCAACCTTGCAAGCTCCAACCACTTTTACACATGACAAAGTAAAGGACCGATTGATAGAACCTTTCGAAAATGTGTATTTGCGGGAATTAGGCATTACGAATGCTAACTGGGAAATTCGTCGCGAAATGAGCGACAAATACAAGCAGATCAATAAATACATCGAGTTACTGGCTCCCTACCTGAGTGAACTTACCATTACGGATAGTCTACATTTTGCTGATATGGGTTCCGGCAAGGGTTATCTGACCTTTGCTTTGTACGATTATTTATCTAATAATCTGAAGATAAATACCCATGCAACCGGTGTTGAATTTCGCGAAGATCTGGTATGGACATGCAATAGCATTGCGCGCCAGGCAGGTTTTGAAAATCTGATTTTTGTAAAAGGAACCATCGAAAAAACAGAACTAGAAAAAATAGACATACTGATTGCATTGCATGCCTGCGACACCGCTACCGACGATGCCATTTTCAGAGGAATACAATCGGATGCTGAACTGATTGTTTGTGCTCCATGCTGCCATAAGCAAATCAGAAAAGCATTCAATGTAACCAACGAACTGAGCAATCTCACCAAATTTGGCATTCTTAAAGAGCGACAAGCCGAGATTATCACCGACACTATACGCGCCATGATTTTGGAAGCACACGGCTATAAAACCAATGTATTTGAATTTATCCCGCTGGAACACACTCCGAAAAATGTGATGATAGTTGGCAAAAAAGTGCGAAACGCAGCGCCTGACAAACAAGGTATTTTGAAAAATATTGCAGCGATAAAACAAGTTTTTGGAATCGAAAAGCATTATTTAGAAACGCTGTTGGGCATATAGAAATAGTTACAAGTATTTATTGCGAGTCACAAGCCTTGCGATCTGACGGTTATTCCAAAACAGCACATCAATAAATACTTTTAATCACTTAAAATAATTATCTGCAAAAAAACACAGAAGCTGAATTTCAATCGTAAAATTCAGCTTCTGTGTTTATATTCTTTTTATCACTTCCAATGCTTCCCCACAATTTTTGCAATGCATTAATTGATCGCGCCAATGGGCAGCACCTTCAAAACCATTGAGATAAATTTTAAAGAAACGCTTCAGCACATTGAAGTTTCCTCTGTCTTTCCAGGTATGATCGTAAAGAGTGATGTGCTTTACGAGCAGGTCTATACGCATCTGCATGCTTATTTCCTTTTCAGCAGTA
>Ga0302209_10000736_pt1 | contig 15180 bp, 8 predicted proteins | sample II_Fen_E3_1_FD_194574 | JGI IMG/M metagenome (GOLD analysis project Ga0302209, IMG submission 194574) | Peat permafrost microbial communities from Stordalen Mire near Abisko, Sweden - II_Fen_E3_1 | ecosystem: Environmental > Terrestrial > Soil > Wetlands > Permafrost | place: Sweden: Abisko...
GAAAGATCAAAGCCTTACACAATATCGTGGCAAGTTCCCAACCAAACCAAAAGAAGAGATTTCACGCAATTATGGTTGTGTGACGCATTTAAGGGTAGATTCTACAGCAATCGACTCAACATCGGCACTGGATGATGTCAATATGCCCGAAGATATTCCTTCAACAGAATTGCCAAGCTCAGGAGAATAGGAATTATTAAATAGTTACAAGTAAATAGTTACGAGTTACAAGACTGTTTATCTGAATTTTGCTTTCGGAAAACAGATCATTAAATATTATTTCTTACTTACATAGCAGAAAGCCTGATACAATTCAATTTGTATCAGGCTTTCTTAACTATACCTACAAATGCGATAGGATTAGAGACAAAGAAGTAAGTTAACGTACTGCCATGAACGACTTCCGGTTTGCCCTATACGTTAACGATTTGACAAAAGTTCGATTGAAACAAAAAAACCGTCTCCAACTAAAGTTGAGAACGGTTTTTCGTTTTGCTTATATTTTTTTACATATCCCACTGTTCGCAGGTAGCCATAAGGTCGTCGAAGGTTTTTAGTTTCGACTTAGCCTGTACTTCGGCTATCTGAGTTTCTACGGCTGCATCGTAGGTTTCTTCTTCCACAGCACGAATCACACCCAAGGCAATCGGCATATCAGGGCCTTCCATCATGGCCAGTTTCAGATGCAGGGTGCTATCCTGACACGTTACATCGTGCAACAGCACATCACTTTCGGTCACGCCACCTTCGCCAATAGTCACCACTCTGAGGTTAAAACCGTCGAGCACCAATCCTTTGTCGCGATTTTTTCCAAATATCATCGGTTTGCCATGTTCCAACACGATAGTACGGTCGGCACGATTTTCCTTTTGAGCCAACCAACCGTGAGCACCATCGTTGAAGATAACGCAGTTTACCAGGCATTCCACCACCGAAGTGCCTTCGTGTTTGGCAGCAGCCTTCATACAGAGTTGGGCAGTTTTCAAATCCATATCCAGCAAGCGGGCAAAGAAAGTACCGCGTGCACCCAGTGTCAGCTCAGCCGGACGAAAAGGGCGCTCCACAGTTCCGAAAGGCGATGATTTAGTCACAAAACCTTTTTTGGTAGTGGGTGAATACTGTCCTTTGGTCAATCCGTAAATCTGGTTATTGAACAGCAATACGTTTAAATCCACATTGCGACGCACGCTGTGGATAAAATGATTTCCACCAATGGCCAGGCAATCGCCATCGCCGGTAATCTGCCATACGGTGAGTTCGGGATTAGCCACTTTTACACCCGTTGCCACTGCCGCTCCACGACCGTGAATGGTGTGAAAGCCGTAGCTGCTGGTATAATAAGGCAAACGCGACGAGCAACCGATACCTGAAATGACGGCTGTGTTATGAGGGGCAACACCCAGTTCGGCCATTACTTTCTGTAATGAGTTCAGCACTGCGTGGTCGCCACAGCCGGGGCACCAGCGCACGTACTGGTCGCTTTTAAAATCTTTGGCTGTATATTGTAATGTTTTTGTTGTTTCCATATTGCAAACTTTTATAATTACCCCAACCCCTAAAGGGGCTAAGAAAAATGAAATTTGTGTAATATTTTTAATTTGTTGGCTAAGTTCCCCTTCAGGGGTTAGGGGTCTTTAAAGTAACTCGCTAAAATCGGCTTCCAACTCAGCCACGGTAAATGGTTGTCCCTGTACTTTGTTGTACTGAAGGAATTCCACTCCCGGCACTTTCGAACGCAGGAAAGTAGCAAATTGTCCGCTATTCAGCTCGCATACCACCACTTTTTTGTATCGTTGAATTACGTCTATTGTATTTTTTGGTAGCGGGTTGATATAATTGAAATGTGCTAACGCTATTTGCTTTCCAGCCTTGTTCATATTCATTACCGCACTCATCAGGTGTCCGTGCGTTCCACCCCAACCGATTACTAACATGTCGGCAGTTTCATCACCTTCTACTTTCAGTTTGGGCAAGAAATTGCTCACATACTCCACCTTTGCCTGGCGGGCATTCACCATTTTCTCGTGATTCAATGGTTCGGTGGCAATACATCCGGTTTCGTAATCTTTTTCCAGTCCACCGTTGCGATGTCCGAATCCTTCCATACCCGGTACGCTCCAGTAACGCGCTTTCGAGACTTCATCACGTGCCGTTACTTTGCAACCTTCCATACCCGGTTTCACGTAGTTTGGTGTTATCGCAGGAAGCTCTGCTAACTTTGGTAGTTTCCACAGCGAAGTTCCGTTACCGATAAATGCATCAGTCAAAAGAATAACCGGAGTCATATGTTCCAGAGCTATTTTACTGGCCATGTAGGCGTAGTGGAAACAGTCGTCAGGAGTTCCGGCAGCCAATACCACTACAGGGCTTTCGCCGTTACGTCCGTAAAGGGCTTGCAACAAGTCGGTTTGTTCAGTCTTAGTAGGCATACCGGTTGAGGGGCCACCGCGCATCACGTCGATAATCACCAAAGGTAATTCGGCCATCACAGCCAGCCCGATAGCTTCCGATTTCAGTGCTAATCCGGGACCCGAAGTGTTAGTTACTGCCAGACTTCCGGCAAAAGCTGCGCCAATGGAAGTAGTGACACCTGCAATTTCGTCTTCTGCCTGAACCACTTTCACACCCATGTCTTTGCGGGCAGCAAGTTCGTGCATAATGTCGGTAGCAGGTGTAATGGGGTAACTCCCGAGAAATAATTGCAGATCGGCTTTTTGTGCAGCAGCAATCAGTCCCCAGGCGGTAGCTTTGTTACCACTAATACTGGTATATTTCCCTTTCGGAGTTTCGTGCGATTTGTCAATCACATAAGTCGAAATAGTCAGATGCAAATTGTTCCCGTAATTGAATCCGTCAGTTAACACTTTTACGTTAGCCTGAAGCAAGGTTGGCTTTTTGCCGAACTTATTGGTCAGAAAATGAATGGCCTGATCGATGGGTCGGTTGAATAACCAGCAAATTAATCCCAACGCAAACATATTCTTGCTTCGCAATACGGTTTTATTATCAAACCCAAAACCTTCCAGGCTGCTTTGCGTGAGCGACGAAAGCGGAGCTGGTATCAATTGAATGGTTTCCGAAATACCCAGTTCTTCAAACGGATTTTCGGTGGTAAATGCGGCTTTTTCAAAGTCCGATTTTTCAAACGAATCGGCATCGTAAATAATCACGCCGCCTTTTTTAATTGCTTTGGCGTTTACCTTCAGCGCTGCAGGGTTCATTGCCACCAATACATCGGCATCGTCGCCCGGTGTATAGATTTTACCCGATCCTAAATGCACCTGAAATCCGGATACACCTCCTAAAGTTCCCTGCGGGGCACGTATCTCGGAGGGGAAATCGGGGAAAGTTGAAATTTCGTTTCCTAAAATGGCCGAAAGATTGGAAAAAAGTGTTCCTGTGAGCTGCATCCCATCACCTGAGTCGCCCGAAAAACGTACTACTACACTGTCCAATTCGGTTGTCTTCGTTTTGTCCATGATTTTAATAAATAATTATATAGTTTTTTAATGCTGTTATTCTGAAAAAAAGCATAGTAAGGGCTGATAGCCTAAAATAGATTAAGCTACTCCACTACTTTTGCGGTCTATAATTTATGATTGATTTAATTTGGCGCTGCCCATTATAGTTGCCAGAGTCAAATTATTTACGTGAGGTTCATTTTCGTACCGTTACGGTTGATTTATCTTTTCCAACACCGGTTATCACCAACGAGTTCCAGTGTTTTGGTAGAATTGTTTTATGTTGGATAATACCTTTGGGTGTAATATCAAGTCCTCCAAAACCCATCAACACGGCTTGTAACACACCGCCCGAACCGGTTAGGAAATACGGATTATCGCCGCCTTTTGTCTCGGCAATTACCCGAAAAGGTGGAAGCAAGTTGGGACAATAAGCATCTACGAAGAAATGATAGGCTTTATCGGCATTGCCTAGTCGTGTATAAAGTAGTGAGAAAATAGCCTGTGTCATAGCAGGCGTTCCCTTCTCGGGAACGCGCACTTCGTAATAATTCAGGTCTTTCCTGATTTGCGCTGTGTCTTTGATGACCAGAAGAGGGTAAGCCAACAGATTGACATCCGCTTGCTTAATATTTTCTCCGTTGTAAGTGGCATGTTCACGCGTTACCCCATTCGCAAGTTTATTGAAAACAAGCTTATCAGCCACTGTCTTCCATTCTGGTTTTGGAGCCTGCTTCAATACAGCTGCTGCCACAACTGCATTGCGCAAGTTCACCTGAGCCGATGCATTCGTAAACGCATCATTATCCACATTTTCTGCCCACTCGTCGGAAGCCACTACATTTTTAATTTCGTACTCGCCTTTTTCATTTCGTTCGGCGCGGTCCACCCAAAAGTCAGCTGTTTCGGAAATTATCGGCCAGCCTTTTTCGCGCAACCACTCTACATCCTGCGTTACGCAGTAATACTGCCAGGCAGCCAATGCCACACAAGCCGAAATATGATGTTCGAACGGTCCGGCCAACGCCCAAACAGGCGTCTCCTCTACCCCACTGTCTGCACTTTCCCATGGGAACATAGCTCCTTTGTAACCATGCGCATACGCATTGTTACGGGCTGCCTGCAAGCGGTTAAACCGATATTCTATCATCGAGCAGGCTAACTCGGGATGCAACACCGCCAACACCGGGAACATCCAGGTATCGGCATCCCAGAACACATGTCCGTTATATCCCAACCCCGACAAGCCCATAGGCGAAACCGACAAGCCGGAACCTGAACTTGTGAACGAATAAAGATGATACAACATACTATGCACGTCCTGTTGTGCTTGTTTATCACCATCAATCCGGATATCGCTAGCCCAAAGTTTATCCCAGGCAGACTGGTGCATTTTCATCAACCTGTCCACGCCTTCCAACCGGGCAAAAACGGTCAACCGTTCAGCTTCGTTATACGGATCGGCCGATTGTGCCGACGAAAGTGTAGTTCCAATCAATGAGAAACGATATACTTCAGCTCCATTCACCGATTTTGTAAACTTCATTTGGTGCAGATTGTTATCGGGCATCTCGTGAATCACATTGGGTTCTTCACCGCGTTCTTCGGCAAAAGCAAAGGATGTGGTAGCACAGACAGACAGCTTTTCGGTAGGGCTTTTAGCCTGCGAAGTCATAAGCTGAATGCCTATATGTTTCCGGTTTATTTCATTGAAAGTAAATTTAGAATCGCGTAATGCATCCGGAGTTTCCATTACATTTACGGCTGTAAGAGTCAGAGGTTTCTTTGCAGTCACCTCCACGTTGGCCAACACACAATAAGGCAAATGGCGCAAAGCGCAATAACTGTACTTCACCGTGGCTTGATCGTCCACATCAAAGGTGGTACTCAAAACAGCAGCGTGCATATCCAGCTCCTGACGCAAATGGCTGACCGATTCAGCCGTTACCAGACGACCATTGATATACAATTTCAGATTCAGCAAATTGAATCCTTGTATAAAATTACTCACCCGTCCCCGGCCATATTGATCGTAAAGTCCGGAGAGAACGACATTTTTCACTTTAAGCGGTTCCGCCGACGAAACAACACCAATCATTCCATTGGCTACCGAAACACCGTAATAATTTTGAGAATTAATGCTATCTGCTGTAATTACCCAGGGGGTTTGCGCAGATAATTGCTGGACATATAACAAACATCCAAGTGTAAATACGAATAAAATCTTTTTCATACTCATTAAGCGGCAGCTTAACCTGCCAAAAAAACACCTTAGTTTTATTGTAGAAAAACGGAAAATAAAACAACTCCATTGGAAAAATGATAATTATAACAAATCACTTAAGTCAACGGCTAAATCTAATTAATCAATCCTGTAACTATTACCATTTCAACCAACAGAGTCATTTTCTCAATAAAAAACAAATAACACAATATAAAAAACACCTTATTCTATAACCCTAAAAATACCGTATGAAACTGCATCTGCTTTTATTTGCAGTTTATTATTCACCTGGATTAGCGAAGCTCTGTCCACCAAAACAGGTTTAAATTCTTTTATTGTTCCTGAAAGAGGACAATAAACCTGTACGCTTTTCCCCGACGGATTAATTACAATTACAAATCGTTGCCCATTGGCACTACGCTCATAAACAAGCGGATATTTATTTGCTTCAGCATATAAAAAATGAATAGCACCATGCGTACCTAAAGCCGGATACTGCTTTCGTAACTGCAATAAGTAACGATTAAAGTGAAGCAGGGACGACGGGTTTGCCATCTCCGATTCGACATTTGGGCGATATGTTGAAGAATCGATTGGTAAATAGAATTTATCCAGGTCAGCTGTCGAGAATCCTGCCTTTGGAGAACTATCCCATTGCATAGGAGTTCGCGATCCGGCACGATTACCTTTAGTCAACTGGCTACCTTCTTTGTTTGGTAAACCCGGAGTGAACTTCATCCCGATTTCGTCGCCATAATAAAAAAGCGGAACGCCGGGAATAGTCATCAAAAACGTTGTCACAGTCCTTAGCTGTGCCTCAGTATTTCTCGTGCCGCAATTGGGACGCTGAAAATCATGATTAGCTGTAGGTACACATACATAACCACTATCACCAACATTTTTAAGTTGTTCCAGATAATAATTCACAAAAGTGGTCGGAGTTCCGTTTCCTTCAATATTAAAATAACAGGTGTCATGCCGGTAAGTGCCTTCTTTATTGAAAAACAAAGAGCTGTAACCATCATTACCCAGATGAATAATAAAGTCCATCATAAATCCGGCCTTGATTGCTCGTGCAGGATTACCCCACTCAGCAATCAGAATTCCTTCCGGAAACCGTTGTTGAAAGTGATTCCTGATTTCAGCCCAAAGCTTATTCGTTTCTACCCGGTCGGGATCATTTTTAATTAACGATGGTGCCATATCTACGCGGAAACCATCACAACCCATAGTCATCCAAAAGTCCATAATCTTTATCAATTCCTTACGGGTTTTCTGAGGTCCTTCGGCCGTCACGGGTAACTGCCAGGGCTGATCCGGTTCTGGTTTTCCGAAACCGTAATTCAAAGCAGGTTGACAATCGAAGAAGTTTTTTCTGTATGTTCCATTCCTTTCAAATTTTCCGGAGACATGTTTCACAGGTTTCACCGTCGAATCATTTGTCCAGATATACCGGTCTGAAAGTTCATTGCGGGTTGCTGCTTGCGAAGCCTTAAACCAGGGATGATCAATAGAAGTGTGACCAGCCACCAAATCAAGGCAAACTCTCATCTTTCGTTTATGAGCTTCTTTAAACAATCGTTTCAGATCGCCATTTGTTCCATACCGTTTTGCAACACGATAAAAATCTGTTACATCGTAACCTGCATCCTGATACGAAGATTCGAAGCAAGGATTCAACCAAATGGCATCAATGCCCAACCATTTCAGATAATCCAGTTTAGAAATAATGCCATTGATATCGCCAATGCCATCGCCATCCGTATCTTTGAAACTTTGAGGATAAATCTGATAGAATGCTGCCGTTTTAAGCCATTCCGGAGCCGGTTTAAAACTTAGAGCCGAACCTATGGTCAATAATAATCCGATAAAGAGGAGAAACGTTTTTTTCATTGGATTTTGATCAATAACGCACACGAAAAATCGAATAAGATAAGAGAGTTCTGCCTCTCTTATCTTATTTTATAAAACTTCTCATGCCCGCGTTTATAACGTTGATAGAAATTAATATCCGGGATTTTGAGTCAATTGAGTATTCGACTCTAATGCCACCTGAGGAATTGGCAACAAAATTCTGTGGTAATCAGTCTCAGGAGTTTTTTGGTAACGATCATCACAATACTTACCAAAACGAACCAAGTCATTACGACGGCAATTATCCCAATAGAATTCATATCCACGTTCATTCAGAATTTTATCTAATGTAACAGCAGCCAAAGTTGGTACATTTCTTTTTGCACGAAGTGTATTAATGTCTGTAAGTGCACCTGCAGCATCTCCCTTGCGGAATTTTGCTTCAGCTCTCATTAAATAAATATCAGCTAAACGATAATATTGGAAGTCATTGTCGCTACCACCAGGATTAACCGTTGTTGGATCCGGGGCATATTTAACTACACGAACTCCTTGCTCTTCCAATGAATTGGCAATACTGAAATCTGTTGTAAAAATCAACGGACGTCCTCCATCTTTTGTTGTCAGAGCTACTCCGGCCGGACTGTATTGTTGTCCAACCAAAAGACCGAGATTAAATCCTATTTGACTTTTCAAACGACCGTCGCTAAAACGAGGATCTGTTTGATCCCAGGTTGCAAAAAACGTTGGCGTAGTACAACAGCCATTCCAAAGACTGGTATATTTTCCAAATGTTTGATTATAATCCAGCGTCATATTTACCCATGGAATTCCACCAATACCTGTAACCGTATTATAAATAATTGGTAATATAGTTTCCGTTTGATCAGAATAGGAAGCGTTATCAGCCAAATAGAGTTTCCAAAAATCGTCAGCTAAAACATATTTTCCTGAATTAATAATATCGTCACAAATCGAAATTACTTCATCCCATTTACCTGTACCATCGGTAAATTTAGGAGCTGTTCCTGTATAGACCTGATAATTAAGATATACTTTAGCCAACAGAGTTTGAGCTGCAGCCTTGGTTATACGCCCATAAGGAACTTCCCCTTTTGATTTGAGCACAGGAATAATATCATTCAGTTCGCTTATGATACGGGTAACAGCCTGTGGACGGGTAAGTATTGTAGGATTCTGGAAATAGTCTGTCTCTGAGGATTCCCGGAAAGGCATCTGTCCAAAACAATCATTAAGTAAATACATTGACAATGCACGAATAAATCTGACTTCAGCAACGTACTCTTTAATTTCATCTGTCTGCACCATTTTATCCATATTCTGCAAAGCTATATTACACTTTGTGAAACCAATGAGGTAACTATTCCAGGTATTCTTTATATAACTGTTTGTAGCTGTATAATCATGAGTAAAAAGTGTTCGATAATCAGCACTATTCCAGTTAGCTCCTCGTGTAGGAAATGCGACTTCATCAGTCACACTTTCTTGAACCAACCAACCGGCACCTCTACTTTGTAAATCGCGTAAAAATGCATAAGTTGGAGCAACCAACATGCCAACATTATCAGGGTTAGTCACAACGCTGTTCCCGTCTTGCTCATCGAGAATTTCTTCGTTCAAACGGGTACACGAAACGGTACCCAAAAGAAGTAATATCAAAAAAATATGAAGTTGTTTCATGAGATTTGTAATTTTATGTGATTAAAATTCAGCATTAACACCAAAAGTAATTACTCTTGCTTTAGGATAAGATGTCCATCCTACACCTATTGATGGTACACCATTTGAATAACGTTCAGCACTTACCTCAGGGTCATAGCCGCTGTATTTAGTAATAGTAAACAGATTGTTACCTGATGCATATACACGTAACCGGGTTAACCAGCTATTTTGTGCTAATTTCACATTGTACCCGAGAGTAGCATTCGACAAACGCAGGTAAGAACCGCTTTCGATGAAACGACTTGAATAATCAAGTACATTTGTCAAAGACTCTGTCGATTTAACAGCACTTGCTGTAGTATTCCAACCACTTGAGAATAATGTCATTTGATTCATAATATTAGCAAGGTTGTTATAAACATCATTTCCATACACACCATTGAAGTTCAGACTCAAATCAAATTGTTTCCAAATTAAATTGGTAGTTAAGTTGTACGTAAACTTAGGCAATGCATGACCAATAACCTCTTTTACTGCTTTGCCACTAGCATCTGTTTTAAATATACTTTTGCCATTGGCATCAAATCCTAAGAATCTATAGCCATAGAAAGTTCCCACTGGTTCATTATTCATAATAACCTGTGAAGCTGTTCCGGTTATTCCGGGGCCACTTGGATAGTCTGTTGGAATTGAGGATAAATTCATGTTTGTAACACGATTGCTATATGTTGAAAAATTTCCACCAATGCTCCAGGTCAAATCTTTTTTAGATATCAAAACCCCATTCAATGCCAACTCGACACCTTTATTAAGTATCTTCATTCCAGGAACATTTTCCCACACCTGTGCTGCGGGAGATGGCATGGTAGAAGTAACTTGCAGAAGAACATTTGATGTTGATTTAGAATAAATATCAACTGAGCCACTCAGGCGACCTTCAAAAAAACCGAAATCAAATCCTCCGTTATACTGAGAAGTTGTTTCCCATTTAAGATCTGGATTTGGAGTTCTGAGCACAGTTATACCAGGAGTTACGGTACTACCTCCGTTTAGTACAGCTCCTGAAGTAGTGCCCAAAGAAGCCTGAGAAATTTTAGAAGGAATTTCCTGATTACCTGTAATACCCCAACCTAAACGCATTTTTAAATTGCTGAACACGTTTATTTTTTTTATAAATTCTTCTTCACTCATACGCCAGGCAAAAGCAGTCGAAGGAAAATAACCATATTTATTGTTTGATCCAAACTTGGTAGAACCATCAGCACGAAAGTTAGCTGTTAAAAGATATTTATCCTGTAAGCTATAGTTTACACGACCAAAAAATGATTGTAACTCATTAATTGTTATATCAGAAGAAACGGAAGCCTGATCACTTTTTTCAGACAAAGCCAAACTGTTAATATATTCAATGTCGTTGGTATCAAAACCTGTCTCAGACAAACCGTACGTATAAATTTTAAACCGTTGGTAGGAGTGTCCGGCCAAAAGATTAATTTTATGATTAGGTGCCGGATTAAAGTCATACGTCAGATAATTTTCAATCAAACTACTACCTGCCTCAACATTATTAATATCAACGGTACCTCCATCCGAAAGATACGATAACTGATAATTTTGATCGACCTTTCGAACAGCCTTCGTTTGGTCAAATGCAACATTCATTTTGTATTTTAATCCTTTAAAAAGATAGAGTGTACCAGTAACATTTGCTAATATACGATCTGTCTGTGTGTTATCATTCGTCAATGAAATCATAGCTAAAGGATTACGAACCTGATCACTCACCTGATAAAATGTACCATCAGTATTATAGACTGGATATGTTGGATTTGCTTTTAAAGCTGATAGCAATAAATCACCTTCAACACCACCACTTTGGCCTATAGGAGCTCGTTGGTCGTTAGTTCTTGCAGCTGTCAGTCCAAATTCCAATAACAAATGATCTTTCAGTCCTTTAAGCGAAGCATTGATTCTACCGGTAAATTTTTCCATTCCGGTTTTCTTTATAATTCCATTTTCTTTCATATAACTCAAAGAAGCACGGTAATTGGAATTTTTGTTGCCTGCACCAAATGAAACAGCATGGCTCTGAGTGAAAGCAGTACGAAATATCTGATCCTGCCAATCAGTATTATATCCTTTATCGTCTGCTGCAAGACCTTTTGCTGAACGCGCTGCGTTGTATTCCGAGGCATTTAAAACAGAGTATTTGGATGGTAATGCAGAGTAACCTGCATAAGCCGAATAGCTAATTGTTGTTTTTCCTTCTTTTCCCTTTTTGGTAGTTACGAGTACCACTCCATTTGCACCACGCGAACCGTATATAGCTGTTGCAGAAGCATCTTTTAATATATCAATCGATTCAATATCATCAGGATTCAAGAAATTGAGCGGATTTTTATTCCCGGAATCACCAACACCGGTTATTGAACCTCCGGCAGGTTGAACACTTGTAATATCCAATGGAATACCGTCAATCACATACAATGGATCCTGACCTGAACGAATAGAGTTTGCACCACGTATACGAACCGAAACGCCACCACCAGGCTCTCCGCCATTATTGGTTACTGCCACACCTGCTACGCGTCCCTGAATCATATCTGTAGGTGAAGCTAAAACGCCTTTATTAAAATCACTTTCCTTTAACGAAGATATTGCTCCTGTCAAATCACTCTTCTTTGCAATTCCATAACCAACCACCACGATTTCATCTATCAGTTTTGTATCCTCTACCATCTCTATTTTCAACACTTCTTTTGTCACTTTTACGTTTTGAGACTTATAGCCAATAAACGAAAATGCCAAAGTTGAATTTAGAGGAACTTTCAACGAAAATTGACCTTTAAAGTCGGATATATAAACTCCGTTACTACCTTTTAAAGAAATTGTCACACCGGCTAATGGTTCATTATTCGGATCTACAACAACCCCACTGACAGATGTCGAAGCCGAATTATCGACACTGCCACTTTCCTTTTTTTCATCTTTAGCACTTAAAATAATAATCTGTCGGTCACTTATTTTATAAGTTGCAGCTGTCCCTGTCAATACTTTCTGTAAAATTTGGTCTACAGTTTCATCTTTTACTGTTATACTGACCTTTTTCTTTGCATCAATAACTTTGTCATTATAAATGAAAATAAACTGACTTTTATTTTCAATTTGACGAAAAACTTCCTTGATCGTTTTGTTTTTGACTGTGAGTGATATAAGGGTTTGCTGGCTGTAAACCACTGTCTTTTGTGCCGATACTTTTACGGCGAACAGGGAAACAAAGATTAGAATACTAAAAATTCGTAACGAATGATAGATTCTGCCCTTATCAAGATATAGAGAAGCATTATTTTTCATATTTTTACAACGATTTTGATAATAATATAAGATTACTTGTTTTAGACTTGTTTTTCAAAGTCACTACCGGGGAATAGTCTCAATATTTCCCGGTTTTTTTATTTGGTATGTTAGTCTTTCATCTCTGCATATTTTACGAATTTAAGGTTTAACATCTATTTTAATTGACTTTTTCATATGTCTATATTGTATTTGACTGATTGAAGCTATTACTTTTAAGGCATCATCAATATCATTGTTTAAATCAAGCTTCCCCGTTATGTGAATTTCAGAAAGTGTATTCCACTCATAATCAAAACGCACACCATAGTAACTACTCAATTTCTCCAGAACAGAACCCAAATTTTCGCTGTTAAACGAAAGAATTCCGTCTTTCCAACTAATATATTGAAAAACATCCACTTCATCTACTGACTGAATCTGTTTAATTTTATCAAAAGAATATCGTTGATTTGGTATTATCTTAGTTTCATTATTCGACTCTGACCGAACTTTAACTAATCCGGTAACCAGTACTACCGACTGTTCCTTTTGTTTAGGATAAGCGCAAACATCAAAACTAGTTCCCAGAACCTGAACCTTCATCAATTCAGTTTTTACAATAAACGGACGTTTCTTATTTTTAGATACTTCAAAAAAAGCCTCGCCCTGCAAATATATCTCACGCTGCTTCTGTGCAAATCTGGTTGGAAAAACAACTTTACTCCCGGGGCGAACTGTTATTCGTGAACCATCCGCAAAAACCATCGAAGCTCTCCTACCTTTAGGAACTATCAATTGCCCAAATTGCTTTTCTGAAAATTCATTACGATCAAGAGTAACATGATCACCTTTCGACGAATGTAAAGTCATTTCCCCATTGTTTCCCAAAATCACTTCAGCTCTATTAGATAAAGTTATTTGCGATTTATCTGACAATAATAACCTGATTTCCGAAACAGAATCCACAGAAACCTTTGCAGCAAGATTTCTATAATCGACATCCCTGCTGATTCCGAATAGTAAATAAGAAGCAAGTCCGAAAAAAAGAAAAATACTGGCAGCTACTGAAGCGATTCTAACCCAAAAAATCGAGCTGAGTCGTTCGGAAGAATGTCGAAGATTTGTTTTCGACTCAATATTTCTCCATATTTCTTTTACAGATTCATCACTCAATGTAGGTTCATTACCTTCAATTGCCCGTAGAATTTGAATAGCCACAGCCATTTTCTGAGCTAACTGAGGGTCTTTTGCCATCCATGTAGTGAAAAGTACATTTGATTCCTCTGTTGGCTTTTTCACCCAACTTACAAAATCAGTATCTTCTAATAACTGTTCGATTTCGCATTCTTTATATAAACTAAAACTTTTCATACTGTTTTCTTAAAACAACTATTCTATTTAGATTCTTTATTGAGGTAACGGTACAAATTAACTTGTGTACTCAAATTCTCATTCTGAAATTTTAAAAAAAACAATTATTTAATATTTTGTTTTGTCATATTAAAAACTGTCCTCATTATTAAGTACATAAATTCACAACTAAACTAACTAATGATAAAACAAATAATCAGACACAAATTCAAGAATAATTCTTTACGCAATTTCTCAATCGAACGATGTATCAGGTTTCTTACTGATTGATAATTCATTTCCAATAACGAACTAATTTCTTCGAGTGACATATCCATAGTATATCTCAGGTAAATAGCTTCTCGCTGGCGTGCAGTCAAAGCTTGTAATCCTTTGTTTAAGCGTGATTTTTGAACAACCCTATCCCAATCATCTTCCATATCCGGATCTTCAGGGTTTGCAATTTCGAAGGGTAATACAGTTGATGATAATGAAATTGTATCTCTTCTGGAATAAAGCGCATCTATTAATTTGTTTTTCAATGCACGAAAGAGATAGAGATGAATGTTATCTGTTGAACTAAGATTTTGACGATTATGATAGAGCTTAACAAATAATTCTTGTATTGAATCCTTTACCATTTCTTCATCATGAATAAATTTCACACCATATCTGAATAACATCTGAACATGCCTGTTGAAAATTTCTGAAAATGCCTTATCATCGCCATCTCTGAAACTTTCCCATAATTCGTAATCATTTAATATTCTAGGATCAGGCATATTACTGTATTATCTGGTCATCTTTTGATTATAGAATTTAAATACTCTTAAGTGTAAAGGAGTGCGTAAATTATTAATGAACTTACAAACACATAAATTCAGATTAACATGTTTTTTACTTATAACGTCAATAAGTTTATTTATGTACTCAAATATATAAAGAAATCAGGGTTTAAATTGTCAAAATAGCTGACATTTAACTTCAATCTTAATTGAAATAAGTATTTTAAATAAAAATGCAGAGTCACCTTTCAGGCAACTCTGCATTTTTATTTAATTTATAACAGGTTCTTTTATATAATCAACATAGCGTCACCATATACACCAAATTTATATTCTTCTTTGATAGCAATTTCATATGCCTTCATAATTAAATCATAGTCGCCAAAAGCAGCAGTTAGCATTATCAAGGTAGAATATGGCAAATGGAAGTTTGTAATCATGGAATTAGCCACTGTAAATTCGTAAGGAGGAAAAATAAACTTATTAG
>Ga0302209_10000765_pt1 | contig 14867 bp, 5 predicted proteins | sample II_Fen_E3_1_FD_194574 | JGI IMG/M metagenome (GOLD analysis project Ga0302209, IMG submission 194574) | Peat permafrost microbial communities from Stordalen Mire near Abisko, Sweden - II_Fen_E3_1 | ecosystem: Environmental > Terrestrial > Soil > Wetlands > Permafrost | place: Sweden: Abisko...
ATTCGTACCATTAATATTTCCTGTTGCCGCTACAGAAGTTGGAGTAATAGCACCCAATGCCACAGTAATTGTTGGTGTTGTAGTTGGATTTGTAATACTTGTAGTTACTCCATTGACGACTGAACCTGTTAAAGTTGTCACAGTTCCACTGCCACCGGCAGTGGTATTAAGAGTTGTTCCTGTAAAACTTAAACCGGACCCCAAAGTAATTTCACTTACACCTGTTCCGGAAGCTCCTGAACCTAATAACTTATTCGGTGTCATGATTGGTAACATGGAGTAAGCGATCTTATTTGCAGCAATTGTAGTTGTTATAGCACCTGTACCTGACCCGCTTACAACCCCTGAAAGTGATATTGTCTGATCACCGGTATTCACTCCTGTAGCGGTTCCATTAAAGTTAGGGGCTGATAATGTTCCTGTAGCAGTAATATTTCCACCGGATATATTACCTGCTGTTGTTGTTATATTTCCAGTGGTGTTTATAGATGTGATACCTAAAGTAATTAGTGGTGATGTATAAGCATTTGTAACAGTAGCAGTAATTCCATTATTTGCAGTTGCAGATACACTTGATACAGTACCACTACCGGTTGTAGCAGGTTGCCATGAAGTGGCCGTTCCTGCAGCATTTACAGTTAAAACATTCGAACTGTTTCCGGAAGTATAAGCCGGAACTTTAGTATCTACATAGGTTTTAACAGCATTTACTGTTGTGTATTTTGTTATTGAAGCACCGGATAATGTTCCATCATTGCTCTTATTGGCTATATCTTCTTTTAAACTTAATGCGTTTATTGTGGCAGTACTCAATGGTTTTAAAAGGTCTGTTGTGTTGTCTACATTTGGTAAACCTATATCCGTTTGAGTCAAGGTTATGTTTCCAATTTTTGAATTTACTGATTGCACCGGTGAGGGAGACGAATTTAATTCTTTCCAGTTACTTAAAACAGACGCAGGCGTTTGGGCCAAAACATAGTTTTTACCATTACCTGTTATAATAGCGATACTTCCTACAACTGCAGAAGACAACGAAGTCATATCTGATGAAAGTGCCAATACATCAACAGATGAAAATGAGATAGCAGGAATTTGGTCGGAAGGGATCTTTCCGGAAGCATCCAGCGTAGCGACACCATTTAAAGCAGCTTTTTCGGATTTGTCTATTTTAAGATCAAGTGCATTCTGAGTTAATGTACTGACAGGTTTTCCCAAATCAGAAGTATTACTTACCAGATCTAAACCTAAATTTGCTTTCACTTGCGTTGGCGTTAACTGTTGCAGCGTGGTGGAAGTAGCGGCAGTAATGAAATTACCTGCTGTATAAGAAACAATACCGGTTCCTCCTTTTGTTACTGGAAGATTCGTAATAAGAGGCTCTTTTAATAAAAGGCCCGGAACTGTAGGACTTGTACCGGTTCCGCCTAAATCACCAACCATTTGAATAGTACCAACTCTGGTTGTACTTGCAGTCGGAACTCCACCTGCAGCGAGCACTGCAGCGTCTACTCTTGCATCAACATAGGTTTTAATTGCATTTACCGAAGGATATTTAATATCTGATGTTGCATCAACAGTAACATTCGTACTTTTATTTACCAGATTCTCTTTCAGGAGAAGAGCTGTATTAGTTAAATCACTTATAACTTTCTCTGCATCAGTTGTATTTTCTACTTTATCCAACCCAAGATCAACTTTAACCTGAGCAGGTGTTCTTTGTTGCAAGGTTGTTGAATTACCTGCATTGATATAATTACCTGTTGTAAAAGATCCAATTCCAGTACCTCCGTTTACTACAGGAAGAATGCCGCTAATGGAACTTGCAGCTAATAATTCCCAGGTTCCGTTTCCACTTAGATAAGTAGCCAGAGAAGGAGTACCTGTTAAACTCATAGCTGAAACAGGGATGGTAGAAGTACCATAACGAGCCGCTGGAATAGTTCCGGAAGTCAGATTATTTGCATTTGTTTGATCAACATTTTTCACATTATCGAGTGACAATAGAGTTTTTACCTGTAAAGCATTTAATTCTGCAGGTACCGAACTTACCCCTGTATTGTTTCCCAACAGGGTATTATTCGCAATCGGTGCAAAACCAATGGTAGCATCTCCTGTCAAACTTCCCCCGGCTAAACCTGGTCCAGCTATAATTCCGGTAATATCTCCAACTGTACCTGGGATATTTAATACCCCACTCCCATCAATTGACAAGGTTGATCCTACTTTGACACCTCCTAATGATGTAGCCGAAGACAATGGAAGGATATAATTTGACAAACCATCAAGTTTATTTTTATCTGTGGATGAAAGAAGTCCGGGATCAGTACTGTTTGCCAGAGGTACAATAGTCGTCACAGGCTTATTAATCCACTTTAACCCATTCCAGATTAAAGCATCATTGTTTAGTTTTGAAGTTATTGTGACATCGGACAGATTATCAATTTTAGCATCAGTAATTCCATATCCGGCTATGGTAGTTGGGTTTGTTCCTGAAAGTACCCTACCCTGACTATCTGTTGTTACCGATCTGAATGTACCTGCGGTTCCAAGTAATGGTAAACCTAAAGGAGTTAAATTTCCATCTCCGGTCAATGTTCCATCACGTAAAACAGCTGTCATCCCCCCGGAAGCTGCTGTTGTAATTTTCCCCTGTAATTCTTCCAATGCCGATTGCACGGTTGTGGATGTCAATGCTCCTGTTGGTGTGACCTTTACATCTAAAGCTGTTGCATCTGTTCCTGAAAGCACCAACCCTTTTGAATCGTAGGTTATTTTTGTTTTAGTAGCACCGGGGATAACGCTATTCCCTGTCATTTTTAACGGTAAGGCTGAAGTATTTACATCAATCAAACTTTTTAATTCTTCTAAAGCCAATTGCACTGTTGTAGATATCAATGTTCCAGTCGGTGTCACTTTAACATCGCCAGCTGTAGCATCTGCTCCTGCAAGTACTAACCCTTTTGAATCGTAAGTTATTTTTGTTTTTGTAGCCGCGGTTATAGCAACATTTCCAGTTAACTTTGTTGGTAAGGCTGAAGCATTTACATCAATCGAACTTTTCATTTCTTCCAAAGCAGATTGTACATTTGTTCCGGAAACTCCTGGTATAGTTGACACTGAAGTTGATAACGCTGTTTGATCTCCTGTATTTTTACCGGAAGTATTGGCTAACACAGCAGACTGTGCATTCGTCACATATTTTTTATCGGTTGATTCTGAAATATCTGCTGTTGTCGCATCGGTTCCTGCTGTAACCAGACCTTTCGAATCGTAGGTTATTTTTGTATGGGTTGCTCCAGCTATTGCAGCATTTCCTGTCATTTTGGATGATAAAGCTGAATTATTATCATCTATCAAATTTTTTAAACTTTCAAGTGAAGTTTGAACATTTGTTCCTCCAACACCAGTGATAGTCGTTGTAGAAATTCCGGAAGCAACTGAACTTCCCAGAGCAGGAGTTCCCCATGTACCATCTCCTCTTAAATATGTATTAGGATTCCAGTTACCTATTAAGGCACTTATTGGTATGGTATTAGCCCCGTACATTCCTGTACGTAGAGTTCCTGTCAAATTAGATGCATTTAAAGCACCATTCAGGGTGGAACCGGTTATATCTCCACCGCTTATTGATCCATTGGTGCTTATATTTCCCGAAGTGGTAATAGAGCTTGGAGAAATATCTCCTAAACCAAGTGTAATCGTCGACGTTGGAAGCACATTGGATACAGAGGCTGTAATGCCATTATTGTGTAAGACATTAACCGAAGTTAAACCACCGCCACTTCCTGAAGTTGCATCGCTCCAGTTAAAACTACCGTTTCCATTGGAGGTTAATACCTGACCAATATTTCCATTTGAGAATAATCCGCTCATTTTGGTAGGCGTAATGGCCTGGGAGGCTATTCCTAATACATTGGACGAAGTTCCACTACCTGTTAAACTTGCGTCATGTACTACATTGCCTCCGGTAGTACTTCCACCTGTAGAACTTAATAAGGCTGCAAGATCTACATGACTATCTCTTGGACCTGATATAGAAAGTATTGTTCCTGACAGACTAAGTGATTGATACAAATCAGCCAAACAGATTAGATTACCTCCTTTTAACGAAAGATTCATGTTATTGTCCAGACTCATAATAGGCACAAAGGCAGATGAACCTGATCCTGAAGATATTAAATCATCAACGTAGCTTTTTGTAACCGCATCTTTCGAGCCTGTAGGATCTGCCAGGTTGGTAATTTTATAACCACCCATTGGTATATTGGCAGTAGGTACACCAAAACCACTTAATGGAATATTGGATTTGTCTAAATCGACATCCTGAATAGTACCATCCATTATTTTACCGGATGTTATCGCATTTTTTGAAATGGTAATAACCCCTGCCGGAGTAATAGTTGCATCACCGCTCATGGTTGCAGAAGTACCTGTACCTGAACTTGCATCTGTAATTCCATATCCTGCTAGCGTGGTAGGTTTTCCTTTTAAATCACTAAAGTTTCCGGTAGTCGCAACTGTTGCGAGGTCTTTTATATTTGCTTTTTTACCAAGCTCTGAATTGATTTTAAAAGAGGACCATGTACTTGTAGTAGATATAATTGAATCATTAAATGAAACATCTGATCCGCTAGATGTTGAATACAAAGCATAAGGTACACTTAATAACTCACTAGTTCCTATAATACTGTAAAATGTTCCACCATCAGGATCTGTTTCTGTCTTAATAAAAAAGGCTCCAGATCCCCATTTTATGGCTGAGAAAACACCTGAAACAACAATCCCATTTCCAATTTCAACAGTTAAAAGACCGTTGTCATTCGTCGTAGCCATCTGCATTTCAACATAAACCGGAGTTTGATCCTGTAAAATGCTGATTTTCATGCTTACTTTTTGGTTTGTAACCAATACATTATAGTTGTTCCGAATGATTGCCTGGTAGCTCATTTTTTGAGGAACCACAGCAAACGTACTTAAGACTATTATGATTGAAGCGAAAAGAGTAAATATTTTTTTCACCATATTTATTTTTTAATTATTTTGAAAGTTTTAAGAACATGAGGAGAAGATTTTTGTTTCTTCTGATCAACTATAAGGTAATATGTTGTAGAAGGCAGATTTGTTAATACGATTAGAGTTTCTTTTCTTTCTACTTTTTGAGTCAGTACTAATTTCGAATTAGAGTCATATAAACGGCAGGTAATTTCTTCATCAATATAATAATGTACCAGTAATGTAAGAACATTTTCTACTGGTATTGGATATACGGAGCATTGTAATGAAATTCCAATTGCCAGTTCAGATCCTGATTCTGTTGAAATTTCATACGGTTGTTGAATTCCCCCACTCACCGATCCGGTAGTTTCAGTGTTGGTAGTATAAATAATCTGACCGACTGTATAGGATACTGAACCACCATATCCATATCCCATACCACCGGAAGTAGGGATAGCAATCTGTGCCTGCAATCCTGTAAGGCTAATGCCTAAAATGAATGTAAAAGTTAACTTGAGTAATGTTTGTTGCATGCTGCTTCTTTAGTAATATCTCCAAATATTTTCAACTCAGACTATGTTGAATCACCTGTTTAATTTTTGGTCTAAATAATTAATGTTCGAATTAATTCTTCAATTAACATAATAGATAATTTAAAATTTTTTTTATTTATTTTTGAGATTCCCTACGAACCTCATTTGTATTTTTACTTCAACCAACAGTTGAATTTTCCTCACCAATAAATTTCTTATAAATTTCAGACAGAACAATATTTTTAAAAATTAACCCTGTTTGTTTTGCAAGAAATTTATCCACCAGATTTTTAATGTAAATCTTCTTAAAACTAAAATTTTTATCACATCAAATTATAATAATCCTTTTTATATTTGAGTAAAGTAGTCGCGAAATTAAGGATTAATTCTCAATTCTAAACTTTAGAATAGTCAGTACTTAATGCTACATTATCCAGCTTATGTACTACAATTAGAGTATTTGATTGTACAAATTAAAAAGTCGTTGATTTGAGTTATAGTACTGTATATCTGCAACATAAAAAGGCTTAACAATTGTATGTAGATGGTTATCAGAACATTTAAGTAAATTCAATCAATTACTAAAACGTATTTTACAAATTACTATATATTTTTTTCATAATTTATTATCTATAAAATTGCTTCTTCAAAGAGTAAAGAATTCAAAACATAATGGGTAGGAATTTATTTAAGATTTTTAAAATGGCTCTTAACATAATAGATTTTGTAAACTTAAAAAGGTTGAAAGGTAAATGGAAATGAATTAATAAAAAATATCCGGAATAAATAGAATAAGAATATTGAAATTTTAAAACAAATCAGAAGAAAACAAAAACATAATTTTGTCGAACATGTTTTATTAAATATAATGCTGCAAATTTATAAATAGAAAGTACAGAATTTGAAAATTTATCGAATCTTAAAAGTTAAAATCAAAAATTTATGATAATATATTGTTTTTAAATTTTCTATACGAACATTTACTTTTTTTATCGATAGGATTCAGTCGTATCAGTTTAATTAAAAGCATTATTTTCTGCATCTGTGATCTTAAACTTTAGTTGTGTTTCTAACATTATTAAAAATACTTTTATCATATTTTTTAACTTCTTCTCCACTTATTAATTTTTATAAAATAACTTAATGTTTTGAATTCCATAACATAATGAATCTTAATTAAAAAATAACTGTTGAAATTATAATCAGTATAAATAGATAAATCAAAAAATAATATTAAATATAACAGAAAAATAATTCATTGTCAGAAATTATTAAAGAAAGTAAATTCAATCATATAAGCATAATTTTATTATGCTATTGAATCAAAATAATTACAGAAATTCATATAAAAAAACAAGCAAAATAGCATAAAGCATTCGAAAAATAAAAAATAATTTTATTTTTTCGAATGTCATTTGGACTATCAGATTTTCATCTTATAATAGACTTTTACTTTATAGGATTATTAATTCCATGATTAAAAAACCTGGAATTTAATAATTAGATAACAGAAAATAAAAAAAGATTATCTTCAAAATACAACTTTAAAAAGAATAAAAACATTCTGAAAATAAGTATAAGTCGTAACTTTATTTTGATAAACTTTCAATCAATAGAGGTATAATAAGCATATTTCACAATGAAACAAATGTAATTTTGTTTTAAAGAAAAAAATAATACTAGAAATGGTATGAAACTTTCCGTGGGATCGGTACATTATAAATTTTTAATCAGTTATTTAGAATACAAATATTTTTAGGTTTATTTTTCAGTTATACTCTTATATTATGTTTTACATGTAGTAGTTACGACTACATATAAACAATAGTTATTTTTATTTTTACACCTTTTAAATGAATAGTTTTAAGTAATCCACCAATAAATAGAAGCAAAATAATTATATTGAGACTTTTATTTAGCTATTATTAACTATAAAAGAATGATTTTAAAGACATCGTTTAACTTCAAAAATGGTTATTTGGCTTTAAATCCGACAAAAAAGATTAATTTCGAATGATTCATGTTAAAGTAGAGATTGCTTTTTTTATATAGTTTTAGAGTATGATCCATTTAAAACTGTGAGTTTTTCAAATAAAATTAAATTAAGAATTAAGAAATCTTTCTTAAATGAGGTTATGAATTAAGGGAAAAAAATATTTTATTTTAAATTAAATCGTAGTCAATTTATGGGACTTTCATGTAATTCTTTCGATTTAATCTGAATTATATCCATTACTTTTCTGTTCCATTTATCATAAAAAGAAGAGCAACTTTGAATTTAAATTAAAAAATCAGTTTAATTATTCATCAATACATAATCAGATATTCATTCTCTAAAATCAAAAGATAGCAGTTACTTTATGTTCAATTTGACAATTCCATTCCAGTTAATAGTATACATGAATTAGTGTTTTAATAGTATTTACTAAACTTTTTATAAATAAATAATTCTTCATGAAACAAACATAAAAAAAAAGACCGGATTACCGGTCTTTTTTTTTATGTTTGAAACTTCTAGATCCATCTAACGTAACAGAAATCCTGACGGTGAGGCAAGTCTTCATTCTTGGGGAACATACGGAAACCATATTTAAAGGTTCCGGCCATATTCATCTGAAATGCCAGATTGAAGAATATCTTTGTGCCTTCGGTTTTAATCAGTTTAAGTTCCTGAACATCATAAAGCGTATCTACATTGTTTTTTCCTAATTTTGTTGATACCAATTCAATTCCAATGCCTTTGTCGTTTATTTCGTGAACATCAATAACGATATTTATATCGTAAACTTCACCAACTTCAGGATTATGCATTAATTTTTCAGGCACATCCATTAAAACGATTTCAATATTATCCCAACCCGTTGCAATTTTCTCTTTCCAGGCAGCAATTTCTTTGGCTTTGGCAAACTTATTCGCCTTGAGTAATCCTGAACGTGTGGCTAATTTAGTATAAAAACGGGCTATATAATCATCAATCATTCGTTTGGTTGTAAAGCGCGGAGTTATCTGAGCAATGGAGTTTTTTATCACCTGTACCCATTCAGGAGAATAACCTTTTGTATTTTTAGCATAATACAGCGGAATAATCTCGTTTTCGAGCATGCTGTAAATTGTTGCTGCATCCAATTGATCTTGATGAACATCATTTTCGAAAGTGCGTTTTTCAGTTAATGCCCATCCTGCACCTTTAACATAACCTTCAAGCCACCAGCCATCTAGAACTGAGAAGTTTAGGACACCATTCATTTGTGCTTTTTCACCGGAGGTACCCGAAGCTTCTAAAGGACGTGTGGGAGTGTTCAACCAGATATCAACACCACAAACCAGCCGTTTGGCCAGACGCATATCATAATTTTCAAGGAAAACAACTTTTCCAAGGAATTGGGGCATACGTGAAATCTCAACAATCCGTTTAATCAACCCTTGTCCACCACCATCAGCCGGGTGAGCTTTTCCGGTAAAAATAAATTGAACGGGTTTTAATGGGTTATTGACAATCCGTTCCAGACGTTCCAAATCAGTAAACAACAAATGTGCCCGCTTGTACGTTGCAAAACGACGACCAAAGCCTATAATCAATGCATTCGGGTTAATGGCTTCAAGTACCGATACGATTCTGGATGGATCGCCTTGATTCTTCAACCAGCTTTCACGAAATTGAACTTTTATATAATCGACCAATTTATTTTTAAGTCCCATACGGGTATTCCATATTTCCTGATCTGGAATTTTATAAACTCCTTCCCAGATCTTCATATTCGATTGGTCGGCATAAAAATCTTTCGTGAAGTATTTTTCATAAACCGATTTCCAATCTGATGAGGTCCATGTTGGAAGGTGAACGCCATTTGTCACATAACTAACGTGTAATTCTTCAGGGAAATAACCTTTCCATATCGGTTGAAACATTTCCTGTGATACTTTTCCGTGTAACCAGCTTACACCGTTTACTTCCTGGCAGGTATTACAGGCAAAGGTACTCATACTGAATTTTTCATTATGGTCACCCGGATGTTCACGTCCCATGTCGATAAATTCATCCCAACTAAGGTTTAATTTATCGGGATATTCACTCATGTATTTTTTGAACAGATTTTCATCAAAGCTGTCATGTCCTGCCGGAACCGGAGTATGGACAGTATAAAGTGAACTTGATCGTACTATTTCTAATGCTTCATTAAATGAAAGACCTTTATCGGCAATTAAATCGACCAACCGTTGAGCATTTATCAGGGCAGCATGTCCTTCGTTGCAATGGTACACCTGTTTTTCGATTCCTAATTTTTTGAGTGCCAGTATACCGCCAATTCCAAGCATTATTTCCTGCTTCATACGATTTTCCCAATCACCGCCGTAAAGCTGGTGTGTGATAGAACGATCATATTCACTGTTCATGTCATTATCGGTATCCAACAGATAGAGGGCAATCCGCCCCACCGAAACTTTCCACAAATAAGAATACACAATTCGACCCGGATAAGGAACTTCAATAATTACAGGTTGATCATTCTCATCTTTCATTTGTTCCAACGGGAGATTATTGAAATTCTGAGCTTCATAAACCGCCACCTGTTGGCCATCTACTGAGAGTGACTGAGTAAAGTAACCATAACGATATAAGAATCCGATAGCTGTCAAATCGACATTACTGTCGCTTGCTTCTTTCAGATAATCACCTGCCAGTACCCCTAAACCACCTGAATAGATTTTCAACACTTCGGTCAAGCCATATTCCATACTGAAATAGGCGATGGATGGAACTTTTGTATTTTTTGGGACGTTTAAATATTTTTTGAAATCAGTGTATACCGTTTCTACTTTATTAATAAATTCGGTATTTTTGCCCATTGCCACCAACTTTTCATAGTTCAGTATATTCAGTAGCAATACAGGATTAGAAGATGAATCTATCCAGGCTTGCCTGTCAATCTGACGAAACAGATTTTTGGCTTCACTATCCCAAGTCCACCAGATATTTTGGGCAATTTCTTCTAATTTATTCAAACTCTTAGGTAAATGTGATTTCACATTTATTTCCTTTAAGTTCGTCTCATTTACATTGTTAACTTTAAGTTTCATACGCTTTATATCTTTTACATAACTAAAACTGAAATTCAATTCTAAGTGATTGCCTTACTATTCTTTTGCAGACTTAAAAATCCAGCTACAAAAATAATTAAAAACGACTAATAAACGAAAGAATGCATTCTAAAACATTTCATATTCATTTCAATCGTTTGCATAAGCTTTTATTCTATCTCTTTCATCCTTTTGTTCTTTTTTAAAAGAGCAATGTTATAAGCTTTATCATAAAAGTGTATAAAATGTTTCCATTGAGCTCTTTCGGCTATTACCGCAGCTTTTTTACGTACATTTTTAATTTCACTTTCATTCAATGAGGAAAATTGTTGAATCATACCGGCAATGTTTTTTGCCACGATATACCCATTGTAATCAGAACGGTGAATCACTCCTACTCCCTGATCGATTTCATGAAGATTGTGGGATACCCATTGACCAAAACCTGACAAATCGGTAGTGATAGTTGGCACCGAAAAGGCAATGCTCTCTAAAGGTGTATATCCCCATGGTTCATAATAAGATGGGAATACGGTTAAGTCCATACCTATTAACAAATCATAGTACGATTTGTTGAAAATTCCATCTTCACCATTTAAATAAGAAGGAACAAAAATTATTTTAACTGCCTGCGATTGTGCATTCGTAAAATGGAACCAATGGATAGCCGACATGATCGGGTCACTGTAATAATCGTGCAATTCGTGAGTTGTAAAATGGTTCCATGACTGGAGTTTGTTTTCCGGATGATTCAGGCACGAAGCCAGGTCAATTCTTGAACCTATGATATAAGAAGGTACCATTATAAAAACAACAATCTCTTTTGATAAGTTTTTATATTCAGTCAGCAGTTTTAAAGATTCCAGGAAAGTATCAATTCCTTTATTCTTATATTCGTACCGGCCTGCAGTACTTACAAATAATGCATTTTCCGTCAATTCATAACCAAGTAACACCTCGGCAACTTTTCGAAGTGATGTTCGCGCTTCTTTCCGTTTAACTGCAAAGTCCTTGCCTTTGGGTAAGAACCCGTCTTCCCATCCATTTGGTGTGATCACATCAGGTCTTTTATCCAACAGTTGTTCGCATTCAATACCGGTTATTTCACTTACCGTTGTGAAACAGTCGGCCAAATGAGCCGCAATTTTCTCGGTTGAATGTTTCGAAACCATATTCAGTTCATACGACATTTGATCGCCGTTGTACTCATTGATATAATCGTAGAGTGGTTTGTGGTTTCCTGCTATCGAACGCCCAATGGATGTGGCATGAGTGGTAAAAATTGTGGCTATTTCAGGAAGATTACTTTTAATATAAAATTCACCAAAAGTAGTCATCCATTCATTAAAATGAGCGACTACCTGATTTTCTGAATTTAACTTATAAAAATGGTAATAACTTTCGATAATCATCCCCGTTGAGTAACCAAATATCGAGGATTCGTCATAATCACCATTGGCAGCAATTGAATTAACTCCTGTCTGCTCCCAAACACGGGTATAAATTTCATTTTTCTGAATCATCAATGGAATAAAATCTACCAATACAGCTATTGGATTTCCCGGAATACTCCAACGACCAACACGAATTTTCAAATGATATTTTTCATCAGTATATTTCTTCCAATCATCAAACAAATCGGGAGTTTCTTCGAAATATGGACAATGTTTGTCTATCCATATATCCGGACCTATAAAAATCAGTTTGTCGGGGTGGCTTTGCTGAAGTGTGGCTGCACGCGATGACAGGACAGTATAGATACCTCCAACCATATTACAGACTTCCCAACTTGTTTCAAATATGTATTCAGGTTTTAATGTTTGTGGCATGAATTATTTATATTAGAATATAAAGCAAAGATAATATTATTATGTGCAAAATTTTGTTATTGTTCCATAAGTCTGCAGGTTTAACAATGTTTGAAAGCGTTTTCCTCAATAATTTTTAAATATTTTCATTTAAATTTCATTCAAAATAATATTATAAAGTTTATCAGGCAGTCAATCAATCGATTGCAAATTCATTAAACATCCATTAAATAGGTATACATTTGTATATAAATGTATCGATTTTCTATTTGATTTTATTTAACTTTGTAATTGATTTAAACATTATATATAATTTTAATCCTGTAATGTATGAAAAAGTCAATGATGCTATTTTTTTTACTTCAATTTTTTCTAATAACTTTCGGACAGGAAATGGTATTTAATGAAACCTGTGGTAATTCAGATGTTACTTCTGCAAAAAAGGTAGACGTGTATACCGGCTGGGACAACCCTTCTCCGGTCACCTACTCCAGAACAACAACTCTGGATGGAACTGCTGATGTACGGATAACTTCAACAACCACTAATCATGTTTGGTTTCCATCCGGAAAAAATACCGATTTAATTATTTCAGATATTCCTGCTGCAGGATACACACATCTTAAATTATCTTTTGATATGGCAGCTTATAAATTAGCGGATGCCAATGCCAATAAATTAATCCTCTATTGCAACAACAGTGTATTAACGGTTCCCTCCGTGACTTTTTCCTCCTCAAAATTTGAAACGATAACCGATATTGGACTTCCTAATTATGAACGAATCACCCTTAAATTCGAATATACTGCCGATAACAATACCAATGGATACAGGTTGGATAATTTCAGAATTACCGGATTAAAAACGACTAACAATGTTTTAAATCCTGCATCAAATACCATCAGGCTGTTTATTTCCGGTCATAAATTGGTACTCCCTGACTTTCCTTACGGAACATCTGTAGAAATTGTTGATCTGTATGGCTCCATTGTTCAAACGTCTGTACTATGTAATGGTTCAACTGAACTCAATTCCGGATTAAAAAAAGGTATGTATCTGGTTCGTGTTGCAAATTTCACTGGGAAAATAATGCTCTGACGACTTGCATCTTTTATAAGACAAAAACTAAAATGAATTTTTATTTGAGAATAAATAAAACTCCAGATACTTCGGCTCATTTACGTTTAAAAAGAACACAGTTCATTCTGATTGTTTTATTAAGTACTATTAATAAACACATTCAGAATAGCCCGATCACATATTTAATTGAAATAGTTGCAAATAAAATCATTTTGCTCATATATTATTAATTTCTACAGCATTTATACTATAACTGATTTTATTTAACTTCAAAATGATAATACAAGTTACTCTTAGTAGTCAATAAATTACCTGTATACACTCTCTGTTTTAACATATAAAGACCGAATAAACCTGAAAATTGTAATGTTTATGTAATATATATTCATTATCTTTGACCATAATTAATAAATAAACTCATTATTCATCATTAAAAAAACGAACAGAATGAAGAAAATTACTCTTTTAATGTCTTTTATTGCCTGTGTAATTTTTGCACAAGCACAAACTACAATTTATTCAGAAACTTGTGGAACTGCAGATGTAAGTTTAAAACCAAAAGTCGAACTTTACACAGGGTGGGATAATCCAGCTCCAATCACTTATACCAGAACGACTACTTTAGATGGTTACGCTGATGTTCGTACATTTGCAGGAGCAACTAATAATGTTTGGTTTCCTGGTGCTAAGGGTACTGATTTAATAATTTCTAACATTCCTGCAGTAGGGTATAAAAATTTAAAACTATCTTTTGATGTAGCAACTTATAATCCTTTAGGAACTGATCAAAATAAAGTAAATGTTTATTGTAACGGAACACTACTTACAATTCCATCTGCTGCAATGATCGGCACAAATACATTTCAGACTGTAGCAAACATTAATATTGATTATGCTGACGTAATAAATCTTAAGTTTGAATATACTGCATTAACTAACCCTTCCGGAATTGGATACAGGTTGGATAATTTTAAAATTACTGCTGATCTTTCAACAGAAGTATCTTCTACAAAAGCAGATTTTTTAACCGTTTCTCGGATTGGAAAAAATTTAGCAATAAATAATATTGCAAATGGTTCGACAGTTGAAATTTATTCTACTGTAGGCACTAGAGTTCAATCTGCCCAACTTATAAACGGTTCTATTCAATTAAATGACTTTTCAAAAGGATTGTATATTGTTCGCGTTGGAAATCAATCTTCAAAAATTATGTTGTAGAACTTATTTTTTTAGTTTAGACAGAAATAAATATCGATGCCTCCGGACTTTTCAAGTTTCGGAGGCATTTTTTTTGATTGAATTATTGATTGAACTCTGTTTCGTCTTATCAAAATAACAATAATAAATTATCTTAATATCACAATTTACATCA
>Ga0302209_10000767_pt1 | contig 14835 bp, 12 predicted proteins | sample II_Fen_E3_1_FD_194574 | JGI IMG/M metagenome (GOLD analysis project Ga0302209, IMG submission 194574) | Peat permafrost microbial communities from Stordalen Mire near Abisko, Sweden - II_Fen_E3_1 | ecosystem: Environmental > Terrestrial > Soil > Wetlands > Permafrost | place: Sweden: Abisko...
AAATTTCTCTTCCTTGCAATTGTTCGAATAAGTCTTCAAATTTACCAAAGAAAATGCCTTTTTGGTGAGGATTTTCGCCGTAACGAAGTGTCTTTGCATTGTTTTCGCTCATGCGGAAACCGCTTTTGTCCTGCCCATCAAAATAGTTGAAAATAGCTGAGTCGTAGTGCGATGAAACTCCAAAAGCTTCTTTGGCAAACCAGCGACGTTCTTCGAGTGTGGTTTCAGTACCGTTGGACGAAATAAGATCGAACAAAGGTTCATATTGTTCTTGTGAAGCTATTATAACCACATCGTTGTAGTTTTTGGCTGCGGCACGAATCAATGAAATTCCACCGATATCAATTTTTTCTATGGTGGTTGGTTCATCAGCTCCTGCAGCTACAGTAGCTTCGAAAGGATATAAATCTACAATAACTAAGTCTATTTCAGGAATTTCATATTCGGCGATTTGCGCTTTGTCGAGTTCGTTATCACGACGATTCAGAATGCCACCGAAAACTTTTGGGTGTAATGTTTTTACTCTTCCGCCCAAAATCGAAGGATAGCCCGTAAGATCCTCAACTGCACTACATGGAATATCGAGCGATTCGATAAATGATTGGGTACCGCCTGTTGAAACAAATTCAACACCTTCGGCATGTAGTTTTTTTATGATTACGTCCAAATTATCTTTATGATAAACAGACACTAAGGCCCTTTTAATTCGCTTTTTCTCCATATTCCTTTTTACGTTTATTTATGGGATGCAAAGCTACAAAAAAATTGTTATTTTATCAACATAAATATCCGATTGATTTTGGGTGTCAATGTAATTTAATAAGTTGATACAGATATGCACAAAAATCTATAGAAAGATATAAAAATGAAGTTTCCGCCTCTTGATGTGTAAAATCGAAGAAAAACATAAATAGTTTCTACTCAATTGCCTCTTTTACAGTTTTAAAGGCTTTTTCCAGTTTGAGCATTTCAGTAGCCATAAACTGGTAAAATTCCATCCATTGAATGCGGCGGTGAATGTCGATTCCGGTTTTCATAGTATAAATGCGGCAGACTTCATTTCCTGCTTCGCGCACGTAGGCAAAATCCCAAATTAAGCCATCGGGAAACTGCTTTTCCATAATGGTTTTGTATTGTTCAAACTGCTCATATTTCTCTAATCTGTCTTTGGGGTTGTGCAGGTTTATTTCCAGTATTACGAAAGCGCCTCCGCGCGTAGCATCGAACTTCATTTCCACGCCTTTCATCTTGGTATTATAAAGCATAAATTTGCTTTTGCGTCGCTTCAATGCAGGAATGTGGCTACAATATGTCCCAAATCCTTCCCAAAATTCTTTCTTCAGTTGTTTTAATTCTTCCTTGCTATACATTTTCTTTAGTCTATCGTCTGAGGTCAAAAGTCTTTCCTAATATCGCGAAGCAACTATCCATTAATATCGCGAATGAAAGGAGTAAATAACTATTTTATAATCTTATACAAGTTTCCCGGCAAACATTTCACCACTCCTTTGAATTCCATCTCGAGTAACATGGACGAAATCCGGCTGACCGGTTTTTCCAACAAAATAGCAAGCTCGTTGAGTTGCAGGCCGTCTGTATGTTGTCGCAGTACGCTTACCACCGTTTTTTCTTCGTCCGAAAGTTCCAGAAACAAAGCAGTTTGGATAGAAGAACTTGCAGACACATTTTGTTTTTCCCAATTCATAAATCGTAAAATATCATCCGCACATTCGATAAGCGAAGCTTTATTATTTTTAATCAGGGCATTGCATCCGGCCGACCATTCGTCCGTTACCCGACCGGGGAAAGTAAACACGTCGCGGTTATAATCATTAGCCACTTCGGCGGTAATGAGTGCGCCACCTTTAACCGCTGATTCTACTACTACCGTGGCGTCGCAGAGTCCTGCAATAATTCGGTTTCGTTGCACAAAGTTTTGTCGGTCAGGATTTGTCTGACTCAGGTATTCTGTAAGTAAAGCACCGTTCTGAAGCATTTTCACCGCTGTAGGCCGATGAGCCGCAGGATAGATTCTATCCAAACCGTGGCCCACCACACCGATGGTTGGTAAATTATAATCGAGTGCTGCTTTGTGTGCACAAATATCTACGCCGTAAGCCAGTCCGCTTACAATAATTGTATTGGGTTGCGCGGCGGCCAGGTCGGCTATCAATTGTTTGCAGTTTTCCTTACCGGTTTCGGTGGCGTTGCGGGTACCGACTATGCCAACAAATTTGCCTGCATTCAAATCACAATTTCCTTTGGTATAAATCATGATGGGCGAATCGGCGCATTCTTTCAGTCGGAAAGGATAATCGCGATCGGTAAAATAAAAAGGCTGAATTTTGTTTTTCTCTATAAATTCAATTTCCTGTTCGGCACGGGCTAAAACGTTTTGCGATACAATTTCGTTGGAGAGCATTTCGCCTATTCCGGGAATTTTGGCAAGATGCTGTTTTTTCTCGCTGAAAACCCCTTCCACACTGCCTACATACGCAATGAGGTTTTTGGCCAGGTTGTTACCTATGCCTTTTATCAGGGTGATACCGATTTTGTATTTCAGCGCGTCGTCAACCATTACTAAGTTTAAAACCAGATTTTCAATTTTTTCAATAATCGTGCGCTTAACAGACCCAGCAATGTTCCGGCAATGTCGCTAAACCAATCAAACCATTCGGCTGTGCGGGGTGCAAAATATATCGGTTGAAGAATTTCTACCAGTCCACCCAACAAAATTGGAGTAATGATACAGGTAAAGAGAAATGGCAATGACTTACTATTTATATGTTTATTTCGCTTATGGAAATCAAAAATCAAAATGAAAGTCAGTCCTGAATAAAGGAGAAGATGCACAAGTTTGTCTTCGTAAGCGAACGAAGGAACCCCGGTAAATGTTGAAGGAGGAGCAAACGATAAATACAAAATACCGGAAATTATAATTAAGGATTCCCAATACTGGAACGGGTTATATTTTGAGGTCATATTTTAGTAATAATTTTATAAATCAAGATGAATAATTATCTTTGCAAAGATAACTTTTTTTAAACCGAGAAATAAATACTTCATCTATAAAAAGATATAATTATGAGAAAAACAATCTTTTTCCTTTTATTTGCAGTTATTGTAACATCTTGTTCTACAGTGCTGCTTACCGGACGTAAACAGCTGTTGTTAGTAAATGACTCCGAAGTTTTGGCATCCAGTTTCCAAAGTTACAAACAGTTTATCGATTCGGTTCCGGCTTCTAAAGACAAAATAAACACGGCTCTGGTAAAGAAAGTCGGAGCTAAACTTTCGAAAGTTGTGGAAGACTATCTGAATGCAAATGGCCGGTCGGCCGATGCAGCTACTTATGCCTGGGAATTTAATCTGGTGAAAGATACCACGATGAATGCATTTTGTATGCCGGGCGGTAAAGTAGTTGTATATGAAGGAATATTGCCCGTTACTAAAAACGAAGTCGGATTGGCAGTGGTGTTGGGTCACGAAATTGCACATGCGGTAGCTAAACACAGCAACGAACGTATGAGTCAACAAATGTTGGTACAATATGGAGCTTCAATTACCGATATGCTTACTTCGAAAAAATCTACTGTTGCCAGATCAACTATCAGTACCATCTACGGTCTTGGATCTCAATATGGCGTAATCCTCCCTTATTCACGTTTAAATGAATCGGAAGCGGATAAATTAGGCTTGATATTTCTGGCCATGGCAGGATATGACCCTAATGAAGCGATAAACTTCTGGGGACGAATGGCAGCCAGCTCTACCAGCAAACCGATAGAGTTTATGAGTACTCACCCGTCAGATGAAACACGTATTGCGCAGTTAAAAGCATATTTGCCTGAAGCCATGAAATATTATAAGAAATAGCCAGTAGATCATTTTTTAGGGATAATTTAAAGAAAGACTTCTGAAATTGCAGAAGTCTTTTTTTTGTGTTTGAAATTCAGAATATAGCTTAACAAAACAAAACCTCATTAAACTACCTAAGACAACAAGAGTCTTAACTAACAGTATTTAATTAATTTCAGTTCTTCATCTACATACAAACCGATTTAAAAAGCTACAAATTATGTTTCTAGATCATTTTTTTGAAGCATCGGCTACCCGCTATCCTGATGCCATTGCCATTGAGCAAGGTCAGATTAAGTATTCTTATTCCGAAGTTGAAAAAACGGCGAACCGCCTGGCGCACTTCCTGATAGGGAAGGGGGTGAAACCGGAAGAGAAGGTGGTGATCTTGATGCCGCGGTGCGCTCAGGTTTCTATTGCTATGCTGGGCGTGTTGAAAGCAGGTGGAGCGTACATTCCACTCGATCCGGAGATTCCTGCCGACCGTGTAAATTTTATCATGGAAGATTCGGGGGCAAAACTAATTATTACTGCCGACTTAATACTTGAACGCATAGGTGAGCAAATATTTCAGCATGATTTATTTAATATGGATCAACAAATTGACGGATTAAATTATTTTCCGGAAACGAAACCAACAGGAATCAATCGCTCCGAAAATGATTTGTGTTATATCATTTATACTTCGGGCACCACCGGAAAGCCCAAAGGCGTGTTGCTCGAACATAGAAACGTGGTTAATTACATCCGCGGAGCACAACGGATCTATTCCATTGATAATACCGATAGAGCATTGCAGGGATTTTCGGTTTCGTTCGATGCTTCGGTGGAAGAAATCTGGGTACCGTTATCTGTTGGGGCTACCATGGTAATCGGGACCTTTGAAATCATGCGTTCGGGAGATAAACTGGCCTCCATATTGAATGATCTGAAAATAACTTTCCTTTCGTGCACGCCTACATTGCTATCGATGGTAAAAGAGGACATGCCCGGACTAAAAACACTTATTTTTGGTGGTGAAGTATGTTCGACGGATATTGCTAACCGCTGGTGCAAACAGGGTAGGGCGGTTTACAATACGTATGGACCAACCGAAGCAGCTGTTATTGCTACTTATTCAGTATTACAACCCCAGGAAACCGTTACAATAGGAAAACCGCTGGATGGTTATGATGTATTGATTGTAAATGAGCAACTGGAACCGGTTGCTGATGGCGAAGAAGGCGAAATACTGATAGGTGGCGAGAGTGTTGCGCGTGGTTACCTGAATCAACCGGAGCTGACTTCGCGAAAGTTTATTGAAACCGACAACTATAAAGGTAGCTCTGAACGATATTACCGTTCCGGCGATTTGGCAAAGCTGGCTCCCGATGGAAATATTATTTTTCTGGGCAGAGCCGATGCGCAGGTAAAGGTACGCGGTTTCAGGGTGGAATTATCGGAGATTGAGTGGCTAATCATGCAGTGCGGCGGCGTTCAGGCAGCTGTTGTAGCGTTGGATACCGATACGCAACAATTGGCAGCTTATGTGGTGGAACGAAAGGACGAAACAATTAATCGCGAAGGAATTTCCAACCTGCTTCGGTTGAAGTTACCTTATTATATGATTCCTTCTACGCTGGATGTCCTTGATTCATTGCCTATGACATCGAGTCAAAAGATAGATAGGAAGAGTTTACCGACACCGCAAACTCCACTTGCATTTTCAGCACAAAAAGAAATTATTCCACCGGCAACAAAGCTGGAGAACGAGATGGTTCGCATCATTGCCCGCAACATTCATCGGGATGATATTTCGATGGATGATAATTTTTTTGATGAACTTGGCGGACATTCGCTGTTGGCAGCATTGGTTGTTTCGGAAATGCGGGAACTGAAGATGTTTGAAAACATGTCGGTGGTGGATGTGTACAAATTTCCGGTTCTTCAGGACTTAGCAAGGGAACTTGAAAAGAATCAGCCCAAAAAAGAGGCTCCTCCCAAAAAAGAACGGGATATTTACACCCCATCGAATCTGAGTTATTATACCTGCGGTTTCTTTCAGGGTATTTCTATGTTCTTTATCATTTTGTTGTTTGGTATGGAATGGTTGGGGCCGTTTTTTGTATATTCATATTATTATCAGGCAGATTTGGGGGTCTTTGATTCCATGTCCAAGATGCTATTGATGTATTTTGCCATTCTTCCGGTGTTATCTTTGTTTGCCATTGGGTTTAAATGGGCGGTGATAGGTAGATTTAAGCCGGGAAAGTACAAGCTGTGGGGAAGTTATTATTTCCGGTTCTGGATAGTGGATAAAGTCATTAATATTTGCCCGGTTGTTTATTTTACCGGAACCAACATTATGAATGTATTTCTGAGATTGTTGGGAGCAAAGGTGGGTAAAAACAGTTATATCAATACGTCGGCCATTTCCATTTTCGATTTGTTGAACGTTGGCGATAATGTAAGCATTTGTACCGACTCGCATCTCCGCGGTTACACCATTTCCGATGGCTATCTTCATATTGGACCCATTGAAATAGAAGATGATTGCTTTGTAGGAACGCGTTGCTGCCTGTCGCACAACAGCAAAATGGAGAAAAACTCTTCCATCGACGATTTGTCTCTTGTTCCCGAAGGTTGTGTTATTCCCGCAAATGAAAACTGGGGTGGATCACCGGCTGTAAAGATCGGGATCAATGAGGTAAAGCCTAGCGTTCCGCTTTGGTCGACAAAAAATACCTTCTTATTTTCAATCAATGTTTTTTTAATTCCGTTGATTACCATGGTTGCCTATTTTCCGGGCATGATGCTTATCACGCACCTCGACTATACATCAAAAGGTCATCATTTCTTGTGGTTTACTATCTTAGTAGGACTTTCGTTTGTGGTTTTACTGACGCTTTTGATAACCATATTGAAATGGATTTTACTTGGAAATATAAAAGAAGGAAAATACAAGGTCAACAGCACGTTTTACGTCAAGAAATGGTTTTTTGATCAGTTGATGAAACTAAGTTTGCAGGTTATCGGTACGCTTTACACCACACTTTATCTTCAGTTCTGGTTTAAATTGTTGGGAGTAAAGATGGGAAAACGGGTGGAGATATCAACTGTTGAATTTATATCGCCCGATTTGCTGGTTACGGGCGATGAATGCTTTTTGGCTGACTCGGTTTCGGTAGGAGCTTCGCATGTGCGCAATGGTTATATCGATATTGCCAAAACTTACATCGGCAATCGCACCTTTGTGGGCAACAGTGCGGTCATTAGTCCTAATACCCGTCTTGGAGACGATGTATTGGTAGGAGTTTTATCAAAAATGAGTAAAGAAGACCTGCCGGCCAAGGATGGTACATCGTGGTTTGGATCGCCGGCCGTGTATTTGCCTAAACGCGATATTAACCGTGATTTTTCGTCGGAGCGGACGTATAAACCATCCAGAAAACTATTTTTCCTGCGGTATTGCATCGAATATTTTCGGGTAACACTTCCTACAACGCTGTTTATACTCTATGCGGCGTTGATTACCAATGCTGTGTCGTACCTACAGGTAGAAAAAGATCTTTGGGAATTATTATTGGTATTCCCGTTCCTTTATCTGGCTGCGGCTGTTTTAGGAACATTGGTTATGGCGCTGATAAAGTGGATTGTTATTGGTAAATATGTGCCCGACAAAAAGCCTTTGTGGAGCAATTACGTGTGGCGGAGTGAGTTGGTTACCGGTGTGTACGAAAACTTTTTGGTATTATTCTTTCTCAACACGCTTACCGGAACGCCGTTTATAAAATATCCGTTGCGCTTGCTTGGATGCAAGATCGGGAAGAAGGTATGCATGTACACCACTCAGATTACGGAGTTTGATTTGGTGAAAATTGACGATAATTCGGTGCTGAATGATAATTGTACGCTTCAAACGCACCTTTTCGAAGATAGGGTGATGAAAATGTCGTTTGTAGATATTGGCAAAGAATGTAGTGTGGGTGGTATGGCGGTGGTGCTGTACGATTCTAGGATGGAAGACCGCTCCGTTCTGGAACCCTTGTCGGTACTGATGAAAAGTGAGACGCTTCCGACAAACACTTGCTTTGTAGGAGCTCCTGCCAAGATGACCTAAGTGTTTTTTTGAACGCTAATAACACCAATACAAAATCAGTATGAGTTTGAGATAAGTAAACTCATATAAATCAAGAAACATTAATATTAGAATCCTGAAAGGATTCAATTTGAGTAGCCGCCGGTGAAACCGGTGGATAATGAATAATAAAAGAAAAAGAACCCTGAAAGGGTTCAATACCAACATGCTTTCTTTATATTCAACCCACTTCGGGGTTGTAGATTTAGAGGCATTCATAACCCCTGGTTTCGCAAGCTTCACCAGGGGCTATTTACATTTAGCCACTTCGTGGCAATAAAAAGGTTTTCAGTAGATTACTTTACACATTCGACTTCCAAAGTCTTATTTGTGTAAACTTGCGTAATCTGCGTTATTTGCGTGCTTTAAATATGGACTCTTTATTCCCCTTTAGGGGTTAGGGGTTCTTTATAATTTCTCGCCAAAAGCCAAATCGCCGGCATCGCCAATTCCGGGAATGATATACGAATGCTCGTTGAGTTCAGGATCGATGGCTGCAGCCCAAATAGTTGTTTTAGCATCGGGAAAATGTGAAGCCACATAATCAATAGCTTGCTGACTGGCAATCACTGTGGCAATATGAATATGAGCCGGTTTACCTTTGGTAAGCAAAGCTCCATAAGCCAACTCCATAGAACCACCGGTAGCCAACATTGGGTCGGTGATAATCAGTGTTTTTCCATCCAGATTGGGTGAAGCTATGTATTCAATAAAAATATCGAACTTCAGCGCATCCTTATATTTGCGGTAAGCCGAAACGAAAGCATTTTCAGCAGCATCAAAATAACTCAGAAAGCCCTGATGAAACGGTAACCCGGCACGCAGGATAGTAGATATCACCAATTTCTCATCAATCACCTCGGTTTGAGCCACACCAAGCGGAGTTTTTACATCCTCAGGTTTGTAGCGCATGGTTTTACTCATCTCGTAGGCCATTATTTCGCCAATACGCTCCATATTCCGACGGAAACGCATGGAGTCTTTCTGAATTTTTACCGACCGAATTTCTTTAATGTAATGTTTCAATACGGAATTATTCTCCGATAGATTTATGATTCTCATTTAGTTCTGTTTTTTCGGACACAAAAGTAATGCTTTTTCAAATTAAAACGATATAAATTGTTGAATTCGTGTGGTAATAATTTATCCGGGAATCGGAACGTAGCCCACGCGTCAGTATATCGATGGCGATATCATTTTTTGAAGAAAAGAAACTATGCGATTCCTCAAATCCCTTTTCACCCTCTGAAACCCTTTAGTAACGGCATTTTTTTACATAATTGATACGATTTTCAGGCATATAATGAGTTTATTTTCAGCTCGGAAGCGGCGGAGTATGACCGAAATACTCAGTGTTAAATATTCATTGTTTAGAAAAATATTCTGTATTCCCTAAATTATAACATATCAGGCAGTTAAAACTATCGTTTTATAATATTTTCAACTTAAATAGATATTTTTTTGAGATATTTGAACAAAAATAAATGCAACTATTGCAAAATTAGACAATATAACTTAAATTTGTCAACGAAAATTATAGCTGTTGACCTACACCGAGGAGTATTTTTTGATTGCAGACTTATAGAGTGAAATTCTATCGTACAAAATCTAAATAATATCCATATGAATTTTATCATTACCGCCGTGCATGCACAAGCACGGCCCGAAAGAAACGGTTTGTTTACGAAACATTCCACCCACAGCGTCATTCGCGCGCATCGTTTTCCGCGTACTACTTATCTGAGTGGTTGCATTTCGCCGGAAAACTATTCCCAATAACCATATATTAGTAAGCAAACGCATCTACCGACTCGTACTGAGTCGCAAAGGACATACTATATCTGTTTGGAGGATTCGCAAAACAATCTAATTCATTCGCAAACGGATCTGAGGAGTAATAAAAGTCATCTAAATTGAAATAAAACGAATCTGAGAGGCAATAGAACCCAACTAAAACAAAATAAAAGCAATCTGAGACAATATTTTTCCCATCTGAGGAGCAATAAAAGTCATCTAAAACAAAATAAAAGCAATCTGAGACAATATTTTTTCCATCTGAGAAGCAATAGAACCAAACTAAAACAAAATAGAAGCAATCTGAGACAATATTTTTCCCATCTGAGAAGCAATTGAACCCAACTAAAACAAAATAGAAGCAATCTGAGACAATATTTTTTCCATCTGAGAAGCAATTGAACTCAACTAAAACAAAATAGAAGCAATCTGAGACAATATTTTTCCCATCTGAGAAGCAATAGAGCCCAACTAAAACAAAATAGAAGCAATCTGAGACAATATTTTTCCCATCTGAGAAGCAATTGAACCCAACTAAAACAAAATAAAAGTAATCTAAGACAATATTTTTTTCAATTATAGTACTAACAATTTAATACGTATCAAAATGACAACACTACAAATTCAAAAACTGAGAATGTACATTGCCTTGCGTATATTGCTAAGAGCTAATCCGGCTATATTGGCAAAGTTACCCAATGCAAATGAGTTATTAACCGCGCTGGATAATGCTATTGCCGAAATACAGGCCAATGATTTATTGAAAAAGAAAACTGCCAATGAAATCAAGGAGATTATCAACGCATCGCGCGCCAGTCTGACACGCGATATACTGAGTACTTCGCGTAAAATACAGGCTTATGCCGATTATAAGAAAGACATAGCCATGCTGAAAGATACCAAATATACGGATACATCGCTGTCGGGGCTTTCGGATGTAGAACTGGTACAGGTAGCTAAGAGTTTGTACGAGATAGTGAACCAATATATGAACGAATTGCTACCTTATGAGTTGAACCCTCAAACTCAGCAAACGTTGATGAACGATGCTACACAGTACGAAACGTCTAGTCCGCAGTTGGATGCAAAGAATAGGGAGCAGAAAAATATTACTGCTGCAATAGTAGAAAACTATAAAACCGCCGATGGGATTGTAGCCAGTCTGGACAAACAGGTAGAAATAGTACACGATACCGAACCGGCATTTTATAAAGAATATAGAACCACCCGTAAAGTTGATGTGCCGAGAGATGTGGTGCAACTGGTGGCTAAAATAACCGATGCCCAAACAGGTGCAGGAATACCCAATGCCACCGTGACTTTTACGCAGACAGATGCCACTGCCGACCCGATAGTAAAACCATCGGCCGACAAAGGAGGTTTCCAGATAAAAACCATTGCCCCCGGCATCTATACCGTAACGGTGGTAAAACTCGGCTACCTCACCCAAACACTCTCCATCACTCTACCCGGCGACGAACCGTATAGTTTGGATGTGAAGATGGTGAAGGGGTGATGAGAAATGAAGAAATGTAAAATGTAGAAATTAATTACACATATTCCACCATTTGGTGGATATGTGTAATTAAATGGAGAAGATAAAAGCGATGTATGTGCAGTTAACTCAGTATATATCTTTGTTAGCACTAATTGTAAAAAAACAGACATACTACAAAATCAAATCAAATAAAAATAAATGGAAAATGTAACATTATTGACAGCCGCCAAATGGGAATTAGTAACAGGTATATTGGGCGCATATACAACACCACTTCTCTTGAATATAACTATAAAGAACAATCGGAGTTCAAACGTAAAAATAAAGCGAATAGGTATCTCAATTAAGAGTTTTATATGGTCTACTGAAATTTTAGGAGCAGATAAAGACGACATTATAGAAGCTAAATCCAAATTTGGATTTGATCTAGACGTAAGATATATTTTGAATAAATATTCCGAAACAAAAGAATTTACAGTAAAAGTAAAGTTTGAAAACGGAGAAACTTTGGAATCAAGCATATTGACCGTAAAAATGCTAACGGAACAACAATCAAGATTTATTTAGTTACATTCTTCTATTATGTTGATTGAATGTTTATTTTGACTGAGTACAATAAATTATTTTAAAATTAACAAGAAATGAAAGAGCCCACATTTTATATTGAAAAAACAGAAGATTTAATCAATAGATTAAACGAATTTAAGGAAAATACATTCTCTTCAAGTCATTCATTAGAAAAGATGTTACTTGAAACTGAAATTCTATTTTTCGGCTATTCTGAAAATTACCCTTCATTATTAGATATTAAACAGATAAAGGAAAGATATAATGGTTTATACTATGACTTTGAAGGTACAATCGCAAAAAAGTTGATCCTGCTTTTGACTTTATTTAAAACGTTCATAAACGACAACAAACCATATGAAATAGATTACACGAAAAAAGTTGAGCCTATTTGAAATAACTTGAAATTCAAACGGAAAAGACAAAGCAACTGGTGCTAACACACGCTCGATCATTAGCGGTAAGTGTAAAAAAAGATGAGCTAAACCATTATAATCAAACAACAATCTACTATGAGAAAATCAATTATTTTATTAATCTTGATAATTGGCACATTTAAAGGCTTTTCCGCAAATGACACAATTATTTCTGAAAAAATTATTCTTATTCAGTTACATAATCAGGATTCCATTGGAAAGCAAAATTCAAAAAAAATAGATTCATTAGAACGGAAACTAATAACGACTGACAATATAAAAGAACATTTTAAAATAATGTTTTCTGATTCGGATGCAATTTTAAAACATAGAGAAACAACTGTTGATTGGTGGTTGACAGGAATAGCAATTGGGATTGCAACATTGACAATTCTCTTTTCATTAGTTATTTTTTTCATAGGTAGAGGATTAAATTTGCAGATAAAGAACGAAATTATTAACCTCAATAGAGAATTAGATTCTTTCACAAAAGATTTTCGAAGATTAAAAAGTACAACTATTAGAGAAGCGAGAGAAATGAATAATGAGGCAAAAAGTATAATTGAAGAACTAAAATCATATAGAACAGAAGCTCAGTTGATTAAGAACAAAATGGATGAACTAGGAAAAATAAATGATCCTAAAGATGATAAATTAGATGAAAGCGACAAACAAAATGCAAAACAAATAGCAAAAAGTATAGAAGACAATATATATGCAAGTGAATGTCAAAAACTATTAGCTAGTGCATATGACAGTTTTTACTCCGATAATTTTGATGAAGCTATCACAAAATATTTATTATTGCTAAATAAACACCAAGATGAATTAACTGTTGCACAATTATCAAATGTGTTCTATAGAATTGGTTATTCTAATTTAGCATTGAAAAAGTATCCTGCTTCTCTCGAATTCTTTTTGAAATTCCTAAATATTAATTCAAATGACTATAACGCACTATGTAATATTGGTTTAACTTATCAACATTTGAGCGAAACTGAAAACAGCAACGAGAATTTAAAGCTTGCTTTAAATTATTATCAAAAAGCAATTGAACTTAAACCAAAAGATGAAGATGACTGGATATTCTCTAAACTAGCAGAAATATTCGTACTGACTTACGACTATAAATCTGCAATTGAATGGTATAACAAAGCATTAAAAGTAAATAAGAATTCTGACAACTACATATTTGCAAAAATTGAGTGTTTAATTATGAACAACAACTTAAAGGAGGCCAAAGATGAGTTGAATAATTATGCAAGAACAAATCCTAAAGTATCATTTGACACAATTTTCCTTTCTTCATTAATTGAAATAATCGAAGGTACTGAAACTTCCGCAGATGAAGTATATAAAAAAATGAGACTCGAATCGGGCACTAAAATTGAAACAACAGATTGGGATTTTATTGAGTTTGAAAGGTGGCTAAAGTCTGACTATTCGAATTTTGTGGTCGAGAATGCAAAAACAATACTTGTTGAGCTGCAAAAACATCTAAATGACTGGAAAAATGAGAGTTAATAAGAAAAACGCCTAACCTCTGTTGAGCGTAGTCTGTTGGTCTTTTGTTCGGCATAGCGTCTCGTTAGGGGTTATAGCAGAAAAAAAAGACAGTTATGCAATTTGGAATAAAATCTTTGACGAACTGTCCGCTTCGTGACTCAACTTGACGAGTAAAACACGACAACTTTGTATCGCTTTCGGACTTTTGTTTTGCGGACAATTCTTCGCAGATCTTTATGGACGAAAAGACAAGAAACGAAAACGACTAAAAGTTAGGTAATACTATCGGTCTATTCCACCGAAATTAAATAACAATTTAAATGATAGAAACAAAACGACTTTATTTAAAACCTCTAACGTACAATCAACTGCTAAAATACATTCAAGGTGAAAATCTCTTAGAGAAAGAATTAAATTTAAATTCCACTTCAAGAGTTATTTCACCCGAACTCAAAGAGGCTCTTGAAACAAGTATTCTTCCAAACGTAAAAGACAAAAATAAGAACTACTTGTATTACACTCTTTGGACTATAATTTCAAAGAGTGATAATAAAATGGTAGCTGATTTATGTATTATTGGAGAACCGAATGCAAATGGAGAAATTGAAATTGGTTATGGAACTTATGAAGAATTTCAAAGAAAAGGTTATATGACAGAAGCAGTAAGTGGTATTATTGAGTGGGCGAAAAGTCAACACAACGTAAATTCGGTTTTAGCTTCCACTGAAAAATCAAATATTGCTTCATTTAAGGTTCTTGAAAAAAACAATTTCAAAAAAACAGACGAAACAGAAACTCTTTTTAATTGGCGACATAGTTTAAATTAGAAAAACAAGCTACAAATTTGTCCTCGCGGATATATAACCATTACTTGCATAGAAGGGTGCGCTGGTAGATAGGTCCCAACAACCAGTCAGAAGCTTTCTGCAAAGAATAAGATAGATATATTTGGAGAGACGAAGCTTTACTTTAAAAGAAAGATATATGAGTTTTTGAAATTAATCTTAATATAATACTTATTAGACATGAAACACATTTTTAAATTATCATTGATTCTATTATTTTTTTGTAATTCAGCT
>Ga0302209_10000784_pt1 | contig 14634 bp, 18 predicted proteins | sample II_Fen_E3_1_FD_194574 | JGI IMG/M metagenome (GOLD analysis project Ga0302209, IMG submission 194574) | Peat permafrost microbial communities from Stordalen Mire near Abisko, Sweden - II_Fen_E3_1 | ecosystem: Environmental > Terrestrial > Soil > Wetlands > Permafrost | place: Sweden: Abisko...
GTTGCACTGTAAAGAAAATCTTTAATTCGAACATTCAACAACCTAATCCAATAACCATTCGTCTTTTTAAAATTTAAGCAACCAAAACTTGATCCCCAATTCAGCATCAACTAATAATATGAGACATGATAAAAGATACATTTTAATAATAATTATTGATTAAATAAGCTGATTTAGGTCTATTTGTATGCAAACAAACGTTCAGAATTATTATGCTAAATTGTTATTTAATAGAATTAGTTGTGAAGCGTTGGTATAACTAGGTTTGTGGGTTTGGTATGTGTAAAAAATGGTTATATGTTAATTATTGGATTGAATAGAACTGGTTAATATAGTATGTATATAGGTATAGGGGCATGTTTTACATTTAGTTCAATAAGTGAACAGTCGCAGGTCGCTCTATCACATTATGACGGTTATGGGAGTTAGAATCTCACGAACAACAAAAAACACGAACATTATCTATCGTGAGAGTAATCGTCGAGCCTTGTCATATCAACGGTTTGAATAATATAATAATCATAATTTTTATATTTTCAGACAATAAAACAACCCTAAACATAGTCATATCAACACCTTGAACGACTTACTATATTTTATGAGTATTAATGATGTTACATATATAAAAGTAAAATGGCCTCAACACTAGTCTACAACTATGTTTGGATACAATTAATACATATACAAAAAAGAGACATACGATAATCACTCTTCGTACATCTCTACTTTAATATATTTTATTTTATAGCGTCTAACTTTTTATGTAATCCTTGAAATCCAAATTTCAAATCATCAGGATATATGTATAAATGTTTGTAACCTACCTTCATTAATTCTCCATACTTAATATATTTACCTTTCATCTTGTTCATATAATACTGAACCCTGTAGATTTACTTATATCGTATTTAGTATACATTCCCCAATATTCCACTAGATATAATCCTGTATTTAAACAAATTAACCAATCAGGGATCATTCCATCAATATTAATTGTGTTAGGTTTGTTTCTTTCATTGTGTGTTACATTTCCAATTTTACTTCTTATCTGTTCATCCACTTGTGCTTCTTCTAATGAGTCAAAATTATTTCTGTATGGATTTATGTCAAAATCTAATTCTATAAATTTATTAGGATAACAATCATTAATCCATTCAAATAAAGTATTGTAACTCATTTTCTTATATAAAGCATTATATAATGGACTAGCATTTTGATGTAATGACCACTTTGTAATGTACAATGGTATCTTTTCAATTAGTATTTTTAAATCTTTTTCAACTAGCCACTTCATATCAAATATCATATTTTCTTTCTTTTTATAATAATTCACAGATCTTAATTTAAATTTATATCCAGCGTATTCATTATTATAATATTTAACTATAAATTCTAAAGCAGTCCATTCTTTTCTAGTAAACTGTCCTAAATTAGCATTGCCTAGCAATTCATCATAATTATTAAATGTTAATATATCATCAATCTGTATATTGTTTTCTTTTATATATCTATCTAATAATATTTTACCCTCATTAAATGAAAGGTTGCCTTTAACTATATAACAAGGATATAGCCAAGGTCTTATCTCACAATCATTATTACTGATTAGTTTATTTAGTTCTGTATTATCAATTGTATAAAACTTAAAATTAAAATAACTCGTTATAGAATCTCTATTTAATTGGCTTTTGGTAATTAAATCATTGTCATAATACCATTGTATTATTTTTATTTTGTTATTTGCTTTGTCTTTAAAGTCAATGTCTTTATTGTGACAATATGTATTATAAAATTTAATTATATCTTGATTAAACATATTAAATCCATCATTTCCAAACTTCTTATAAATATTTCTAACATATGTATCATTACATGAGATTGGATATGTACTAGGTTTACAATCTTTGCACCTATGAGTATGTCCATCTTCTACTCTATCATCAGGTGGAAAGAATTTATTATCTAAAGGAAGTTTTCTCCCACATTTTACGCAAACATACCATTTTACATCTTCGCCAATATGCTCTAATAAATATTCTTCAATACAATACTTGATATAATCATCATATAGAATATCTTCTATAATTTTATACTTATTCTCGCATCTAAAATAATCACAAAGTATATTATGTCTTTTTATTTTATTATTATCTTTGTTTTTATTTAATTTACATTCGCTTAGGTACTTTATCCAACCATCTTTATTCATGCAATTAGTTTCCTGTGGAGCAGTTCCTTTAAAACTGTAATCAATAACTTTTCTTTTTACAAACTCTTCATATTTATCAATTATACTTACTTTATTGTAACCTTTTAATAAAAATTGTTCTACTATATACTTTACTGGATAATATTTCTCACCTCCCTCCTCACAAAACGGAATAATAATTCCATCTAACTCAATTTGCTTGTCCATAATTTTCTCCATTTAACCACTCTCTTTCTTTTTAATTTAATATATTTTATTATTCTGATATAATTTTGAACATACTTGTCCATCTCAAATATTACCACTTTTAAAATACATTGTCAAATAATTTTATATATTTTATTAAACATTGTAATTACTACTATTTCCACATATTAAAATCACTAAAAATCCAACATCTCTCAAAACCACTCTCGCATCAATTCTCCCACTCTAAAATTCAATGCAACTACTATTACCTAAAATATCTCACACCATATTTAAAATGTCTATATGAACTTGTCTTAATTATAAAAATAAACATAAAAAATAGACTGCTCTATTTCTAAAGCAATCTCTTAAATCAATTATTCCAATGTTTATATAGGGAGGGGCATATTTTAAAATCTAGAATCTAAGTACCTATATATACTACCCTACCCTATATAAATAAACTACAAATATAAACACCTATAAAAAATAATCCACCTAAGCCAATCAATTTATCAAATATCAATCCAGTAGTGAACCACCTTAGACCATATCTCCCACCAATAGGATAAAATAATGGTACTCCACTTTTGGTCATACTATCTAAAAATAAATGGCTTGCATAAGAAACAAACCATATTAAAGCTATTGATTTACTAATAACACTAATACCTAAACTACTAAACATTAAGAAGAATAATCCATGTGTAAAAGTTCTATGAAATCTCATTCCTAATACTATATCTAAATCTGGAGCAATCGCACCTAGTATACCAAATATACCAACAATTCCAGTAGTACTTCCTATAATGGGTAAACTTACCAAAGTACCAATTGCCAAATGTGTTTTCTTTGTCACAAAATATCACGCTCCTCAAAAATTGTGGTCGGAAGTCCAGCCACTCCAAACCACTTCCTATTCAAAAAATTTTTTCTGAATTTTTCTATGTTTAGACTATCCTAACTGTACGTCCTTGCTCTGTATCTTTTAGTATATATATTACTGTTATATTAATAAGATACTTATTCATATTACTAATAGTATTACCGGTTCTATATGTATTTATTCATTTTAAACGTAAAAAATAAGAGCCATTTCTGACTCTTTAAATCCATTCTATTTTAATATTAATCTTTATCCCAAGAAACATTTATAGCAATCTTCATACCTTAAATGTTCATTATCAGTTATAATTTTATATGGTTTATTACCTTTATCACATATATCTACAACTCTTTTTATAAATTCATCATTCTCTTTAGAATGATCACTTAATCTACTATATTCATATTTAACAATTAATATATAGTCTGAATGATCATTAATGATTTTATCTACTCCAAACCAACTTGCTTCTTTATAAATCATTTCTTCGTCCTTCCATGGAGTAGCAATTAGCCTATCATTCTTTTCATTATTAGAAAAATAAACAGGTGCTGTTATAGCAATTCTAAATTTTATATTATCTTCCAATTTGATAGCTTCATTAGGAAAGAATACAGGTTCATCATAAATATATTTCTTAGCTTCAAGTTCATCAAAGTATCTCAGACATCTATAAGCCTTATCATGTAATATTGTGGTCATAGCTATATTATCTAATACTTTTTTCCAATTACAGTAATCTCCTATAGGTATTAGTCCTAAATAAAAATCTTTACTCTTTATAGTTTTCATTTTTTACTTCTCCTTTAAATTTATAGGTATGTAAAGACTAATGATTATTACACCATTAGTCGTATTAAAATATTATCTAATTCTTACTATCATGTTATAACTCTTTAGCATATCTTTTAATCCTTGTAATTGGTATTCATAGCACCAACTATTGATATATTCAACTTCACCTATCCAATTAAGTACATCATAATCTACTTTATTATATGATTTTTTCATATGGTTATCCTCCTAGAATATCTTTTCTAATAAATGTACAAAACCACTATTCATAAAACTGTTATACCATCCACCAACTTTCATAAATATAGAAAACCCAACTGACATTATAACTAAGAAACCAATGATATCGGCATAATCTTTTTTACCTAAAATTTTGAATCCTTTGTAAATAACAAGTCCTGCTGTAGCAACTTTAATAGTTTCTAACATATATTATCACCTATCCTAATTTAGCAACTGCTTGGATTAACTTTATTATACTATAAACTGCTGGAATACCTATTCCACTTAAACCTACAATACCCACATAAGAAGCTTCAGTAACTTTTCCAGTTGCACTTAATACCTTTTCCAAAATTGAAGCACCTACACCTATCGAAGCCATTGCAACTAATGTTCCTACATTTATCATTTCCATATTATAATACATCTCCTCATTCTTATTTAATATTAATACAATTCTATTACTTTATTTTCATAATCTATTTCAAAAGACTCTATACTATATAAATCATAAATTACTTCTTCCATATCTTCTTCAGTTCCTATATTAAAACACTTGCTATGATAATTATAATATTCTCTATAATTTTTTATAAATTCATTAAAGCTAATTGTTTTCATATTTATTTCTCCAATCATGTATATTATCTAAATTTCTGTCAATACTATTATCATAAGGGATACAAGGAAATGATGTTGTGGTCAAATCCTTGTATATAGAATTATTTTACATTTGACTTTGGAAATTGGATAACCTTAGAGTTAGTAGATTTTTTACGGGTATACTTTCTCTTTGTTGGTTGTTCGATTTCTTTATTATTTGCATAAGCTTTCTTGACAATCTTCATAGATTGAGTTGTTACAATTCGAGTGACTTTATATGCAAGTTTAAATGTTCCTACGATTGCTTTTCTTATTGTTCTTGGGACAAATGCTAATGCTATATTGGCAAGAACCAGTATTAGTATTGTTCTAATTAAAAAGTGTATTATGTATTCCATATAGAATACCTCCTTCAGTAAGTTTATTCATATCTTAAAAAAATAAGATTATTTATTCATGAGTTCATTAAAGTTAATATTATAATCACCTATAATTTATAACAATATATTAATGACAGTATCTATAAGTATATAGTAACTTTATATACTATATACTAGCTAAGACTAAGTATCAAAACTTCACTTTGACTCAATACCTAGTATATAAGCCACTATATAATTATAAATACCTCACTAACACATGTCATAAATCAAGTAATTAAATATTAGCCTTTAGACTTATGACATATATCTATCCTTTGAAATCTCAATAATCTTTATCTTTTGATATGTAATTCCCTATTAGGAGGGAGTAATTTTAATCCATAATTACTTTGGCTATGTCCTCAATAGATGTATCCATCTGAATAATATCTAATTGAGTTGGATTATTATCTGCATAGTTTATCTTGGTATCCTGAATTATAACTAGTTTAGGTATTGTGTTATTAGTTTGATTTAGTATAGATTCTATTACTCCTTGATTATTGTATCTATCTAAATCAATCAAATTGTGTCTTATTTGCATTTCTATGAGTTGATAAAATCTATAACCATTAAAAGTAAATTGTACAAGTGCATCAGGTTTTATATTATTAAACATAGGTTCTATTTCAGTTTTTTCAATTTTACATCCTAATAATTTTAATTTGCATACGTAATTTAATACCATTACATCATGTATAGACACTTTCTTTTTACTGGAATTATAGGGTACATATATGGTTTCTGTTGTTTCTGAGTTAACAAAACATTTGATATAATCGCCAATTTCTTTTATCTTTTTAAGTCTTTTTCTAGCTAAATCGTATGAAAATTTGTTTTGTGAAAAGAACATATCTGATATATTGTTTATAGTAGCCCATCCTATATTATCTATAAAGCTTATTATTTCTCTATCTCTTTGGGTTAGCATGATATTTTCTCCTTTCCTTTATTAATTAGTTTATCAGTCTTAGACGATAATTTAGTTTCGTCTTTAATAACAATCATACCTGTTGGATTTTCATAAGGTATATAGTTGGATATTTTAGATGTATTCTCTTGCAATATTTCTTTTTCAGTTTGTATATGTGATCCTACTTCTACTAGGCTTTCTTTATTCTTTTTTACACCATTTCTATGTGATAGTTTTTCTAGGTCATCGAATAAGGTTCTGTGATTAGGCTTAATAAAGGGTTTTATATATTCATATATCTTTTTATTATCAACCTTTGGAACTAAACCATATTCCCAAGAATCTAAATGATAAACTATTTCTCTTTGTTTTAAATCTAACGCTCTTTTACTATCATCTGTAGCAATTTCACTAGACTTTTGATTACCTTGTTTATATGATATAACTACATTTGACATTGCTTTAATAAATGGTGGAATGTTGTCAACTGTAGGACGTTGAACACTACTATAGAGAAAAACTGAAAGAGAAGCCCCGTATTGTGCAATTGACTCAATATATCCACTTATTTCTTCTTTAATCTTCTTTTCCTCTTTACTATTACCTTTCGTTTGAAAAAGTGACATCATTTCATCAAAAACAATTAATATCACTGGTTCAGGAGTAAAGATTTTATTTAACTCGTTATATTCGTGAATATTATCTACTATTGCTTTTTTTCTATAAGGTTTTAATTTTTCAATTCTATCAGGTAAAATAACTTCATTTATATATTTTAACACTGTTGCAGTTTTTTCTAAATTATCTGCAAATGCTCTAGTATGAATACAATCTTCATAAAGACATAGATCATTTTTAGCTACCTGACACAAGTATAATTGCAAATCTTTAGGACTACAATTAACTATTAAATTAGTTAAAGTACAATCAGCACCTTTAGACTTTCCACTTCTAGTAGTTCCAGTTACTAAAATATGAGGACATTTTCTTAAATCTGCAAATATAGCATTTCCACTATAATCATTACATAAAAATATCTTATATGGGCTTTTTTCTTTAATTATTTCAAATTTCTTTTCATCATTTTGATTAAATATAAACTTAACTTGTATCCATTTACTAGCTTTTGAATGATTGAATACTATTATACATCCTAAATTCTCTTCTATCATTTCTCTATTTGAATCTAATTTATCAAATGTTAAAGGAGGAACTATATATATATTTGCTTTAAATCCATAATCTAAAAATTCAATCTTATTCAATGAATAAGTATTTGAAAATGAGTTGTATAATTTACTTAAAGCCATTATTCTTATCCAATCTCGTTTAAATTTATTAATGAGTGTGCCTTTTTTATATTCTTTAACAGTCTCATTCTTTGCTATTTGTTTGCATACCTGTTTAATCTCATCTTCTAATAACATCTCTACTCTCCTTTTTTGTTGTTGCTTTAGTTTATACTATGAGATATATTATTAATGTGTTACTATTATTTTTATAACATTGAATCCTTTTGTGCCTTATTAAGCTTATCTATTTTTCGTAATTCTGATCTAACACTCATAATTTCAATCTTATCTTCATTACTATTTCCTTTAATAAAATGAACAGTTAATGCTATTAAGTTTGAAGTAAGAAATATTCCGGCTATTATTAAAACTTGTTGCATTTATATATCTCCTTTTAAATTATCTTATAATCTATACTATGTGCTATACGTTTAAATGATACCAATTTTTATAAAAATAAGTGAAAATTAAGCAAAAATATTAAATTTTACATAATTTTTAGTAGTTTTTAATGAATTTTTGCTTAAAAATGGTAGAAAAATAGCACCTACTCTATTTATTGGTTGAGTAGGTGCTTGTCTTTAATTCTATTTATTTAAACATATCCCAAATATCTTTTATACTCATCGTGTCCATATCATCATCTATATTTGTATTTTTTGAAGTAGTAGTTTTAGTATTTATGTCTGACATACTAACTTCTTCTTCTTTTGTTTCGTCTTTTTGATTAATTTTTTTAGCTTTTTCATTTGCTATCTTGACTATATCATTTTTTATACGTTCATTCTTTTCTAATCCAGCTATCATTACCATATTGCTTACTTGAGTTGGAGTCACATGGTCATTAGGAAATGCTCCTACAACATCTTCTATAATAGGAATTGCAATTTCTTCCTTTATTCCATTATTAAGTGCCAATCCCATTGCAGTAGGATTTTTTATAGGTTGACAGTATATAGAATTTTCATAAGCTTTTTTCATATTATCTTTAAATTTATTTTCATCATTACCATCAAATTCAAACATCATAGCTTGACCTTTATATTTAAATAAATCCATTCTTTCTGATTCATCTGCATTACTTTGATTATTAGCTTGTTCACCTTCTATCCATCTATCAAATAATAGAAAATGCTCTTCATTAATGTCTTCCAAATTATCTCTGGAATCATTATTAATTACGTAATATTGATTTATAATACCTTTTTCCGACATTGAAATTAATTCATCTAAACTTTCTTGTGCATTATTTTGTATTTGCCATGATTCATGTTTTTTAGGTTTTGCTACTACAGCAATTAAAACAATATCTTTTCTATTTAGTTCAACTAATTTTTTTCTTAATAATGCCATAAACATATTAGTTAATCCACCACCTGTACCACCACCTAGAGTATAGTGAACAATGTATATTCGACACGTAGTATGTGCATCTAATAGTTTTTTTATCATTATTTCATAATAATCTTTAGCGTATTGTTGTGCTGTTTTTCTTTGTTTTGCACATCCTTTTGATCCTGGAGGTTGATAGACAAAATCATTGTTGCTTATTTTTAGTTGTGATAAATCGTCATAACTAGTATTTATAAAAAATCCTCTATATTTGCTTTTATAAAATTCATGAGCAAGTTTGCATCCCCCTTGCCCTATTCCTACTGAACAAAAGTCATCCTTTAGCATTATTTATTATCCCCTTTCTCTTTTTGCATTTTTAAATATCTATTTTTAAGTTCTTTAGTTACCATCTTATTTTCTTCCACTATTTGTATTCCTTTATCTGATAAAAAATATGTCTTTGCTCTTACGTCTCTAGCACCTTCATTTACTAATTCAAGGTTTATAAACATTCTCATCGAGTCTCTTATTTTATATATAGATAAACCTGTTGTATCAGCCATCTTTTGTAACGTAAATGAACATATTATAGAGAAACACCCTTTATCATATAGTGTATCCATTATGAAATAATCATTTTTAGTTAAATTCACTTGTATCCCTCCTTATAAACTATTACCAATATATCACTATTTTAAATTGGTGTCAAGATAACGTATTAATAATATTAACTCAACACCATCTATACATTATCTTTATGTTATTATAATATGATTATAATATTATTTTAATACTAAGTTAATATGATTTAAATGTTAAATAAATGTTATTATAATATTAAATTAGTATAGATATAGTATTATTTTAATATTATATTTGCATTGTCTTAATTTTATGTTATAATTTGTATAATAAAGTAAAGGGAGGTATTACATTCTATGGATGACCATACAATTATAGATACAAACTTTCAAGAAATAAACACAGAACAACCAATGTATTATACTATTGAACAAGTAGCTAAAAAATTAAATATAAGCAGTTTAAAAGTTAATCATTTAATATTTAAATTGAACAAATCAAGTGAAAGTAACAATTTCTTTGAAAACACTAATGAAATTTCACAGGTAGATTATGAAAAAATAGAAATAGCACAAGATTTGATAGATAATGGAATGTCTTATAATGATGTTGTTGATTATTTTAAAAATAATTCACATGGATTAATAAATAAAGAAACTGGAGCAATAAAAGAAGATTTGAATAAGATAGATTCACAGGTAATATCAAAAAATGTAACTATTGAAATCACAAAAAGAATGGATAAGTTAGAGAATAGAGTTATTAGTACTATAACTAATAATATATCTGAGTCATTTAAAGAAGAAGCTAAGAAAATAGCACAAGTATCCTTAGATGCAATGAATCAGACTAAAGATATCATGTTAAGTAACATAGAATTATTAACAGATAAGATGCAATCTTTAGAGCAAAGTAATCAAGCCAAAGATAAAGAACTAGAAAGATTATATTCAAAAGAAACTACTGTTATGAGGAATAAAATTGACAAAAAACAAGAAGAAATAGATAATCTTAAAAAAGAACTTGCAGTAGAAAGGGATAAATCATTTATTAGCAAAATATTCAACTTCAAGAAGTAACAACTCAACATAACCAACTTATTGTCGTATTAGAAAGTAATATGTTATAGCAGACAGGTCGCAGGACTAGAGATAGGATTAATGTCGAGTTAGTTGTTGTCTTTAAATTGGAAGTCTGTATTGGACTGATAAGTGGGGTAAAATTTATGTGTGAATTTTGGGATTATATTGACTCCCATTTTTAACACATTGAATCCCAAAACTCGCACAATAGCTATTTAAACTCCCAATTCCTTCACGTCTATATTCTTTCAGTCTAGTGATATCAATGCCTAAATCTTTATTAAAAGTATATAGTAGTATTATATATACTTATATTATAATTACTATTACTATATTTAAGGGAAATCTAGGCATTGATATCACTAAGGTTGAATGGTGCAGATGTGAGTAAAATAGGACTCATAGTGTAGATTTTGGGACTATTTTATAGCCATTGTGTTAAAATTGGGAGTTGACGTGTGAATTTTGGGACTATAAAATGGATATAGAAAGGTGTGTGGATTTTGGGAGTTGATAATGAAATAATAACATCGTTTGAAAATGGTATAATATATAAATCCAATGAATTAATAGAATCTTGTTATAACTTAACTACTGCTCAGAATAGACTTATTTATTTAGCTATGACTAAGTTAAATACAACTATATTAGAAAAAAATTTAAATATAGAAAAAGTTGAAAATAGAATTAAAACTGCCCAGTTTGATTTGACATTTATAAGTATTATGGATTATAAAAAAACTTTTAATATAAAAAGCAATAATCTATATATTGAATTAGCAAAAATAGCCACAGATTTATATAATGAGGAAATACTGTATTTAAAACCTAATGGAGACTTTGGAAGAAATCGTTGGGTTACAACTTGTGAATATGATCATACAGGAAAAGGAATATCATTGGAATTTCACCCTAAGATGATTAGACATTTATTAATATTCACATCTGAATATACGGGAATGTTTTTTGAACAATTTGCCAATAAACTAAAAGGTAAATATAGTTTTAGGATTTATGAACTATGTAAACAATATACTAAAATAAGAAAGAGAAATTTTGAAGTAGATGATTTGAGGTTTAAATTAAACTTATTGGATAAAGAGTACAAAGAGTATAGAGATTTTAAGAGAATGATTTTACTTTCTATAAAAGAAATAAATGATAATACAGATATGTTTTTAGAATATAAGGAAATAGAAAAAAATAGAACTACTAAAAAAGTATTAAAAATACAGTTTTCTATTACATTACAAAATAGACAACTTAGTTTATTGGATGAGCAAGGGGGAGCAGACGTGACTCATACTGCTCAAAATCAAGTAAATATAATTTCCAAGTTAATAAAACATGTTGTAACTGCACAACAATCAAGAGATATTATAACTACTGCATTGTCAGCTATTGATACTCGTGAAGATTTAAAAAGTTTAGATATAGGGGTTCAAGATTATATAATTGGAAGAGTAGAAGTTTGTGAAGAGTATATAAAAGAAAAAGGAACTAAGGATTATATTGGGTTAATCATTTCTGCATTACAAGGTAATTGGACTAAGAAAATAGTAATTCCACCTTCTGATGAAATTGTTGTTGACAGAGATGATGTTAAGAAAACTAATTTTCATAATTTCCCTGAAAGTAGTATATATTCTGATTCAAAGCAAATGAAAACTCTAGAAGAGAAATTACTTGGTTGGGATAAAGAACAATAACACTTATATCAAATACTTCACAATAAAAGCAACTACAGACTAACCATTGATTATAAATTCAAATAAGGTAATAGTCGTCACCTAAAAATATAACCTCACTAAGGGGCTTATAACGTCATTTAGAGCCTAACATAATAGTATATACATAAAGAGTCTGAAATATGACTCTTATTTTTATGTCTTGAATTAATATGGTATCAAGTTGTGAATTTAATAAAATATATTGAATGACTTGACAATAATTTGTATATGGTTTAATATGGAATTAATCAGAAAAGGAAGGAGGGAAGAGAGTGGATGATAAATTTACAAAAATACCAAATGAATATATAAATGGTGAAAACAAACTAGAATCAGATAAATTATTTCTATTGTCAATAATATTACAAGGAAGAACACCGAATGATATTTGTTTCTTAGGCGTTAGATATTTATGCCAAAGACTAAATACTACTACAGGAAATACCAATAGAACAAAATATATAATAGATACGCTAAAATATTCCCAAGAAAATGAAATACTGTTCTTTAGCGATGAAAATGATTGTAAGAATGGCATAAATATTGATCAAACTATTAAGCAAAATAAAATGGATACATACTTTGCTGAATTACATCATGATATGGATAATAACTTTACTATGCTATACCATAAGGAATTAAATATTATATTAGAATATTGTAATAATAACAAAATAGACAAATACATAATGGTACATTTATACTTATACATAATAAGATTAATAGAAAACAATGAGCAACAAGAAAACTATAAGCTATCATTTCCAAAAATTGAAACTATTGCAGAAGTTATAGATATAAGTGAAAATACAGTATTAAAATACATAAAACATTTGAAAGATGATATGAAATTATTATATTACGATAGTGTAGGGTATAAAATAGTAAATGGTAAATATAAAGCAACCAATATGTACTATTGCAGAATACAAGATAAAGAATTATTAGACTATAAAATAAAATATGAACAGAAAAATAAAGGAATAATACCATTAGATAAACAAAGTAAGAATAAAATAAATAATAAAAGGTCATTAAAGCAAAAGATAAACATATTAGGTAAGAAGATTGATAAAACAGAAGATGAAATAAATAAACTAAAGGAATTAGAAGAAGAATACAAACAACTAACAAAATAGAAAAAAGAAAGACCAAATCTCTGCGTAGCAAGAAATTCATCTTAGTAGAATTAGTAATATTAGTTATTAGTAGTATTAGTTAACTTCATTTCATTATAGGTTCAGACAAAAGGACTTAAGTCGAGAATTTCTGAGAGACAATGGCACTTGATTTAATTTGAAGTCTATTTGTCTGAGAGACTAAAATGAACTTTTTGACTCGGTAGTGTAAAGTAAAATATACTAAATAACAAAATATATAAAATGAGTTGACAAAAGAAAGATATGGTAGTATTATTAAATTGTGGACAGGGAGTAAGTAAATTACTAAATTTTCATAGGATTAAATAAAATATAATATAATAAAAAGGAGAAAGAAATATGAATGAACAATTAGTATTATTCGAAGGACAAGAAGTAAAGGTGAAAACAGATGAAGGGGAAACGTTATACAATTTAGTAAATACTGCAAAAGTATTAGGGATAACTAAAAATAACAAAGGTAATTTAGTAGTTAATTGGAAAACGGGGAATAGCAATTTAATAAGTAAACTAAACGCTATATCTAGTAGTGGAACTAATGGTTCTACCCAATATATAGATGAGATAAAATACATATTAGATGAAATAGAAAATGGTGAAGATAGAAACTCGATATTTATGAGTAGTTGGCTTTCGAAACGTATTGCAATGGAATGTAAAAATGATAAAGCCATGAGATATAAAGATTTCCTAGCTACATTAGATGAGAAAAGAGAAAATGGACAACTCCAGACATCTAATCAACAATTGGTAAGTATAGTAAGTGATACTATAAATGCAATAATGCCAACATTGATAACTGAAATGACACAAAAGTTAATACCTACTGTATTGGAAGCCAAACAACAAGTACAAAATATGCAATCATTAATGCATGATCAAGCTACAATTTATGATGATGAGAGAAATGAATTGAAATCCATGATTGGAATGCAAGGTAGAAATACTAAGGATCTAACTGATAAACTTAAATATGAATTAGAAAGAAAATATGATGAGAAAATAACTGCTAAAGATACATTTTATATAAATGCTAAGAATAAATTATTCAGCAAATTTAGAGTGCAACGTTGGGAACAACTCCCCGTAAATAGATATAATGAGGTATTTGCTTGCATTGAAGAAATGTTTTATGAATAAATACTTGATAAAATAGTGATTTTAGGCGGAAATAATAAATTATATAAAATAATAATTAAGGAGATGTATTAAAA
>Ga0302209_10000785_pt1 | contig 14603 bp, 9 predicted proteins | sample II_Fen_E3_1_FD_194574 | JGI IMG/M metagenome (GOLD analysis project Ga0302209, IMG submission 194574) | Peat permafrost microbial communities from Stordalen Mire near Abisko, Sweden - II_Fen_E3_1 | ecosystem: Environmental > Terrestrial > Soil > Wetlands > Permafrost | place: Sweden: Abisko...
TATAAATTCTTCGAATATCAATGTTGAGAAGCTCGGGATAGCACCATTTCCAGCACCTTTTTCTCCATATCCTAATGTGTAAGGAACGAAGAATTTATATTTAGATCCTACCGACATTAATTGAACGCCTTCAGTCCATCCAGGAATAACCTGATTTAATGGGAATGTGATTGGTGCTCCACGATCTACTGAACTGTCGAATTTCGTTCCGTCGATCAGGAATCCCTGATAATGAACTTTAACTGAGTCCGTAGCCTGTGGTTTCGGACCATCTTTTGCAACAAGTATTTTGTATTGTAATCCGCTGGCAGTAGTAACCACACTGTCTTTTGTTTTGTTTTCAGCTAAAAATTTATCACCCGATGATTTTTTTACTTCGGAATCTTTAGTTTGTGCTTTGGCAATATAACTTTTAAAGAATTCCATCGCAACTTCAGGTTTCATTAATGATGAATCACCTTTCATGGCTGTAGTAAAACCAAGAATCAATAAATCAATATTTGATTTTCCTCCGGGAATGGCTTTCAGGTTTTTTGAAAAATCTGATCCAACATTTAATCCAAGGGAATAGCTCATGGAGTCAACATCGTTTACTAAAACTTTTACCGGTACCTGATTTGTTTTTTCCGGTTTTTTACTTTTTGCTTCTGTAGTTGCAAAGACTAAACTTATAGCTGCAAGAACCAATACTGTTTTTTTCATACTTGTTTTTCTAATTGTTTGATAGGATCGATTATGATTTAAATGCTAAATTTTATTGCTTGACCGGCTTCCGACGGATGTGAATTTATTTGATGATATCCAACAGTTCAACTTCAAAAATTAAAGCTGTATGTGGTGCGATAGCCTGACCGGCCCCCTGAGCGCCATATGCTAGTTCGGAAGGAATAAAAAGCTTCCATTTTGAACCGACAGGCATTAATTGTAAGGCTTCCACCCATCCGCTGATTACCTGGGTAACACCAAAAGTGGCGGGCTCGCCACGATTAACAGAACTGTCAAAAACTTTTCCGTCGATTAATGTTCCGTGATAATGTACCTTGACTGAATCGGATGCTTTTGGAGTTGCACCTGTTCCTTCGGACATGATTTCATATTGCAATCCGCTGGGGAGAGTTACGATACCGGCTTGTTTGCTGTTTTCTTCTAAAAATGCTTTTCCTTCACTTTGGGCTTTATCACCACCCTTGGCTTGAAGTGATTGAAAAAAATCATTGATAACCGTTTGAGCTTCTTCATAACTCATTTTCGGTTTTTTTTGTTCCATGACATCCTGAATCCCCTGAGCCAGTTCGGCATAATCCAGTGCGTTAACTCCGCTACCTAACAAATTGTTGCCCAAACTTAAGCCCAATGCATAACTTACTTTCTCCATTCTTACTATGTTGTGAATTAATATTTCTTATTACTCGAAAAAACGCTGCAAAGATAGCTGATTTGTTGGACAATAGCATGTTAATTTTTCGAAATTATCGAGATGATACAACAATTGGCATTTTCAATTGTTTTCTGCTACCTGTATCTGGATTAAACATCTCAAAATAAAGAACATATATTCCTACATTCGCATTCTTTCCATTCTCTGTCTTTCCATCCCAGGTTAAAAAACCTTCTGTAGAGAGCAATCTATTCGATGCAAGTTTGTAAACCTTAACACCAACAGCATTCAAAATAAGGACATTGGCCACATAACCACCGGCATCTGTTTTATAATGAATCAAACACACATCATCCACCCCGTCATTATCGGGTGAAAAACTTTCCGGGTCAGTCCATGCCCATTTTTTTGTTTCTTCTGTCGAATCAATGGAACGATACTGTGAATTTTTATACCCCGGTGTACCGTAATAGACTTCCGAGGCAGCAGAATGCCACGAATCCGGACTTTGCGTCGGAAGTCCCGGGTTGATACGTTCCAATGCCACCCCTTTCGGGTTTTTTACCATTATATGATGCCACTTTACGCTATAAGTAAACTCATCGTACAGGGTGTCCAAACCTGCATTGGCAAGCACCACGGTAGCACTTTCGTTGTTCAGTGTCGTCCAGCCGCTTGTCAGGATATTGCTTTCCTGAGGGCAGGCATGATAAATTCGTACTTTTTCAGCCTCCGGAGTAAGTGCCAGATAGCTATCCGGGAGCATAACGGTTTGAGGGGGTATGCTAAATCCTTTATTGAGTGAGCTATCTGCTTTTCGGGTAGTAACTATCAAACCTGAAACATCCAATAGTTTTTCCGAACGGTTGTACAGTTCAATGTATTCGGCCGAACTATCCGGTGCATCGAACATCACTTCATTGATCACCAGATCGTTTTTCCCGATGGGTTCGGTCATCCCGGTGGTACGGGAAGTGACGGTTAATGGATTCCCTGCCAGGTCGGTTAATCCGGATATTTGAAGAGTATACAGTTTACCTTGTTCAAAATCAGGTTCAAACAGTAGGGTTACCGACATGTTATCTTGTGCAATCTGCTGTGAAGATGAACTACCGGTACCCTGATCTAAAATGAATGTAGCCCGGGTAAAGTCCATAGGTTCTGAAAATCCGAGTGTCAGGCAGTTTGGCGGCTTCAACACGAACGTGGTCCAAACCGGCGGCTCCTTGTCAATGACTTTCACCCCCGTTACCAAAACATCATCGAAGTAATAATCATTCCCGGTTGCTGCCGTATTGACCACCATGAGTCCGAAATACGTACTGCTTTTAACGTCGTTGTTTTGAACATCTCCTTCAGTTAAGAACTCACTTTCCGACTCCAGTTTGCTGCACAGAACAAACTTTCCTGAGGCATCACGTGTTACTTTAATATGCAGGTCGACAGGATTACTATCTGTCCGTTTATTTGTTCCATCAATGATCTTTGTTTTCTTTGTTCCTTGCTGTACGTAAAGGGAAATATCATCGTTTGTTCCTCCGACCTGAACATAATATCCATTGCATCCCGAAGTAATATCATTTTTATCTGATGCCAGGTATACACACGCATAATTGTAGGCCGACGGATTATAGGTCATCTTCACCCGGCATTCCCAGGTGGCATTGTCAAATGCTTCGGAAGGTGTAAATAGAAAGGAAGTAGAAGCAACTTTTGCTTGAGATTGTAACTGAAAATAAGGGTTCACAACGAAATTGGAAGTGGTGCCAGTCCATTCGGGATTATCCGTAATATTACCATCTGAAAAGGTGTCATTGACCTGACCAAAGCTTAATACCGGTACAAAAAACACAAAAAAGAGGCTTAATTTCTTCATAATGTGTCATAAATCTAATGAAATGAATTACTTTTGCGGACTGATTCAGCTTGTTGCCCGTACTTCCTAAAAGAGAATATTTCAGTTTCAACAGGTTGCTTTCTGCATTTCAAATACAAATATAAATATTATTTATTAAATAAATTAATATCCTTTTTAGTTGTTATTAAATTTGATAAAATTTATTCTTCAACAAAAAGAACCTGTTTTTTTTAATAACTTGCCTCCATATCCTGTATCAGGTACAGAGGTTCTAATTTTCAACACGATGAGAGTAGCAATTGTAGGTGCCAGCGGTGCCGTTGGACAAGAATTTTTACGTGTGCTCGCCGAGCGCAATTTTCCGTTGACCGGATTGAGCCTGTTTGGTTCATCACGCAGTGCGGGTAATGTGTATGACTTTAAAGGTGAAAAGCTCACCGTCAAAGAGCTTAAACACGGCGATGATTTTAAACCGTTTGATATCGTATTTACTTCTGCCGGAGCAGGCATATCCAAAGAATTTGCAGGTGACATTACCCGGTTCGGTGCCGTTATGATCGATAACTCTTCGGCTTTCCGTATGGATGCCGATATCCCGTTGGTAGTTCCCGAAGTAAATGCTCCTGATGCGAAAGTTCGCCCCCGTGGCATCATTGCCAATCCAAACTGTACCACCATTCAAATGGTCGTTGCCTTGATAGCACTCGAAAATATTTCGCATATTAAACGCATTCATGTTGCTACTTACCAGGCTGCCAGTGGCGCCGGAGCTGCCGCCATGGACGAACTGGAGCTGCAATACAAACAGGTCCTTGCCGGTGAAAAAGTAACAGTGAACAAATTTGCCTATCAACTTGCTTACAATGTGATCCCTCAGGTAGATGTGTTTACCGATAACGGGTATACCAAAGAAGAAATGAAGATGTATCACGAAACCCGCAAAATCATGCATTCCGATGTGGAAGTAAGTGCCATGTGTGTACGTGTTCCTGCTTTGCGTGCTCATTCTGAAAGTGTCTGGGCCGAAACTGAAAGACCTATTTCGGTAGAAGAAGCCCGTGCTGCCTTTGCTGTTGCACCCGGTGTGGAGCTGATGGATAATCCGGCTGAAAAGATATACCCGATGCCTTTGTTCCTTTCTGGAAAAGATCCGGTTCATGTGGGACGTATCCGCAAAGACATTTCAAATCCTAATGGCATTACCTTCTGGTGTGTGAGCGACCAGATCAAAAAAGGAGCTGCACTTAATGCTGTACAGATAGCTGAATACCTGATTGCCGAAGGAGATATCAAATAATTCAGGAGTAAGAGGTGAGAGGTAAGAAGACAAAAGAACCAGGACAAAAGACAGATACTTTATAAAGACTGTTGACTGAACTTTATAAAGAAAATCCGGCATCGATGCTTCCGAAGCCGGATTTTTTTATTAACTCATTATCCACAATGTGTCGGGTATGCCACCGCCAATACACAACTATTTTCGTACCGCGAATTTATATATTGTTTGCGATTTGAATGTCTCACCGGGTCGTAGAATGCAATTCGGAAACCCGGGTTGATTTGGTGAATCGGGGAAATGTTGTGTCTCCAGGCAAAATGCACCATGTTTTGTGAATGGCTTTCCGCCTCTTCCTACAACGCGTTCACTCAGGTAATTCCCTGTATAGAACACTACACCCGGTTCTGTGGTATATACCTTCATCACCCTTCCGCTCAGCGGATCAAAAGCAGAAGCTGCTAAAGCAAGTTTTGATGTTTGATTCCGCAACGCATAGGTCAAATCATAGCCAGGGTTACCATCATTCACCTCGGAAATGTGTTTGCCAATTTGTTGTGATATGGTAAAGTCGTAAGGTGTACCAACCACATTCATTATTTTTCCCGTTGGGATATTTCCATTTGCCTGCTCAAGGTATTTATCGGCGAAAATAGTAAGTTCGGTATTTAAAACTTTTGCCGATTTGTTTCCTGAAAGATTAAAGTATGAGTGATTGGTAAGTACCACCGGAGTTGCCTTATCGGTTGTCGCAAGGTAATCGATTTTGAGTTCATTGTTTTGGGTTAGGGTGTAAGTTATAGTCACGTTTAGATTACCCGGGAAACCCTCTTCCCCATCTTTACTCAGATAGGTCAATCGCAAAGCTACATCTTTCCGTTTCCAGACTTCCTCGATGTTCCAGATCTTTTTATCAAAACCTGTGACACCTCCGTGGATGTTGGCAGTAAGTTTATACTCTTTTCCATCCAAATGAAAAGTAGCATTTGAAATTCGATTGGCAACCCGTCCTACGGTGGAGCCGAAAAGTGAATTCTCATGACCGGTATAAGGTTTCAACGAATCAAAGCCAAGAACAATGCTTTCCTGTTTCCCGTTTTTATCAGGAGTTATGATATCGGTAATGGCCCCGCCGTAATTGATGACCCTGACCAGCATTCCACTGTTGTTTTTAAGCGTGTATTGGTAGATTTTCTGACCTGCTATTTCACCATAAAACACTTTCGTAATGCCAGGATTTGTGGCTTCGAGGTACTGACTGCCGTCTTTAGGCTTTGGTGCTGCTATCATCTGTAGGCAGATTAAGAGCAGAAAACACACCTGAAAAGATAAAATAAGATGCTTCATTTGAACTGTTTAATGTGTTGAATTATTAATTATTCCGTTGTAATTACCAGCTTTTTCCCTTTTTGGAGTTCACTGTGCTTTATAAAATACCCATCAATTTTATTTCCATCATATGAAATGTCACTGATCTTCCTTCCGTGATTCTTTTTAATGATGGTGAATTTTTCACTTCCCAGTTGAAATTCCACTTTATCAAACAAAGGTACCGTAACAATGTATTCGGGATCGGCAGGCGAAAAAGTATACATTCCAATGGCGTTGAACACATACCACGATGACATCTCACCGGCATCGTCCATTCCGGCATAAGCCAGTTTATCTTTTCCCATATCATAGAAATGGTTCATTATACTATCCAGGTAAAGCTGGGTTTTCTCTTGTTTATCTACAAAGTAATACATGTAGGGGAAGTTGTGATCGGGTTGATTTCCCTGGCAATACTGTCCAATAAAACCGGACATGTTATCCGCTTCCTGTCCTTTAAAAGGCGTAGTAAACAGTTGATCCATCTTTTTCTCAAAAGCTTTATTGCTCCCATAGAGTGCCACTAACCCACGTGGATCATGCGGAGCAAAGAATGATGACTGCCAGGCGTTCGCTTCACGGTACATATATTCATAATAAACATAAGTAGGATCAAAGTTTTTTACCCAGTCGCCATTCGCAAGACGCCCTCTCATAAATCCGGTGGAAGCATCGAACATGTTTTTATAATTTCCTGTTCTTTTCATTAGCATCTTATAACTGGCTGTATCCCTCAGTTGGTTGGCCAGCTGTGCTACAGAATAATCATCATAGGCATACTCTAGCGTCTTGGTTACTCCCGCATTGGCAACAGTTTGAAGCACCGGGTTAGCCAGGTCAGGTTCCGAAATGTATCCTTTTTCGATATATTCCAATATATGAGGACGGCTTTTATTCTCCAGAGTCGCATTCCGCAACAACAGGTTATAAGCGCTTTTTACATCATAATTGCGTATTCCTCTTAAATACGAACCCGCAATAAAAGCAGCTGCATGATCACCATGGAAGAAAGTTGGCATGAATCCTTGCTTTTCACCTTTATCAATCAGCGATTTGATGACATCCGCCGTTACCTCTGGCGATAACATGCCAAGTAAAACCAGCTTATTACGATAATCGTCCCACAACGAAGGTTCGGTGTAATAATCAAATCCTTTGTTCACAACCTTTCCGGCCTGATCGGTGAAATCACCGTTTGCATCGCTTCGCAATGCCGGCCAGAGGAACGAACGGTATAAGGTGGAATAGAACAGCCCTTTTTGTCTTTCGGTACCTCCCGTTACTGCTATTTTCGACAATAAATGGTCCCAGGTATTAGTAGCTTCCTGCCTTACCTGAACAAAGCTTCTTCCAAGCATTTCTTTTTCAAGGTTCTCCTTTGCATTTTTAATACTGACAAAAGAAAAGCCGATTTGAATCTCCAGAGGTTGGGGGGCATCAACAAAACTGATCAGGGACGCAAGTGCTTTATCTTCTTTTTTCAGCACATCAATCTTTTTTATTTTATGATTGGCAACGGCATAGAAATACATTTTTTCACCAGTTTGTTGAAAACCGCTGAACACATTTTCACCTGCTTTCTCAAGATTCCAGGATCTTACCGTTTCGTTCGATTTCGACAGGTTGGCCAGTACCTTTTTACTCACTCCGGGCTTGAACGTATATTTGTGAAAAGCACAACGCAGGGTCGAAGTCAATTCGGCATTCACTCCATAACGGGGTAGATACACCTGATAATAACCGGGATGAGCCGACTCGTTTATATGGCTGAACGGGGAGGCATAATTCTCAGGCTGAACATCACCCGTCACTGGCATCAACGGAATATGCCCCAGGTTCCAATGTCCTTTGCTGGTATGGGCAAAACCATAAATCACCGAATCTTCATACTGATATCCCGAACCGCTGTGAAATTTGGTGATCGGAGTAAGCTGAACCATGGCATTCGGAACCGAGGATCCCGGAAATGCCTCAGCACCCCAGTTGCGGTGAGTAGGCCGGTATCCGATATCAATGCTGTCCTGCAAGGTGGCAGTCCCTAAAAATGGATTCACGTACCGGGTAAAATGTTTTTGCGCGTGCAAACACAAAATGGTCGCAAACATAAAAGTAAAAACGACTAGTTTCTTTTTCATAATTTCAATCTGTTAGTAACCATGACCTTCAACGGTGAACATTGATAAATGGCGGGGTGTAAAATATTAACGTATCCAATGAAACAAATCTATGGGATTTACAATTTCATCATATCCACTAATTGGTTTTTTTTGTTTTTAGTCCCTCAGCCGGTGGATTAAAAGCTCTCAAGAATCACCAATCTCTCCCCTGACTCCCCCTTCAAAGGAGAAGGGCAAAGACGTTTTATATCTGGTTATATCTTTAAATTCATTTAAACTATCTCTTTACATATTTAAAATTCAATCCCTTCGAATTTTATATAAATCTCCTCAACCCACACTTACTACCCTCCTTTGGAGGGGTTGGGGGAGGTCGGGATGTAATATAAACAGGCTCGTTTTTTTTAACTTGCCCATTTATTTTTTTTCTCGATCGTGTTCTGTATACCATCAAATAAACGGCAATCAAAAATTAATTCGAATTTATCCGGTTATTTAACGGCTTAGGGGCATTTAAACTCAACTCCAACTCAGGATACTCTTCCATTTAAGCGATAGTGTTTTTCCAACCAGGCAAATCGTGCGAGGATTTCGAGCATACCGCCCTGTTCTACTAAATTATACACTCCGTTTTTACCCACGAACAATCCATGTTCATCTTTCTCTTTTAGCAAGGCATGATCCAGGCATTTCTTAAATCCAAGAATGTACTTTGTATCCTTATTGTGTTTCAACAGATGCTGGTAGGCTCTTAACATGACAGCATTAAACCAGTAACCATCTCTGAATGTTTCACCCCCATAAAAGTAAGGTAGAGATGCATCCGCTATTTCAATGGCATCTTTCAGGTACTTTTTATTTCGTGTAATCTCGTAGAGGTAAATGTTCGATTGAAGCATGGTGCCGGTGTTATACGATAATATAACTTTATCAACACTGCCATCTTTTGTCTTGATGTTGTCGTAATACAATTTTGAAGGAGCCTGTAACTTTTTGTTTGTCCAGTTAAACAGAATTAGTGCTGTATCCAGGTAGCTTTTCTGTTTTGTTGCCTGATACATTTGAAGGGCTACCAGCACACCGGGACCATTCGAACAGGTGTTCTTGGAACCCTTTGAAGTTTCTACCCAGTATAATCCGCCACCCAGTACGTTGTCGTAAGCCGTCATCATAAAGTCATACATCGATTTCCCAATCGTTAAATACGATTTCTTCTTTGTGCGGGCATACGCATCCAGGGAAGTAATCCCAATCCATTGATTGTCGTCGTAATAACGCTCACCCGGTTTCAGGGTCATGATATAATCCGAATAACCCGGTTTTGGCAGCGCCCGATCGTAGTAATAATGCATATTTGCGAGCATTGGCACCATGAGTATTGTATCCGGTTCCATTTTCTCAATTTCATTGGTTGCCTGGTACAAGGCACATAATGACCATAAATAGGTGTAATTGCGAAAATAGCCATGCTTGGTTTCCCGTTTTGAAGGATCCAGCTCTACAAAATAATATCCTGATGTAAGATCATAGAAGTTTTTCTGAATAGCTACCTGCTGCGACTTCATCTCCTTTTTGTAATAGTCTTTTTTAGTTTTGACACTCTTTTCTGCTAAAAGTAGAGTCGAGAAAGATAGTAAGAAGAAGGCAAGAAGAAAACTGTTTTTAAGAATTCTCATAGTTGGTAAATTAATTTTATGAATAATAATTTAGTGTTTATAGTCCCTTTTTTTTTAGCGTTGGATATTCAATTTCCATTGTTTAATAAGACAGATGAAAGTAATGTACGAATAATATTTCTATACACCAAAGACACAGGTCGTTCTTCATCCCAACTGTCTAAGGCATAGTGACCTATTTAAGGATTGTTAACCTTCCTCGCCTTTCACTGATCTTTATCTAATGAACAGTTAGTTCTGCAGTATCTTCTTTAACGTTTTTTTAGCGAATTGCGTATCTGCACATCCAGGATTTTCAGGAAAGTTTAAGTTCCAGGCATACCATTTTCTTACTTGCTTTCAGAATTTGCATGCCATACCAAATCCAGCATGTTATGTCAATTCTGTTTATTAAAGAATCCGCTTCCCCTTCACTTGCCATATTAGTCCTCTTTTACTCCCGTTTTAAGGTAAAATATATCTAAAACATAGTAAAAACTTAGATGTACATATCTATATAGATATGTATAAGAATATATCATGTATGTATTAGGAAAGCTTTTTGGAAATAATATTATAAAACCGGAGTAAAAGGGGTAAAAAAGGGGAGCAAAAGGGGTAGTGAAGATAGAATTTGTGGATAGAAGAAAGCAATTGGTGAATCGGAAATATCAACTATTTAATTTGAAGTTGTTTAAATCATTGTTTAAGAAGAGAATAGTGCTTTATTCATAAAAACCCAAAAGCAACAAATTTAAAAGTAGTACAAATGACTTTTTATAAATATTTATTTTTTGTATTGAAATGATCTCAACTCGAATAATTTAAGCTTTTGTATTGAACAGTCAATTAATTTTATTTAATTGACGGGTTTCTTATCTATAATTGACTGATTTGTGATAGTAAAGTTTCGTCACTCTGTTTATCTTTGCTAATGATATGAATATAGTTCCGTAAGGGAGTTTCCACCGGATTTGAAAAAAATGCTTTAATCTGTCAACAATTGTCGAAATGAAAATAAATGATATGAAAAAAAATACTATTTCCTTCTTCATCCTGTTGCTTGGATTCGGAATACAACCGATGAATGCACAGACAACCAGTGCAAGCAACAATCTGATTGCTCAACCTATCCCGGACCGGACAGTGTCATTTAGTGTTACCGATGCAGGTATATCCAAACCTGTCATCTGGGGATTGGACCTTGCCTGGCTCAGTGAAACGAATATTCGGCGCGGCATCGCTTTTATGGGTGCCGATCGGGTGAATCTGGTGAGAGCATCGTTTCAACCCACCCTTCCGTTAGTCAATGGCGATCTTCAGACCCCACAGGTAAACGATCTTAATACCCGGCTTAACCTGATAGATTTGACAGGGTTAAAAACAAAGGTGGTGCTGAATTGCGACCACCCCAACGTTGATGCCTCGTATGTGGGTAATGCTGCCAATTGGGCACAGCTTATGGATGTGACCACCAGACGTGTCCAGGAACGTGGCCGAACCGTGGTTTCTGTTTCTCCCTTTAATGAGCCCGATTATTCAGCTACCGGTCAGGGTACAATTTTAGACTTTTACAATATCTGCGGCGAGTTAAGAAAAAATCCCCGCTTCGACAGCATTCGTATATCCGGTGGCAACACCCTTAATACCGACCAGGCCTTACCCTGGTACAACTATTTGAAGTCAAGATTAGACGAAGGGAATACCCATCAACTTGCGGGTAGTTTTGATAATTATGCCAACTTTTATACAACTGTAAGAGCCAACGGTGATCATGCAACAGGTGATGAATTGCACAATGTGATGGAGGCAATGGTTGGAGTTGAATATGGTCTGCAATCCGGCATTTGGTGGGGCACAGCAGAGTTGGCACGTGGAGAGTTTGTAAAAGCCAGTGATGGTAAACGACTGGGTTATGCGGAACATCGTCCTAACTGGACTGCTGCATCGGTTTATCGCAATACTGACGGCAAGGTACAGGCTTTCGGTGGAACTTCCGAACGTCAGAGTGTTACTTCCACGTATCGTTTTGTTTCAAAAGACAGGGATGTATACTACGATGGCTACGGCCCTCAACGCGAATACACCATGGTTTTGCCGGGCGGAACAGGTTACCAGGTGGGGCAGACCAATGCTGAACGGGTAGTGAATATCACTTGGGGTGAAGATATCCAGCCGGCCATCAACGGTCGCTATGTGTTGGTAAACCGCAACAGCGGTAAAGTGATGGCAGTCACCCTTGGGTCGGTAACTGCAGGCGCTAACATCGGGCAATATAATTACACCGGCGCAACCAACCAACAATGGAATATTACACCCGTGGATTCAAGAATCGGGGGTGATTTTAGCTACTTCTCGTTTATAGCAGTGCACAGTAACAAATCGCCGGACGTCTTAAACTTTTCACTGGATAATGGTGCCAACATCATGCAATGGGATGATACTAAAAGTATAAACCAGCAGTGGTTCCTTGACTATGCTGAGGATGGCTGGTTTTATATACGAAACCGCAACAGCGCTAAATGCCTGGAGGTAGCTAATGCAGGTACTGCAGCAGGGGCAAATATCCAGCAATGGGAAAAAGATGGCGGAACCAATCAACAATGGCGCTTTCTTCCCGTTGGTGCTCCCGTGGAGTTTGTTTCGCCAAATGCACCCGGCAATCTGGTTGCTACACCTAATGCAGCATCTGTCCGCCTGGACTGGACTGCCAACCCGGAGACTGATCTTGCAGGATACATTGTTTTTCGATCCGAATCATCGGGTGGACCTTACAACACGATAGCACGTAACGTGACATCAAACTCTTTTGTTGATAACACGGCCGTTGAAGGTGTGCCCTATTTTTATACCATCAAAGCGGTGGACAATTCCCTCAATCGATCCCTTTACTCCAACGAGTCTTCATCGTCTGCTTCCGGCAACAAGGACCTGGTAACTCACCTGCAATTTGAAGGCAATACCCTGGACAGTACATTGAATTTAAATCACAGTGCAGCCTATGGAGGTACTTCTTTCGTTACGGGCAAAACCGGCTCCAAAGCAATAGCGTTAAACGGTACAAATGCCTTTATACAGTTACCGGCCAATCTGGCCAACCACAGGGAGATCACCATTTCAACATGGGTTTACCCGAAAGTCAGCGCAACCTGGCAACGCATTTTCGATTTTGGTAATGACCAGACACAATACATGTTTTTATGTGCCAGTTTAGGTACAGGCCAACTGCGTTTTGCCATTAAAAATGGCGGAGCAGAACAACAATTGAATGCGTCTGCACTGACAGTAGGCAAATGGTCACACGTAGCGGTCACACTCGGTGCCTCAGGGGCAAGTATGTATGTCAATGGTGTGTTGGTGAATCAATCGGCTGCTGTAACCATTAGTCCGTTGGATTTCAAACCTGTATTGAATTATATCGGACGCAGTCAATCCTCTGATCCGCTATTCAACGGATATATTGATGAATTCAGCGTGTATAACTATGCTTTGTCAGCCAACGAGGTTGCTCAAATCTCAGGATCCCTTTCAAATGGAATAGCCGGTGTAGCAAGCGATAGCAATTTGTCGTTATGGCCAATGCCTGCAAACGATCTTTTAAATATAAGTTATACCACAGAAAACGCCAACAGTCAGTCGACGCTAGCAGTTTACAATTCCAGCGGACGTTTGGTGATGAGTAAAGATATAAAATCAACGAATGGCGGAACAGAACTTCATGTTTCGGAATTACCATCCGGTATCTATCTGCTAAAGCTGAACACGGGTAAAGAATCATCGATAAAAAAATTCATTGTTAATCACTAATAAAACGTACACAAATTAATTCATTGAATCAACTCCTTATTTTTCTTTTTCAAGACCCTACAACAATCAACAGGGTTTTGAAAAAGAATTTTTTTTCTCTGTAAAATATCTTAGCAACCTGTACATAAGTAGTTGTAGATATTTGATGATTTGTTTGTTAACCTACAATGTTATGTATTTCAGAGCCTTGGTAATCATTCATTAGTTATAGTATGGACAATAGTTTCCAGGCAAACTTTACACATTCAAACAGGTTAGTACAAACTGGTACTTATTTTGGTTTAATAATGCAAAATGAAGGATTGTCCGAAATCAAAGAAAATATGTTTTGCACGCTTATCGATTCTTCAGTTCTGAACTGTTCAGATTGCGGTAAGCTGGTTTCGGCTTTTTTTCGGTATGATCTGTTTCGCTCAAACGCTTTCCACCGTGAAACTAAAAAACCCAACATTTGTTGGGTTTTTTAGTAATTTAATGCAGACTCTAAATAATACAACTCTGATTGTTTGGACCGGCATATTCAGGTTCTTGTCCCTGCTTTTTCAACAAACCCTATTTCAGTATAATTTTGCGGGTGTATTGATCTTTACCACAGATTACTGTAGCAAAATAAGAGCCTGAGCTAATGTTGTTTTGCTTCATGCTCAAAGTGTAAGTATTTGTACCTGCCAACGCATCCATATTCTTCAAATAAATACATTTTCCGGTATAATCAATTAATTTTATTTCCGCTTTGCCCGGGGTTTCTGCTTTGAAAGAAATGGTTACCTTCTCAGTTGCTGGATTAGGGTATACCGTGCAACGGGTCTGGTCATTATACAGATCCTGAATTCCGGTAGGTGTATTGAATTTTATTACAACCTGATTCCCAGCATACTGAACCGTTGTGTCACAGACAACCGGAGTACTTATCCCTATTCCGTAATTTTCGGCTACCCATACAATTTTGAAAACCCGGTTTACAGGCATATTTTTGTAACTACCCATTCTGCTCTCTATTGTCAGTTCTTTTGAAGCTTCATTATACGAAAATGGGATAACAGAATAATTGCCTTTTTCGTAATTGTACGTATCACCCTCGTCTTCGTATAGTGTAAAACCGGCATTTGCACCTTTATAAACACGGATTTGAGTAGGATCA
>Ga0302209_10000797_pt1 | contig 14465 bp, 9 predicted proteins | sample II_Fen_E3_1_FD_194574 | JGI IMG/M metagenome (GOLD analysis project Ga0302209, IMG submission 194574) | Peat permafrost microbial communities from Stordalen Mire near Abisko, Sweden - II_Fen_E3_1 | ecosystem: Environmental > Terrestrial > Soil > Wetlands > Permafrost | place: Sweden: Abisko...
GTCTGCCTGTTAAGTTTGTAGCAAATCATTTTGCTTAGTTCCTTTTACAACGATAAACCCACTTGTATCAGCAGCTGCTGTGATATTTCCATTTTCCAGGACAAAAGCCTGACGAACTTTTTTGCCTGCCGGAAATTCATATGCCAGATAGGCAATTTTAGCGGTATCGCTCACTCCCTTAAAAGTAAACGCTTGATTTTCGACCAGGGTACTGTCAACTATCTTCCATTCTCTATTAATCCGTTCTTTAATAAAAATTGTCTTTCCGTTCATTCCTTTGTTTTCAACTAACCCATGAATGGTAAACGAAGAATTTTTGCAGGAACAGATACAAAGTATTACAAATAGGCTTAATACAACTTTTTTCATAAAATTATTATTGTTTAAATGAATATGATATTGGAGGTTCGGTTCAAGGCCTTACCTTTGTCTGCAAAGATGCAAATAATTATTACATCGCACAATACCTTTCATATGGTATTTTAGAACTCAAATTCACAGCATGGATTATACCAATTCTTTTACATATATTTCTAAAAAACTAGCTGATTGGTACAATGATAATAAACGGGAACTGCCATGGCGTGACATCACTGATCCTTACCTGATATGGATTTCTGAAATTATTCTGCAACAAACCCGGGTCAATCAGGGATTGAGTTATTACAACCGTTTTATCGGGCGTTTCCCAACAATTGAAATGCTGGCAGAAGCCGATGAAGACAGTGTACTCAAGTATTGGCAGGGGCTTGGATATTATACCCGTGCGCGCAACCTACATAAAGCAGCCAGGCAAATTATGAGTCGCTTTAATGGCATATTCCCTATGCAGCATGCTGATATTCTTAAACTTTCGGGAATTGGCGTATATACGGCGGCAGCTATCAGTTCATTTGCCTATAATCAGCCTTATGCAGTTGTTGATGGGAATGTATACAGGGTATTTTCAAGATTGTTTGATATTCATACCCCGATAGACAGCACCTCCGGGAAAAAGGATATTGCTCTGTTAGCGCAGAATCTACTTTCAACATCACAACCGGCTATTCACAATCAGTCGCTTATGGAATTCGGTGCATTGCAATGTGTGCCTTCTTCTCCCGAATGTACTATTTGTCCCTTGCAATCTGTTTGCGTTGCTTTTGAAAAGAATACAGTTTCGTTGTTGCCTGTTAAATCTCAAAAGAAAAAATCAACTCATCGGTTTTTCAACTATCTTTTTATCAAAAATCAGGATACTACCTATTTGCAAAAACGTGTAGCAAAAGATGTCTGGCAGAATTTGTTTGAATTTCCGCTGATAGAATCTGACAGGTTACTTAGCGATACTGAATTAGTGGAAGACGTTGAGTTCAAATCTATATTTAATGAAGTCAACGAAGTAGAAGTCCATAAAATATCAAACCCGGTGAAACATATTCTGAGTCACCGGGTGATATTTGCTCAATTCTTTTCAATAAAAATTTCTGAAGAGAATGAAACACTAAAGCAATTTGTGAAAGTTCCGTTGGCTGATATCGATCAGTATGCTGTATCCAGGTTAATGGAGATATTCCTCGAAATGGAACTTGACTAACGATTTATTTTTGAAATAAATTCTTAAGCACGAGTTTTTCCAATGCATCGTATTCCTGATAACCCAATTCTGATTTAAAGCTTGTCTTACTTCCCATAAAAACCATGGTTGGCATAGCCTGTATATTAAATCGTTGAGCCAATAGAGGTTCTTTATCAACATCTATTCTATAAATCACAAGTTTCCCTTTATATTTATTCTGTATAGCCTGCAGATGTGGGGCCAGCATCTTACAGGGACCACACCATGTTGCATGAAAATCGAGTATGATGGGTAAACTTCCTAAACGATTGAAAGTTTTATCCTTGTCAAAATTCCACACCTTTTGTTTGAAACTTTGCAAATTCAAATCTAAAATTTCTACTTTAGTTGTATTTTGTGACATTGCAGTTGTACTGACAATGAAACATAACATAATAATTTGGAACGTCCTTTTCATTTATTTTTTTTTTTTGATTAGAAATTTTATTGCATAACGATTTCACGAATCTTTTGATTTATTTCTCTATTTGATTTAACGTTATTTCCGTTAAAGTTACGTTGAATATTCAGTAAAAACATTGAGAATAAGCATATACCAACTATCCACAACAATTACCTTATTTGCTTTTTTCCAACTTGATTTTTTCAATCTTAGCAGTGGCTTTTTTTATTTCATATTGTAGTTTGACAACATCCTTTTTCACAATCCACAAATGATAGGTTTCTGTAATTGCTTTTTTATCCGAATCAGCCAGAAAGTAAACATAATTCCTTTTCCCATGTAGAATTACCTTAATCTGTCTGGATTGAGATTGGGCAACGAAGGATGCAACATCTTTACCGGCTTCATTTTTAAATGTAACGACTTCCCAACGAAGTCCTCCATCGGTAAAACTATGATAATTAGGATCTGAAGTATCTATGGTATCAGTGTGAGCAAACAATTCATTCGCAATAACCTCTACTGTTGTATGTTCCAGCTTTCCACCACAATAATTGCTTATCAAAAATAAATTTGCATTTTCATCAACATATGCTTTCAGATAAATGCGGTTTGAATTGCTTTCAGTTTGTTGAGTTTTGTATATAAAATTGCCTGTTTCCTGATAAATCTTATCTTTTTCAAATCTGAAATTCTTTTGAATTGAATCGGATTCGTGTAGCTTTTTAGGTAAAATACTATCACAATAAGCTAACGTTCTGGAACTTTCACGGCGAACAATTGTATCTTGCAATGCTGCTGCAATCCGTCGTTTGTTAACCAAACGAGGATATAACAAATGAATACTATCAATTTCAATTTTAGCGGCATTCAACGAATTCTGTTCAATAAGTTGTTCAATATGCTTAAGGCGTATATCAGCTTGCTTTTCTTGTTTTTGTCTTGAATCACAAGAAATTAATAAAGTGAAAATCAACATGAAAAAAAATACTCCTTTTATGTTTTTCATTATTTAAGTCCTTAATAAAAACGTATTTACTTGTTTGAAAAAAATTTTATGAATTTAGGCCGTTGAAATATCAAAACCTACATAAATGGTATTTTCTACTAAAATCTATTATAGTTACTGTATTTATTCTGCAAATTTAATTATTTTTTTTCAAAAGTACCAATTAAATATATTTTAATGAAATCATTTAAATAAAAAGCATATTAAACCAATTTAGGAAAAGGAACAATTACATGAGGTATTTAAAATTTCAAAAAACTGAATGAGGTTGGCATTATTTTGTTTTAATGAATCACACGGTTAAAAGTAACAGGAACAATTGCATGTCGTATTGCCTGCTTATCAAGTTTTTGGTATTGTTTACCTGGTCTGAAATACCATTGTTTTCTTAAATGGAAAATAGAAAATTTACAAATGGTATAACTTCAACATCTGTTTATCACTTGTCTTATACCTCTTTTTACTTAAAATAAAGACTGAATGTTAGCGAAACGGATATAATACGGATATAAAACGTTCTTTTTAAGTATCGTTTTATATACGTTTTATATCCGTTTCGCTAACGTTTTATATTCATTTTATGGTTAAACAGGTCTAAAAGGGATGATGGAGAAGTCGCACAGACATTATAGACGGTTTGCGTAAACTGGTTGTTATTCTAAAGACTGATATTTATCGAGTTTCTGCATAAATCAGTATTTTAAGGATCAGCACCTTGCATTTGTCGGGTGTTGATCATTTAATGAATAACCTACGCAGCAAGCGGTCTGGGTATCGATGAATAAACTTTGTCTGCCCCAAGTGGCGGTGACTTTACCCCAAGAGATTATATATGACATTATATTCTTTTTCCCTACTTAGTATTAAAACGCAACATATTTTCCTGCTATAACTTTTTTATTTTTTAAAAGGTAACTCACCAATTAATCTTTTTTTTATTTACAATGAAAAAATCAGGGCTATAGGGGTGCATTTTCTTTATCTTTTGAGATTGATTTACATATTTTGTCTATCTTTGCTTCAAATTTTCCAAAAACACGTGCAGATGCAAAAACCGTTTAATCAACTATTGTTATTCATTGTGTTGGCTTTACAGTTAACTTCATGTATAACAACTCACCAAACAAATTATCTTCAACAACCCAAAAATTTAATTCCAGCCTATAAAGATACTTTTTCATATCATGATTATCGCTTAAAAGAAGGCGACCGGCTTTCGGTACAGGTTTATTCGATGGATGAAAAAACAAATATCCTTTTTAACGGCTCCGGAAACTCCGGTTCACAAACAATGTCAGGTTCAGGCTCTAATGAAAACCTCGATCTGTATACCTACCTGGTACAAACAAACGGAACCATCCAGTTCCCTATAATTGGTGACATCAAAGTAAAAGGTAAAACGGTTCGTGAAACAAAAGAGATATTGGAAACTGCCATCAAACCGCTCCTTAAAATAAATTCGGTTGATGTACGTATGGTCGGTCGAACATTCAGTATAATTGGTTCCGGTAAATCAGGGCGCTTTGCTTTTCCACGCGAGAAAGTAAATATCTATCAGGCATTGGCCCTGGCTGGTGATGTGGGGTTTTTTACCGACAGGAGTAAAGTAAGGATCCTGCGTGTAACTGAAAATGGGAATCAGATTAAAACATTCGATATACGAAGTAAGGATATCGTTAATTCTGAATTTTATTATCTGGAACCCGATGATGTTATTTTTCTTCAACCAATGAAAGAACAGTTTTTTGGAGTTTCAACCTTCTGGATGGCTGTTTCAACCCTGGTAACGACTTATTCCTTTGGTGTGATCATATCCAAAACTTTCTTTTGAAACCGGATTTCTGAATGACTGGCATATCGACCTTTATTAAACCGTTGGATTTTAAATATTTATGAAAAATAAAACTCATATATTCGTAATATTTTTGATATTGATTTCACTATCATCTTGTTACAGTTATAAAAATTTGCGATTATTACAAGATAAAAATAAATCATTGCCTGATTATGAAAAATCGGACTACATTGATTATCGTATTCAGGTAAATGATGAAATAACATATAGGCTTATTACAGCAGATGAAACCATTTCAAAGCTCATTACTTCATCAGCTTCAGGTCAGAATCAAATATCCTATCGTGTATATACCGACAGTACCATTGACCTGCCTTTTATTTCTCATATACGGGTAGCCGGGCTCACCTTAAACGAAGCATCCAAAGTTATTGAAAAACGCTTTAAAGAACTGATTCCCGATGCAGTTATCAAATTAAGTCTGGCAAATAAAACCTTTACTATTTTTGGAGATGCGGGGTCAGGAATATTTCCAATCTACAAAGAGAAACTAACAATTTTTCAGGCTTTGTCCATGTCGGGTGATTTTAATGAAACAAGCGATCGAAAGCACATTCGAATCATACGGGATACTAATATGGGAACACAGATTCTGGATTTTGACATACGTCCTGAAAGCATCATTGATTCAAAATACTATTATGTCTATCCCAACGACATCATATACGTACAACGTGAGTTTTCAAGTTTCTATAAAGTAAATAGTTATTCTGCCCTATTGGGTGTAATTACTTTTTCATTATCTTTATTGTTCAGTGTCTTGAACTATACTAAATAATTTCATATCATTTGTCTCATAAAATGAACCTGCAGCATGGAACAAAATAATTTCGATAAGCAATTTAATGACGAAGAGGATTCTGGATTCGATATCATGGAATGGATACTTTACTTCCTTCATTTCTGGTATCTGTTTGTTATAGGTATTATCCTATCATTAGGTCTGGCTTACCTCGATAACCGTTCCTGGTTACCGGCAGTTCAAACCGCCGGAACTGTAATGATTGAAGAAAACAGGGCTGGAGCAAATAGTTCGCAGGCTCTCATGCAAGGCTTTGGTGTTCAATCGGGCTTTAAAAATGTCACTAACCAGGTTATTATGTTAGGTTCGTATGACCTGGTATGTAAAGTTGTGGATAGCCTTCCATACTTAAAAATTGATTACATATCCAAAGGGCCATTCATAACCCGTAACCTGTATCGGAATTCACCTATCCTCATTCAATCAGCCTACATTTCTCCTGAGGCTTATAATTTATTATTTAAAATAAAGATCCAGTCAAATGGTTCCTATACCATTTCGGTAGACAACAATAAACATTATAGTAATTTTCAATTGGCCGGACGATTCGGCCAACCGATTCAACACAATTTATTCTTTATTACAGTTAACAATTTAAATAGTTTTCAGGAAAATACCGTTTTATACTTCAGGTTTAGAAGCCGTGAATCATTGGTTGATGATTTTAAATCCCGTCTTAGTTTCGGGTATGATGTTGAAGGATCTTCCGTATTGAAGATTTCATTAGTCAGCGAGACTCCCGATCGTGATATTGATTTTATCAATAAATTATGTGAAACATTTCTGACTGATAACCTTGATCGAAAAAATGATGCTGCAAACAAAACAATTAAATTTATTGATGATCAGTTAGGGGTTGTATCCAAGTCGTTAGCAATATCGGAAGGCGATATGACTAATTTCAGGCAAACAAATAAAATTGTCGACGTATCCAGTCATACCAGCGAATTGCTTGGAAAGGCAGCTAAATACGACGCACAACAATCGGAACTGAAACTGCGTGAAACGTACCTGGATTACCTGACCAAATACCTCAGGACAAATCTGGCAGATGGGGCTATCATTGCACCTTCAAGCCTGGGATTAAATGAACCCATGTTAATGAATTTTGTTCAACAAATCAATGAATTATACGTTCAGCGATCGGAGGTGACAGAAATGAATATGTATTATGCAAAATACACCAAGCAAATAGAAACCGCCAAGTTAACCGTGCTGGAAGTAATCAAGAGCATGAGGGCCTCTCTTGATATTGAAAAAAATGATTTCAACAAGCGATTTGCTGTTGTAAATAAAGAAATTGAAGAGCTTCCTAAAAAGGAACTTGAAATGATTGCCATTGAACGAAAATACAAAATGGATGACAATTATTATACATTCTTCCTGCAAAAAAGAGCGGAATCCGAAATTCTGAAAGCCTCAAATACTCCTGACAATAACATATTGGACAGAGCCCGTGAAGTAGGGACTACCAATTCAGGCAAAAAATCAAAAACAATCCTCATGTTTTTACTATTTGGACTTTTGATTCCTACTGTTATTGTTGTAATCATTGAACTTTTAAACAATACTATACGTTCAAGTAAAGACGTTGAAAAGCATTCGTCATTCCCGTTGATAGGTGCTATTCGACACACCAAGAGTACAGATCCATTATTGGTGACAAAGAATCCGAGATCGGCATTCACAGAAATGTTCCGGGTAATTCGCACCCGTATTGAGTTTATTGTACAGCGGAAGACCGATATTATGATTATGATCACATCAACTGAATCGGGTGATGGAAAAACATATTTCTCAATCAATCTGGCTGCTGTGTATTCAATGGCCAGCAAAAAGACGATACTTGTTGATATGGACATACGGAAGCCAAGTGTTAACCAACGATTTAATATTGTGCAACCAAACGGCGTGACCAACTATTTAGCAGGTCAATGTACCCTGGATGAAATCATCTTACATCTGCCAAAAGTAGATTTTGATATTTTACCTGCAGGCTCAATACCTCCTAATCCGGGTGAACTGATTCGTTCAGATAAACTGATAGCCATGTTTGTTGAGTTGCGAAAAAAATATGACTATGTCATTGTCGATTCAAGTCCAATAGGTATGGTAACTGATGCTTATTCGTTAGCCCATCTTTCGGATGTAAATTTATTTGTGGTTCGTAACGGGAAAACAAATAAGACCTTCTTTAAAAAACTGAGTACTCAATTGAAAATGGATAATTTGCCTAATATGTACTCTGTAATTAACGATGTGGTGGATGATGGTAGCCGGTATTCAAATTACAAACTTTATAAATACGCTTACCTGATCGGAAATAGTTATGGATATGGGTATAGCAATAAAAAGAAGAAAGGGGAAGCTGAAAAATACTTCCATTATTACGAAGATGATACTGAAATTTAATTTTTAAAATATCACGTATATGAATAATTAAATTCATAAGAAATTACAACCTAAAAAATAATTTTAATCAAAACATTTAAATGAAAAAAGTAGCTCTTATTACCGGTATTACCGGCCAGGATGGTGCCTATTTAGCTGAATTACTCTTAAAAAAAGGGTACATAGTCCATGGATTGAAACGTCGTTCTTCTTCCTTTAATACTGACCGGATTGACCATTTATATCAGGATCCTCATGTCGACGATCGTAACCTGTTATTACATTACGGTGATATGACTGATTCCATGAATCTTACCCGGATTATTCAGGAAACGCAACCTGATGAAATTTACAATTTAGCCGCCATGAGCCATGTAAAAGTAAGCTTCGATACTCCCGAATATACTGCAAATGCCGATGGGATTGGTACGTTACGGTTACTCGAAGCAGTCAGGCTACTGAATTTAACTAAAAAAACCAGGATCTATCAGGCTTCTACTTCGGAATTGTACGGATTGGTTCAGGAAGTTCCTCAAAAAGAAACTACCCCTTTCTATCCTCGCTCCCCGTATGCAGTTGCTAAAATGTATGCATACTGGATTACGGTTAATTACCGCGAAGCTTATGGAATACATGCAAGCAACGGAATCCTTTTTAATCACGAGTCTCCATTGCGTGGTGAGACTTTTGTTACCCGTAAGATTACCCGTGCTGCTTCACGTATTGCCATGGGTATGCAAAACAAATTATTCCTTGGAAATCTCTCCTCAAAACGTGACTGGGGACATGCTAAGGATTATGTACGGGCTATGTATCTTATTTTACAACAGGAGACTCCGGATGATTACGTAATTGCCACAGGCATAACGACTGAAGTACGGGAGTTTGTTCGCATGGCATTTGACGAGATAGGTCTCAATATTGTATTTGATGGTGAAGGAATTGATGAAAAAGGATTTATCGGCAGTATTGACAGTGCGAAATTTACTGAATATGTAGGCGCTGAATTTCTAGACATTGTCCGGGCTATTAAAGAGCCGATTGTTGAAGTTGATGCCAATTATTTCCGTCCGACTGAAGTTGATTTATTGATTGGTGATGCCACTAAATCAAGAACCAAACTGAACTGGATTCCTGAATATGATTTAAAGAAACTGGTGGAGGAAATGATGCGTTCGGATGTAAAACTTATGAAAAAAGAAACATACCTCAAAGAAGGTGGATTCAGGGTATTAAATTATTTTGAATAAGAATTATGGACAAAAATTCAAAAATATACATTGCCGGTCATAAGGGTATGGTTGGTTCAGCAATTAAAAGAAATCTGGAAGCAAAAGGCTATACTAATTTTGTAACACGCACTTCCGTTGAGCTTAATTTGCTTAACGAACAAGATGTTGCCGGGTTCTTTGAAAAAGAAAAACCTGAAATAGTAGTACTGGCTGCTGCTAAAGTAGGTGGGATTGTTGCAAATATGACGTATCGTGCTCAGTTTATTTACGAGAACCTGATGATTCAAAATCATGTCATCCATCAGAGTTATGTGCACGGAGTTAAGAAACTGCTATTTCTGGGTTCATCGTGTATTTATCCCCGGATGGCTGATCAACCGATTCACGAAGATGCTTTGCTTACAGGGCTTCTTGAGAACACAAACGAACCGTATGCTATTGCTAAAATTGCAGGCATTAAAATGTGTGAAGCATATCACGATCAGTACGGTTGTAATTTTATTTCCATTATGCCGACCAATTTATACGGACAAAACGACAATTACGATCTGGAAAAATCGCATGTGTTACCGGCTTTAATCCGTAAAATGTATTTGGGAAAATGCCTTAAGGATAACAACTGGACAAACCTTCGTGCCGATTTGAACAAACTGCCCATTGAAGGTGTAAATGGTTCCTTCAGCAATGAAGTGATCCTGCAGGTACTCAAGAAATACGGGATATCGGAAACAAATAATGAAGTATCCATTACATTATGGGGAACAGGTTCACCCATGCGTGAATTCCTTCATGTCGATGACATGGCAGATTCCAGCGTTTTCCTGTTACTAAATTATAATGCACCTGATTCAACCCCAACTCATGTAAATGCAGGCTGTGGTGAAGATATTACCATTAAGGAATTATCCGAAATTGTACGTAAAACTGTCGGTTATGAAGGAAAAGTAATATGGGATAGCAGTAAGCCCGATGGAACTCCGCGTAAACTTCTGGATATATCCAAATTAAAAAGCCTTGGCTGGAAACCATCTATTTCACTGGAAGAAGGGATTAAGAGAGTCGTTTCAGTTTATATGAATGAGTAATCATATTTAAATCAAACTATTCAACCTGCTTATTACAGGCTTAAAGATCAGAAAAGAAGTTGCTTACAACGTTTTTCTGATCTTTTTTTATAACAATCGATGTAAATTAACGTGAGTTAGACGTAAGGATTAACTTAACTAATTGAAATACATCCAGCAACTTTCCCGTAGGGAACATTTATCAATTGAATATGTTATTTCAAGGATTGATTTCCCCGTCAGGGGATAAATATAATGATTCTCTACGGGAAATTATTCAAATCAGATTATGTTTTCTGTTAATATTTAAGTCCTAACGGACTATTCCTTACATCGAACTCACGCTAAATTACCAAACTTACTATTCATTTTTGGATTTCCATTTAAACGATCCTTGCTACATTCTCCCTTTTTAGGATTAAATCGGATACGAATAGAACATATAGAAACTTACTGAAGGATAGAAAAAGCCAGACCTCACTGACCCCTCTAAAGGATCCTTAACAACCAACGCATTCTAAAGAACAAAAACATATAATATCTATACATTATTTAATGAACAATAAATGGTTAATATTGTTTAATCTAAAAAACTGACAATAAGCAACTGCATCATATATAGATCAGATTCTACTCAATTATAAAAAATAATGTAAGAGGGCTTCTTGTGAAATCAACAAATAATATTTATAAACAACCAAAATCATAAAAAAAAGGAATAAAGACATTTCTTTTTTCATATATTATTGAAAACCAATTCTATTTTGTTCTTTTGATTATCCTTGAAAGTTTATTTCTATTTAAATTCCATTGACTTACAATTATTCAAAAAAAAAACAGTTTCACCAAAATTGATATCATAAAATAATTGAAGCTTACTTTAGATTAAAAATACTTTACTCTCGCTTTAAATTCTACAAAATTCAACATTTTTTTTTGAGATCAGGATTGGAGTCATAAAAGAGCTTAACAATTTATCGAAACATTTTACCTCTATTAACCAAATAGTTACCATAAATTACTAATTATTATATGTTAAATATTAGGTGGTGTGTAAAATAAACACACTATAAATTTGGTAATAGAAATAATACACTTTATATTTGCAACATAAAACATATTGTGTTTCTGACACACTTGTTTGACTTTAACCTTAGAATCGTACTGTAAAAGCATATCAAATTTCTGAATTTCATCAGCTTAAGCTAATGTCAGAATTGACTAAATATCGATAAACGATTATTTAATTCAATGTATTTAAGAAATCAGGTAAATAGAAATCATATGAAAATATCTCCTCCTCTATTCTTGTTTTTGCTATGTTTAAATTCCAATAAACAAAATAATAGCTATTCAGTATTAAAATTCATCCCTTTACTTCCTTTACTATCTTTTGAAGAAACGTACAACTTAACCAGTTCCAACACGATTGGTATGTCACCGTATAAATTGAACCGTATTATAGCTGTTTAATTAGCTATCAATTGGTTCAATGCATATTTGTAGATATATTGTTCATCAAATAAAATAGTTCTCTTTGTTTTTGATAATGGTGATTATCAGAGATTTTTCCAAAAATTTTACGAATACATGATTAAATTTAAGATATGATTTAACACTATAAAAACAATCTTTAAATTCTAATTCAACATGACTAATTCAACATGACCTTAGATCCTTTCTCTAATAATGGAATTAATTAATTTGTAAAAAAATCACTATCTAATCATTAAATTAAATCTATGAACAAAAAATCAATCCAACGATGTAAAAACCTTGGTTTACATCCAAGCAAACTATTTATGAGTTTGCTTAGTACCGTTATTTTTATATTAATCGGTACGCTATCGGTTTCTGCTGCAAATCCTATAAAAGGAACTGCTATTGATGAAAAAAGTAACCTTCCTTTAATTGGAGTTAGTGTACTTGTTGAAGGTACATCAACCGGAACTATTACCGATTTTAATGGTAATTTCTCTATGGATATTCCATCCCCAAATTCAGTTTTAGTATTTTCGTATGTTGGGTATAATTCCCAGAAAGTAAGCGTTAATGGTCAGACTTTTTTAAGAGTTATTTTGGCAGAAGACACCCGTAACTTAGACGAAGTAATCGTAGTTGGTTATGGTGTTCAGAAAAAAAGCCTGGTTACCGGGGCAATATCAAGCATAAAAGCGGAAGATATTGCAAATATCAATATTTCAAGGGCTGAAGAAGCATTGCAGGGAAGAACTGCAGGAGTCCAGGTGGTACCGGTATCAGGTGCTCCGGGAGCCGGGATGAATATCCGGATTCGTGGAGTCAGCTCAAACGCCGGATCAAACCCGTTGTATATTGTTGATGGGATAAAAACAGGTGATATCAATTACCTCGATCCTTCCGACATTGCTTCCATGGAGGTATTGAAAGATGCTGCTTCATCGGCTATATATGGTTCTGAAGGTGGAAATGGTGTTGTAATTATCACAACAAAAAAAGGGGTAGCCGGCAAAATGATTGTCAGTTATGATTTTCAACATGCATTCACAAGTGCAGCCAACCTTCCTAAATTGATGAATACGACTCAGTATGCCCAGTTTATGACTGAAAAAAATATAAATGGCACCTCAATTCTTACTGCACCGGTTGACCAGAATTACAATACAGATTGGTTGGGTGCACTTTTCACAAATGGCTATACAACTAAACATCATATTGCTTTTTCCGGTGGAAATGAAAAATCAACGTATATCGTTGGATTGAATTATTTCAAAAATGATGGTATTGTTGCTGGGAATAAAGATGTTTTTGAAAGATATTCTGCTATGTTTAATTCTGACCATCAGATCAAAAAATGGTTGAAAGTAGGACATAACATTGATTATTCTCATTTTACCACAAAAGGTATAAATGAAAATGGTGGTGAGTTTGGGGGTACAATCGGTAGTGCCTTGCAATTGGATCCAACTACTCCTGTAGAATATACGGATCCTGCTAAAATCCCAACATTTATTAAAGGTGAAATTGCTGCACATCAAAACCAGGTAGTGAAGGCACCTAATGGAAACATTTACGGGATATCACAATATGTAGCCGGTGAAATTTTAAATCCATTCGTTTCAATATCCAATACAAATGGCGTAACTACGAATGACAAACTGTTGGGCAACATCTATATGGAACTTACTCCTTTTGAAGGATTTAAATTTACATCAAGAGTTGGTCTGGAACTTGCTATGACCAATAATCACTATTGGACAGTACCATTTTATTATGACGCTACGAACTTAAACACTGCCGGTATTACGCACGACAACAATGATGTCTATAACAAATGGACCTGGGAAAACTTTGCAACCTATAATCATAAGTTCGGGGATCATAACCTGACGATACTTGGTGGTATGTCGGCCGAAGATTATACCCACAAAACCATCAACGGGACAGGAAGTCCGATGGAACATCCATTAGACAGTTACGCTCAGCTTGAGTTTTCTTCACATACAAATGATTTGGTAACCGGTTACACACGCGAAATCAAAAAAGAATCCTATTTTGGACGTGTTTCTTATGACTATAAAGGAACATATTTGCTGGAAGGTTCTTTACGTGAAGATGGCGCAGGTACATCACAAGTTCCTGCATCGGGTCGATGGGGTACATTTCCTTCTGCTTCTGCAGGATGGGTTATCTCCAATGAAGATTTCTTCAAAAGAGGAGTGATTACTTCGGCAAAAATAAGAGGGAGTTGGGGTCAGAACGGTAGTTTGAATTCACTTGACGACAACAAATTATTTGCTTACAACTCAGTAATTACCGGAATTAATGGTGGAAAACCTATGACCTATACGTTATCTGATGGCACAGTGGTGAATGCTTATGAACCTAACGTGTTGTCAAACGATAAACTTAAATGGGAAACCAGTGAGCAATTAGATCTCGGAATTGATTTACGTGCTTTCGATGATATATTAACATTTTCGGCAGATTATTATGTAAAAACAACGAAAGATTTTATTTTTCAGGGTATTCCTTCCTATTCAAGTGGTAACACTGCTCCACAAACCAATGGAGGTGAAATACGTAATACCGGTTTTGAATTTGACTTAGGTTTGAAAGATAAGATAGGTGAT
>Ga0302209_10000798_pt1 | contig 14455 bp, 7 predicted proteins | sample II_Fen_E3_1_FD_194574 | JGI IMG/M metagenome (GOLD analysis project Ga0302209, IMG submission 194574) | Peat permafrost microbial communities from Stordalen Mire near Abisko, Sweden - II_Fen_E3_1 | ecosystem: Environmental > Terrestrial > Soil > Wetlands > Permafrost | place: Sweden: Abisko...
TGCTTGTGCACCTTGAGTTTGGGAGTCACCATAAAATTCAATTTTTCTGATTTTCCTGACAGGTGGATTTACAAGCATTTTTCCATCATCCAGTACAAATCCATTGAAGTTCTGGCTTTGCCAAGGTGATTCCCGTTTGAATAACGTTACAGTATGAATTGTATCTTTCAACCCTGATGCTAGGGTGTAGATATTATTACCAGTTGTAGCGGTGAGTACTGATTTAATGTTATCTATTGATAGATTAAAATAAGTTGTTGCCAAACTATTCATAATCAATTTAATTGAAGTTCCCTGAAACTTAGCAACGATTTGCGAAGCAGTCCATGACATTTTTGGAGACAAGGGGTTTGTATTGTCAAAACGTCCAATATACTGAATATTAGGATCCGTTGGTAAGATAGTATTTGCCGACTTAGCAGTAAATACCATGAGAAATATCAGAATTATACCTAACAAAAATGATGGTTTCAAAATAGTTGTATTTAGAAGATTTATAACAACCCAAAAATCAAAATAAAGGGTGGTTTAATGATCATTACAAAAACAAGGGGCTTTAACCCCTTGTTTTTTCAGACCAAAAAGATATTGAACATTATTTTTTGACTGCCTTCAATTCGTCAACATACAAAATGATATTGTCATCTTGATTTGAGTCTCTCCGTGGGAAAAAAGATACCCTTGATACAGTAGTGTCTCTGTTTTGTTCAAAAATTTTCGTATATACAGGATTTTGTGAGAAATCAAACTTTACCGTTTGCCATTTTTCGCTTGCAAATAATTGTTGATCAACTTGCAGACTCCAATGATTACCCATTCTCAATCCTAAAGTAGTAGCATCTAAAGTGTTATCTTTTGTTAGAAAAAGTAATTTCAATTCAAAAATACAATTATTTTTACTCAAAATTACATTTTTATTAGCTGCTGCATTGTGTGAGTTTTTTGCATTTTCACCACCTTTTTTGGTAATTCTTACTGTCTTTGCATTATTATTAGAAGGGTCATTCACAGGATTTTTTACAATATCTGTAAATAACAAATCTGAATTGTTCCATTCTGATGGCTTCCATTCATCGAATTTAACAATGTTCTGTGAAAATGATAAGATTGGAAATACACTAAATAGCATTACAGAAATCAATAATTTTGTTTTCATTGAATTTGATTTTTAATTAATATTTAACTGTTTTTTTATACAACAAAATTAGTATTTCGATGCAAAATACCTTTATAGATATTGTCATTAAATTTATCTGAAATGACTTATTCTATCTGAAAAAGTACAAATTAGCTTCACCATTTAAGAACTTTTTAATTTACTCCTTTAAAAATTTAATAGTTGTATCCTTGCATCTAATAAGATAAAACCCATTGGCTAAATTTTCAACGTTGATATGTTTATTTGGAGAATACATTGTAACTTCTTTCACAAGGTTTCCTGTTAAAGTTACTATTTGTACTTTTTCAGGATTTTGGAAAACAGGAATCTCAAATGTTAGATTATGAGATGCTGGATTTGGATAGGCCAATAAATTGCTTTTTTCAACGGGACCTGAAGCTGTTAATTTATTTACAATAAGTTGTGAACTTGAACCAAAAGTCAATATACAATTGTCAGCAGAAAAATCAGTAAGAATAGTAGATGGCGTTTGTAAATAGAATGTTGCATTTTGAAGTGTTCCAGTATAAACAATAGGAACAGTCCCTGAAACTTTAGTCCAGGTAGTACCAACTGTAGCACTTATACTTGGGTAGTACCAAGTGTTATTATATTGATACTTTAAAGTTCCATAAACAGTTGATATTCCTGTAGCCATCTTTGCCCAAAATTCAATATAGTACGTACCAGCCCCTTTAGCAGCAACAGCTGCTGTAACAACCTGGTTCGGGCCGGCATAATAAAGAGTTCTTGCCGTTATATTGCATTCATTCGTACCGGAATAACCTGGCGTTGTTGAAGTTATTGTACCTCCGGAAGCCGTCCAATTTGTAGTGCCGTTTTCAAATCCCGGATTGAGTAATAGATTAGAGCTCTCAAAACCTCCAATATCAGGAGAACTACTTCGGACGTTTTTGAAATAGTCATCCGTAACTTCAGTTAATACAAGCGCCTTATTTATTGCAGGAGATGATGGAGAAAATTGGAAATAGGCACCTGTCAGCTGCCCTGGACTTGTGCTTCCTGTGAGTATAAGAACTGGGTCAGCATGCACATCATTTGTACCAACTGCATTTGCCGGCTGTGTGACTTGCCAAAGATTATTACTCCATGTAATTCCTGAAGTAGAATTTATAGTGCCACTTGTGGTAAATATATTGTTTTTGATACTACTACCACTATTTATAGTCCCTGTGTATATTGGGGAATTAACGAATGTGTTGTTTGCAATGAATGCGTTTGTCAGTCCAGATCCCGGTACTAAAGTCCAATAAAATGCTTTAAAAGGTGTATTTAGAAACAAATTGTTGATAATTTGATTATTAGTTGATCGAGGCACTGATGACACCTCATCAGCTAAAGAAGCTGAAACAGGAATGGTTCTTCCTGATATGTAACTCGAAGAATTATAAAATAGATTCCTACGGCAAACCACATTAGATGCATCGGAGATGTAAAGGATTTGAGCCCAATTGTCATAGACAATATTATCCTCGATGAGAGTTCCTTCTGCTTCATAGGTTGATAATCCCTCACCCCAGTTATTATAAACAATATTTCTTCTTATAATTGCATTATCCGTAATTCCATTAATCGGATCTCTTGCCGCACTCAATCCTGATGCCCAGATTGTTGCCGATCCTGTGTTATTATTAAGACAGGATTGCCAAACTTTACTATCCTCCACAATACCATAATCACCTGAAATTAATATACCATTTTGGTATGTATGATGAACATTACAAAGGCTTACTTTTCCATGATCTCCATTTAATGTAATACCACGAGCATTTAGATTACTTGTGTTTTTAACCTCAAACCCCGAGAAATAGATATAACTTCCGGCAAGATTTACTAAGGCGCCCCAATTCCAATTAGGATAAGTATTTTGTCCATCAATAACAGGCGATTCTCCAGTAAAAGAAGAGATTATAATTGGAGAAGCTGCTGTACCGGAATTAGCAATATTCACACTTTCAACATAAGTCCCCCCCCTTACATAAAGTATGTCACCCGCAATTAAACGTCCTACAGAATATGATAATGTCTTCCAAGGGCTTGCCAATATGCCTTCATTTGAATTACTCCCTGTAGTAGCAACATAATAAGTAGTTGCATATGAACCAGATGTAATAATACTCATTAAGCATAGTACAAATAATATTTTAAAATTAAATTTATAAAGTTTTCTTTTCATGATGTGATTTTAAGATTGCTAACAAGTTAAATCTATATCAATATGTCATGATGCTAGTGTTTGATAGATTTACAGGATGTAATGAGTTTTTTTGATCATTACTTTGAAATTTCAATTACAAAATTTATATTTGAATAAAATATCCCATTAAATTGTTGAATTTATTTTCTTAGATAGCCGAATTATTCTTGTGGAATTAACGATACATCGACAACTATTTTAGAATTTACTGGTAATTGTACTTCAAAACCAACTAAATAACTGTAAGGATTTGGCTCATCGTACTCATTTGGCGACTTAGTAGGCCATGTTTTAAGTATGATTCTGGCCGGAGAATTGACTTTTAGTAATAATTTCTTGCCGCTTTTGGTAAGTTCTATCTGGTTTTTTTCTTGATTTAGTACAGGTATTGCTCCTGTTAATAAAGTCCATCGCACTTTTGTTGGAGTAGATAATGTTTCAATTACATCTTTAATCGAAACATACGATTGATTAATGATTGATGCAGTTCGGACTACTTTTTTTACCTGACCTGCATACACAGGAGTGATATCGGAAGTGACAAACATCTTATTTTTGTTGTCCGACCATGCATCCATTTTACAAACTCCGGATGCTCGTTGTAGTGAGTCGTTAAATGTTAGCGTATTATGTGTAAAGTTATTGTATCTGAATACATTCCAACGTTGCGAGTTTTGCTTATTATTCCACAAATCAATACCTTTTGATTCAAGCGAATAGTAGCTTTGCGCTCCAAAATCACTTGCCCATTGTACACCATTAGCATCCATTACAAAACTACCCACATCCATGTGACCATGACCAATTGATGGCGATCCGGACTTAAACCCTAGAAATATTGCATTCTTGTCTTTCCAGGATGTCCGCATCAAACAGACAGGTGCGGCACCCTGGCCTAACCAAAAGTTTGATGTTGGCTCTATTGTGGCATTCAAATCCAAGCCGGCTCCATAAATAATTGATAGTGGAAGAAGCCTGTCTGTTTTTAAACCTGTATTTCCAGGGCTGATATATTTTTTCTCAGTCCAGAGAAGTCCAACATCTTTTGTTTTTTGAGCAAACCAGAACATAGCCGGATTAAGTCCAGTTGAATTAAATGAGTCAGAAAAATTAAACACCTTCGATGATGGACCGACCATATTTAATATATATGAAGCCGATCGAATAAAGCCGGGCATTTTACTAATTGGAAACAAATTATTTCCAAGAAGTTTTTCAGCAGCACTTATCAGCATAACATTGAAAGTTGTGCCATAACCCCAATACATAAACCCTTCCGGAAAAGTGCCATCTGGTTCGTATTCTTTCATTGGTATTGCGATAGATTTCAAAGAACGGTCAATAATTATCTTTGATAATTCAGGTTCTATGTCTTTTACTGCAATAGCCCCAAACATGATTCCTGCATTGCATACTTGATTCCAGTTACTATTTCCTTGTAACCAATAGTTATATTTTGAATCCATAGAAGGTTTTATTCCATAGTTAATTATTGCCTGACTAATTATGTTTCGTGAAGTCTGAGGTAAATAATTATAAGTCCAATCGTAGCCAATGGAAACACCCAAGGTCATTTCCGCCACATCCAGAAAGTGTGTTGGATTCCAATCTGAAAATGTACAAACCGCTAACATTTCCTTCTCTGCCCGGTTGGCATATTTTTCTTCACCGGTTATTTGATAAGAGTAAGAGAGGTAAAATACCCGTCGTAAACATTCACGTGAAACATCTAACAAACGTTTACCAATTTTCTCATACTTTAAATAGGGCAATGAAAGTATAACATTAGATTCTTTTATTATTACATTTTGAAGAACTGCCATTGATGGAGAATTTTCTACAGACTGCTTTATTCGAAGTTCATCTCCCGGTTGAATTAAAATGGAAGGATGATTGTTTGATTGTGCTGAAAGCTGTATGGACAATAAGGTAAGTAAACATAATAATGTTTTTCTCATGATAGTTGGATGAATTAATATTTTGAAGTTCCAAAATTAGTGATGATAAGTTATTTCTTTTAGTACGAATTGACTTTTATTTTATCTAATATGTCAGAATGAGTATGATAATTGATTTAAGTTGGATACAAGTTGAACTTTTTAATAGAAATGACATTCCTTTGATTATACATGCAAATAATGCAAACAGACTGCCTCAAATATTATTTGAAACAGCCTGGTTGTATTTATTTAATATTTTTTCTAAAAGAGTCCTTTACAGAGGTTGGTGTGTCTGTAGTCAAATATTGCAATTCGTAATGGTCAACCAACTAGTGTGACACATGGTTAATTTTCACTATGTTTTTTTTTTGCATTTGCCACAAATGAAGTAGGAGTTTCACCGAATTCTTGCTTAAATACCCGTGTAAAATAGGATTGAGTATCAATTCCAATTTGATCCATTACCTCTCGAATAGGCATATTTTCTTCAACTAATAATCGGGCGGCTTTTCTCATTCGATAATACCGAATAAATTCTACTATTGATTTGCCTGTGAGTGTCTTAACTTTAGCATATAATTTGGTTCTACTCATTGACATCTCAGTTGTCAGATAGTTAATATCCATTTCAGGTTGATCGATTTTTTCATCTATAATTTTCACAAGAAGCTTCATGAAATCATTGTCCTTCTGATTTATTTTTAATTCACTGCTATCTGAATAAAAGTTCTTTGCATAAAATTCTTTGACTCTGTTTTGTTGCTTGAATAAATTCTGAATGGTAAGCAATAATAATTTTAGGTTGACCGGCTTTTCAAGATAGGCATCTGCTCCTGAGTTAATACCTTCAATACGATTTTCCAATCCGCCTTTAGCAGTCATCATAATAAAAGGGATATGTGAAGTAGAAATATCATTTTTAAGCTCTTTACACAATGTAATTCCATCTTTTTCCGGCATCATAAGATCACTTACTATCAAATCGATTTCGTTTTTCTCGATCAGTGCAGAAGCAATCATACCATTGCCGGCTTCGCAAATATCGTACTGTGAGGATAATGCTTCCGAAATAAGGATACGTAATTCATCATTATCTTCTACAAGTAAAATACGTTTCGTTTCACGTTGTAAATAGTCTACAGTATCTTTCTCTGATGTTTTTTCAAACGTGGGTAGTTTTTCTATTTGATAGTTATTCGTTTCAAAAAAAGGAACTTCGTATTCACCAACTGTAGAAAATTCAGACTCTGCATACTCATTTTTAGAAATCGGGAATGACACTAATATATCAGTTCCGGATTCTCTTTCACTTCTAATTGAAATACTGCCTTTGTGGAGTAATACCAGGCTTTTCACCAGAGCTAATCCAATTCCCGATCCTAAATGTTGTTCACCTTGTGGATCATTAACCATATAAAACCGATCAAATACTTTTCCAATTGATTTTTCAGATATTCCGATTCCTGTATCACGAATCACTATGCCAAACATGTGTGAATTATTTTCATTTTCACTCACCTTATGATTCTTTTGGTAAATTGAATTAAAGTTTGAAACATCAGCAAGAGTTTCAATAACGACAGATCCTTTTGTAGTGTATTTGAATGCATTATTGAGCAAATTCATAATAATTTTTTCAACAATTTTATTGTCAAACCATACAAGATTATTAAATTCAGGATCAAGAATCATCCTAAAATCTATATTCCGTTGAATTGCATATACATTAAAGTCTGAAGCTTGTTTTGAAACGAATTCGTTTATATTACCAGCAGAAATTTTCAGGTTCATTTTATCGTTTTCGACAGCACGGAAATCCATTAATTCATTAATTAGATTAAGCAATCGTTTAGCATTATTACTCAAACTTGTGAGAAATCTTTCAGAAATTGGAACAGATTCTTGTTTCAGTCTTTCCAGTGTCCCTAAAATAAGGGAAAGTGGAGTTTTAAAATCATGCGAAATATTTGTAAAAAACTGCAATTGTAACTGATGGTTCTCTTCCTGACGTTTCATTTCTGTAGTTTCAAGGTAAAGTTCCAATCCCAATCTTTTTTGACTTAAGTAGTAATGAAGAATAAAATAAATAATTGTCGCAATGGATAGAAAATAAACAAGAAATGCCCACCAGGTAAGCCATGGAGGAGGCAACACCGTAATTTCAACGGTTTTGGCAGAATTACTCCAAACTCCATCATTGTTAGTCGACAGCACTTCAAAAGTATACCTTCCTGCAGGAACTTTATTATAAGATGCGTATCTACGGGAAGCGTCCACTTCAACCCAATTATTATCATATCCTTTTAAACGATATTTGAATCTCGTCTTCTCTGGGACGATGAAATTTGTTGATGAGAATTCGAAACCAAAATTTGATTGATTATGATTTAGTACAATACTATTTGTAATGTATATAGCATCTTTAAGAGGAGAGTTAGACGATTCTTTACTTATAGTAATATTATCTATAAAAAACTCTGATAAAATGACAATCGGTTTATTTCGATTAGGGATGATATTTGCTGGATTTATAACACTAAATCCTTCGGTTCCTCCAAAATATAATTCACCAGTACTGCTATACAAACAAGAGTGTGGATAAAATCCTCGTCCTTGTAGCCCATCGTTTTTATCATATTGAAAAAAGAATTTTCTTTTATTGTCGAATTTAAATAGGCCATTGTCAGTACCTAACCAAAGATTATTTTGATTATCGGCTATTATACTATAAATGGAATGTACATTAAATCTTAATATATCAGAGAAACACAAGAACTTTCCAGATTTTGTATCGTATTGAAATAGTCCTAAACTGTTCGTTCCAATCCACACAGATCTGTCTTGGTTATTCCAAAACAGTGTTTGGATATTCATGTTTTTTTGATTTATATTTTGAAGCGTATCTATTGGAATAGCATGCATTTCCTTCGTTTTGATATTCATAATATGCAAACGCTCCTGGCTGGCAATCCAAAGATTATTTTCATTATCTCTACAAAAATCACTAATTATAGTTCCAACATAATTCAGATTTTCTTTTGATTTGAAATTATAATTTGTTGATTTGTTTCTATTAATAGAGAAGTATGTAATTCTTGGCAATCCACCATCACGATATCCAACCCATATACCTGAGTCTGACTCTGCCACAAGTCTATTTACATGGTTTAGCTGAATTCTTTTATCAGCATCATATTCAGAATAATTCTTGAAAGTGTTCGTGTTTAAATCCAGACAATCCAATCCCCCACGGAACATCCCAATCCATAACTTATTATGAATTTTATCCATAAGCATTGCCTTAACATTGTCATAGGCTAGACTATTTTTGTTAAGCTCATGTTTATATGAAGTTGAAGTGCCTTTATTTCTATCATAACAAAGCATACCACTCCCTTCAGTTCCAATCCATAACTCATTATCATGTTCAGCAAACCCACTAATTATATTTTGGCTAAATTTGGAAGATTGAACTGAAAACGTTTTAAATCCTTTTATTTCATTTAAATTCACATAACAAACTCCACCACAATAGGTTCCAATCCAAAGATTCCCTTGTCTATCCTCACTTAAATTCCACACCGAATTATTAGTTATACTAAACTTATCAGTTTCTGAATGTTTGTAAAGATTATATTCGCCATTTTGAGGGTTTAATACATATAGACCCTGTTGAGTTGCAATCCAGACATTCCCATTTTTATCTATTTGGAAATCACGGGCAGGAGGTAACCTCGCTTCTCCAACTTTTTGACAAAAGAAAGTATGTGCTTGTTCTACTTTAAGTGTTTTAAGATTCAACTTTAAAAGTCCGTTTTTCTCGGTCAGTATCCATAAATATATTCCGGCTTTCTTAATATCGATAATTTCCATTGGATTCGGAAATGAAAATATCAATTTAAATTGCTTTTTCTGATAATTAAATTGGTAGAAACAGCCTTTATCTTTCGTCATAATAAAATCATCCTTATCTGATGAGAATATTGTTTTCCCGTTTCGGAGATTATCTTTTTGTTTCTCAATCAGTTTTAATTTCTTATTATTTAGGTCAACGATATTTATACCATCTCCATTTACTACCCATATTTTATCATGTCCGTCTATGTAGATATTCGCAACAGATCCGATTTTAAATTCTTCAAAAAAATCGGATTTTCTATGATATTTTACGATGCCTTGCTTCGAGCATAAAAACAGATTACCTCCACGATCTTCTACAAGTGGAATGTATGAATTGAAAGAGAAATTTGGAATTTCTTTTTTAAGTCTCGTTAAGTATCTTTTATAAGTATACCCATCGAATCTATAGAGTTCATCAGATAGCAGCACCCAAATAAATCCATATTTATCTTGTTTGATTCCGGAAACGCCATCAAAATTCAATCCACCTTCGGGTGAAAGCGTATGAAACTTAAAATCGGGAAAACGTTGTTGTGCAGAAATAGTTTGTATGGATAATAAGAAGAAGAAGAAGAAGAAGAAGAATAAGAAAACCATAACTTTAAAATAAGAAGAACCCTTATTTTCAAAATATGGTTTACTAGTTGTGATACTCATAAAATCGTTGATAGTCATAAAATATAGTATTAAACTATGTAGTTTAAACAGAACAAAATCTTACTTAATTCATTTGTGTCAATTATAAATATTATATGCATGTAATTGAAAAAATCAGAGTAATTTGATAGGATAAGGATTTTGTATTATTTGCAAACAAAGATAATTTTTTTATATCAATAACTTTGTTTATTGTAAGGAATTTCAGTTTGTAAAAGAACATTTATACAAAAATTATCTATTAACTTTTTCGATAATTAGTTTTTTATTTATTATGTTACTTTCATTGCGTAAATTGATAATATGTAATCCGTTATTTAACTGTTGAATGTCCAAATCAAGTTTATTGACATTTGGTGATATTTGTTTTTTCAAAACAAGTTTTCCCAGAGCATTATAAATGGATAGCTCACGAAATCGATCACCATTAAAATCTATAGAAATCACGTCTTTAGCCGGATTTGGAAATATATTCACCACATTATTTTTTATTTCGATATTATCAAAATCAGTAGCTGTCATTGGTATATATTCTATTGATAATTGAGGAGGATATGATCCACCATCAAACGAATTGAAAACAAATGATTTACCAACATCTGCAGTTGATGTAAATTCAAACATAAAGGTCATAGCATTACCATTTACCCAATCAGTTCTTGAGACTAACTCAGATACTATAAAATCGAGGGAAGAAGTCGTTTTGTCGTAGCCGGCTACACTTGATCCGGTTAACCAATTTGAGTAGTTAGACGTTTTTATTTTATTAGAAATACTTCCTGCAGCTGAATTTAATGGTTGCGAGTTCGAGGTACTTTCGGCTCTTATTTGAATAGGATCGTTATCACAATTTGTCGATTGAGATACTCTAAATTTAATTCTTGCATTTAGAATAGTAGCACCTTTAGGAACAAACACATTACTGAACCGGACAGCTGCGATATTTTTATTTGTTGAGGACGTAAAATTCGTAATGATAGACGCACCATTCAAAGTAACAATATTTGTAGATGTATTTTCATACCCATCATCTGTTGATTGGCTTACATTTCTTGTTACTTGTGTAAATGCCGGTTTTGTTTTGGGTGGAATATTCACTGAAGTTATTGATCCATATTCAAAAGCACCAATATCACACGCACTACCTGCTGGACGATTTAAATAATTAAAATCAAAACCAAAGTTGGGTGTTACACCCCTGTCAATAGCGGGTGAATTACTTGAAAGTCGGAAATCTTTTAGTGAGGGATTTACAAAATTAGGATCGGCCACAATACTACCATAACCGAGATCGTAAAGTGGAGTAACATTTGTCAGGTTGTTTGACAGAGCAACTCCGTTAGGGTTTTGTGCATAATTTATCAGTGAATAATTGTAAAGAATGTTGTTTCTGATTGAAACATTTGTACAAATTAAAGCATCAATATAAATAGGTTTTGAAACCGTTAATGTATTGTTTTCTATAATTATATTATTTATTGGATATAAAGCACCATCTCTGTGTGTTGGCCAATTTATTATGCCAACACCGTAACTTGTACAGTCATAAACGACATTATTATAAACTGATATTTTCTCGACAGCATTTCTTTCCTCAGATGAAATTCCAATTCCAGAAGCACAATTATAAACTTTATTATTAAAAACATCAATATCATAATTCAATCCATCATAGGCATCTATATATAAACCTATTTTAGTTAAATCATGAATTGAATTTCCATAAACGCGCATGTGCTTTGATGACTTTACATCTATACCTTCCCCCCCTAAAGTGTTAGCAGAACCATTTCTGACCTCATTATTTATAATATCAATATATTCACATTGCGAAAAAGTGATACATTCTCCCCATGAACTACTACATACATTATCTGTAACGTTGCCTTTTACAATGCCAATAGAGCAGAAATCGAGTGAAATTCCCGGATTTGTAAAGTTAAATAATTCATTGTTTTCGATTATTATGTTGCTTTGTCCATTTCTACCTATTCCTATAGTTCCATTTTGGAAACGAATGCCCGAAATTTTAATGTAACTATTATAATTTAAATCCATAAGTATATATGCACCGAGTCCAAAACCTTCGACAACTGGTTTATCGCCGGGATAAGCCATCAAGGTAATATAATTCCCTGTAGTACCAGAGTAGCTCATTTTTACAAATTCACTGTATGTTCCGGCTCTAACGTAAGCAGTTTGTCCGGCTTTAAGTGTTGAAGCAGCTTTTGTTAATGTCTTCCATGGCAAAGATATACTTCCCGGATTGGCATCGTTGCCAATAGTGGAAACATAAAAAGTTTGTCCAAAAATACTATTGCTTATGAATAGCAATCCTAGAAATACACACAAAGTTAAAATTCTCTTTGTCGTATATCTGTTTAATCCATCTTTAAATTTTGAGCAAATCTTCATAATTAATAATTTCATTAGATAACATTTTTTTTTAGATACATGTAGACTTTATATCCTTCTTTTATCCTAAATTCTTTAAAAGTGCTTTTTATAAAACGCAATCTACTTTTTTAATTTGATAATCAATATGAAATGTGGTTGAATTAACGCTAATCAAAGATTGTCAGCAGAAACCATGTCTATATTTATAAATTTAATATGACATGAGCCACCTACATTAATCTCTTCTTTCATAGAACTTTGAGAATTATACCAACAAATTTTTGGATTCACTCCATTCCCTGTTTTCACAAATAAAATAGAATTCTTTGCAGTAGCATTAATTTTAATCTCAGGTAAATTTTCAGCTAACGAGTTAGCAGTGTAAGTATAGCCGGCTACCATTTGAAAGGTAACACCGCCAACACCAACACCTCTAGCATTCAAATCTATAATGGCTGAACGAATAGTTGAATAAGTATTGGGTGCGGTACCTACACCATCAATCTTTCTTAGACCTGTCAGTGGACTAAGATCGGGGACTGTACCTGTTAGTAATATATATTCAGCTTTTGAAATAGCCATCACGGAACCATGCCTTACACCATCTACTCCAGTAGGAAAATAATACTCATTGGTATTGAGTGTAGACCAATTTTCCCCATCTGTAGATTTATACAATTTATATGGACCACCTTCTTTATATAAATCTCCAAAAAGTATCCATACATTCTGATTCGCAATTTTATAAACGAATGGACCTTCGACGTCATCATGTGTCATAAAATGAATGTTTTTATTGTAAGGACCCAAAATACTACCAGAACTGGCAATTTGTTGTATTCCATGGTCTCTTACAACCAAGTAATGTTTAGAATTTGCACTAAACATACTTGCATCCATCCCTGTAATTGAAAATGTTTTTACTGAAGACCAATGTTCAAAATCCGGACTGGTCATATAATCAATGGCTGCTGTCTTCCAAACTCCACCAATGCAACCAGTCCAATACACTATATATTGCTTGGAAGTCACATCATATTCTACTTGAGGTGCCCAAGTCTGATGATAGGCAGTATCAGTAGGATAAATTAAACGGCCATTAGTCCAATCTTTCAGATTTATAGATTCATAAGTTATCATGGGACTTTTTTTCCATGAGTAAGTGGCAATCAGGCGAAATTTTCCTGATGGTTCACGTAGTATCATCGGATCTCGCAACACTTGATCCTGATTATCGCCTGAAACAACCATATTTGGACAAGTGACGGTATCAATTAGAATAGGATTATTATGAACAGCCTTAAAATTATAGCCATCTATGCTGGTTGCATAATGTAATTTTTTTTCGCTGCTATTTGGAAAGTAAGCGCAAAGATAGTAGTTCAAAGTATCTTCGGTTTGAACATAATTTGCTGCGTGTTGATCTGAATTGGAATAACAATTGTTAGAAGCATTAATATTTATTGTAATAAGTAACAATAAAAATACAAGTTGGATATTTTTTTTCATTTGTGAAACAAATTAAATTGCAAGCATTATTTCGTTAATCTTATGACTAGAACATCATGCGGTTGAATTGTCTTTTTTAAATTTTCTTTTGTAGTACCTATTGCTTTCTTAAGCCATAAATCGCGGATATTTAGTTTGTCGCTAACTTTGATTGGAGATCCATCCGCATTGCCATTCCAGATAGTTGGATTTTCTTTCCAGTCGAATTCAATCGTCTTAACGACATCGCTACGATTTAAAAAGCACAAAGCAATTTCGTCATTTCTTAATGGTTTAGCCCAAACCTCAATTCCATTAAATACAATCCATCTAAATCCTTGTTTACCAAGAGAATCTTGATCCAATGCAATAATTTCCTTATTGTTTAAGATTTCTTTGGTAACTTGACTCATAGACCGTAAATCATTTCCGGCAATAAGCGGAGCAGCCATCATGCACCATAATGTAAAATGTGAACGAGCTTCATTGTCTGTTAAGTTTTTATTTCCAACCTCGAGCATATCAGGGTGGTTCCAACTTCCGGGTTTGGCATATTTGGCCAGTTTGGAATTTTTGTCTGCAATTTGCATCACGCCGGAACCTCCCCAATTAAATTCACAATCCCAGCAATCCATAATATCTCCGGTAGTTCTCCAAAGGTTACCAACTTTACTTGCCCATGTCCAGGGTTGTGAG
>Ga0302209_10000802_pt1 | contig 14358 bp, 10 predicted proteins | sample II_Fen_E3_1_FD_194574 | JGI IMG/M metagenome (GOLD analysis project Ga0302209, IMG submission 194574) | Peat permafrost microbial communities from Stordalen Mire near Abisko, Sweden - II_Fen_E3_1 | ecosystem: Environmental > Terrestrial > Soil > Wetlands > Permafrost | place: Sweden: Abisko...
TTACTCTCATATTTTGGCTGTTTCCTTTTTCTAAATAATAATAACTATTTAATAAAAAGGCAACAAAAATGAGCACTATCACAATCCACCAGAAAGTTGTTATATTGAAATAAGCAATAAGATTAGTTCTAGGCGCCGGATGATCAATCACCGAAAAGACAGTGATAGGTAGCATCGAGAATGATATGGCACTTAACAAAAGCTGTCTTTTGGTCATTTTGAATTTATAAAACAAAAAGGATAAATTAGATTACAAATAATAAATAAGGGCAATCATCTCAGAATGCTTTCATATATCGAACAAAGTTGTTGAGCATTTATCTTTCCATTATGACGAAAAAGTGCCTCTTCCTTACCCTTTTTAGATAATTCTATAGCCAAAGTATCATTATAGAAAATTTCACAAACTCCATTCGCTAGCATTTCAATTTCTTCAAATCGATATAATATTCCTGTCTTTCTGTGCGAAATCAAATTAGACATTCCACCTACATACGAAGCAACACATGGAACGCCTAATAATTGAGCTTCACCCACAGAATTAGAACTGTTTTCTATTGACGACGGACAGACAAACACATGTGAATTTAGGTATCTTTCGTACATATCTTTTTCCGATAGATTTCCTGTGAAAATTATTATGTCTTTTAATCTGTATTTACCTATCTGGGAAGTAATGTATTTTCCATAACCACTCAATTTCCATCTTCTGTTTGTAATAAAATCATTTCCGGCAACATATACTTTAACGGAAGGAAAATGTCTGATTATGAGAGGTAATGCTTCAATCATCTTGTGTAATCCTTTTATAGGATAATTAGCCTGACTAAGAAAAATGCTATACCTCTCACATTTTTCAATTTCCCAATTCCCTGCATAAAAGCTTTCTCGTAGAGTTTCGTTGCAAAAATGGTAATTTGCAGATGGGTTCAATGCCCATGTATGGATTTTGTCCCATAAAGTTCTGCCTATAACGTGATAAACAGATTGTAGAATCTCTTTTTCCCAAAGTCCACGCTTATGAATATTGGAATGTTGAAGAAAAATTGTGTCAAGCCTGACAAGATCCCTTAAAGTAACATTTTTGAGCAATGTATATCTGGAAATACCTCCATAGTAATACTTTTCATAAACACTTACCAAGCCTTGAAGTGACACTACAACATTCCTATTACCGCAAGCTTTTATAAAAGCCAATCCCCCTGGACATTCTGAACCGTGTAAATGCACAATGTCTGGTTTAAACTGACTATTAATAGTTCTCCAATACGACTCCAGTGCAGACTCATATTTCCTGTTATTCAACTTATTAGGTAGCAGAAAGTAAGTAATGCCATTCAAATAAATTGATCTAAGCTCTTTACCTTTATATAAAGTCGCTACTGCCAATTTTATTTCTGAGTTTTCATTCAAAAGAGCTTTTGCGCCTGAATGCATCCAACCACCTATAAAAGGTACGCTAATACCCAGTTCGATACATATATCAGGGAAGAGCGTATTTGTAATCCAAAGAATCTTCATAAACAAATTTTAAAAATTACCAATAACAAGCACCCTCAACGTTTGAAGCATTGCGAGGTTTTTCTTGTTCCGCAGGTTTTACCCAATATTCATTCATCAGTTTTGAGTAATTATATACCTCATTATAGTTCTCATTTTCCCAACGTTTACCACGTATACCGAAAATAAGTTGCAGGCTACCACCCATATGAATTGCCTTTTTTCCTTTACGTTTGACGTATGCTGCCAATGGAAATCCGTATGCTCCGGCTCCGATAAGACAAATATCAAAATCAATTTTATCAATCTCCGATTTCATGTAATCCAAAGCTTCGAACCATGTAGAGTATTCACTGTTTCCACCCAGACTTTGTACTGCTTTTATCGTCTTCAGCTCGAATTCAGGAAGAATATCAGGATTTGTAAACAGAAGTTCTCTTTTTTTGTATTGAGATATAATCGTAGATTCAAACGGATGTATTACCAATACTTTCTTACCCTTCAAAGCCACAGTCCAGGGTGTATCACTCCAGAAAGGGTCAAGAAGGAGACCTTGAAAACGATATGCATCCGCTATATATCCCTGCATATATTTCTCGTTTTCTATCCATGAAGCCAACGCATCGACTTGACCTGAATCATCAATCATTAATTTACAAAAACGCTCAACATTTTCGATTGTAGCAGGAAAAAAACCACTCAATTCCTCTATTTGCCTTAATTTGTTGTCAGCCCACCACCAATCAGAATCTTCTATGTTAAAATACTCTCTTAAATTAGGCCTGCCTTTCTTTATATTTATGTAATTCACAATACACAATAATTCAGTAGCACCGTATCTGGCAACCATTATAGGCTTGTCAGAAGTTATCAAACCAATAAGTTCTTTATATACTACATTTGGATCTTTCTCAAATTCAATTGGTTCAACCTTGTTTGAATTAAAGAGTTTCTTATATATCTTTTTTATACTTTTCAGAATAAAATAATCTATCCTCATATTTTTCAAATTATGTGCAAATTTCTATCAAGTGAACCTTTTTTAACTGCAGGAATACCTACTATGACAGAGTTTGGCTCAGTGAAACTCTTATTTACTACAGCATTAGCACCAATAGCGCAACCATCAGCGATATAAATATCTCCGAAGAGTTTTGCTCCTGGTCCGATATAAACATTATTGCCAATATTGGGAACTTTATCAATATACCCTGCCTGAGTACCAATATTTACACATGCATTAATAGTACAATTTTCGCCTATTTCACATTGACCGTTTATGATTATAGTTCCACGATGCAATATTCGCAAACCCGGCCCAAAACAATTAGTAGGAATAGTGAATCCTAGCTTACACGAAAGTCTTTTGAAATTCCGCGCTGCAAGAAATTTCCCGATTCTCCATATTATTGAATTATTATCGATATTATAAAAATATTCGCACTTTCTTAATGCTTTCTGGAACTCCCAAATCTCCAAATCAATTTCAAAAGGATTTAAGAATAATGACTTGTTTTTCTTTATACCAAGACGTAATCTATCCTTTTCCAGATATTCCAAATATGATTCTTTAGAGTTAATCATTGTGAAGTTTCTATTTGACAGCAAAATCTGTATCAGTTTATTATTCTTTTATGTATATGACCCTAATTTAATACAAACTTTTTAAGCATTATAACAGAAAAAGAATCATACAATCTCATTTAATCTCTCGAAGAGTATTCACTCCTTTTTCATCTAAGATTCCGTTTTGATCAACCAGTATCCAATCAGCTGTTTGCGGATAACCATGCCAGAAATCTTTTGGACACACCTTAATGCCTCTATTAAGCAAAGCCGGTTTATATGAGAATGAACTTTTACTTGTAATAAGCAAATCTGCATAAACCATGTGTAGAAATGAATCTTTAGCACCCATATCTAAGCAAAAATTCAGATTCTCAAATCTATCAAAGTCTTTAAAATCTTCTTTGACACCTTGAGAGAATAAGTAAATTGCTATCGGTTTTGCGGGTTTAATAGTCTGAACCACATTAGCAAGAACGGTTTCGAAATATTTATTTGTTTGCCATCGCATTAACAAGTTTTCATTCCGATTAATTTGTCCGGCAACGATATCACCCCTTCTTACATGAATTGCAATATTGTAATAATCAATCGAATAGAGTAATTTATCGTTAGCTCTCGCTTTGGCTGAATAGAATTTTTCTTTTATTTCAGTCATTGCACCAAACTGATCCCGATAAAACTGATCCTGCTCAGCAATGAAAACGATCTTTTTACCATAATATGACGAAATTATATTCTTTACAAGATCAATCTCTTTATTATTATATTCATCAAATAAAGGTAGAAGTCTTTTCTTATAGCCCTTCAACTTAACTAGATCCACTGATGTTTTTTCTTCATCACCAAAGCCTAAAAAAGTTTCCCAAGAGTGTTGCGAAAATGGAATATGGGCGAATTTCAATCCAAATTGCTTTGCAAACCAAAATCCTGCGATCCAGTTAGCGATTTGATGTCCAATACCAGCTCCCGGATTGGGTCGTGCTCCAAAATAACAGGAATCAGAGGTTCTAGTAGCTGTTGTGCTATGTAATAAATAATGCCAATAAGATTTATAAATGTATGGATAAATCCCTTTGTTTCTGGTAAAAGAGACTAAATAGTACCATAATTTTCTCCTTACCTTAAATATAAATTGTTCAATTGTCATGGATCTTTCTTCTTTTTAATAAATCAAAATAACTCCCAAATAATCCATTCCTCACTATTCTCCATTTAAATTTAATTCTGCTTTCAAATGTGCTTGGTAGCTCTTTATAATACCCTCTTCTTTCAAAATCGACCTTGTAGTTTAAACTATTAAGATGTTCAATGGCATCATCAAGCCATTTTCCCTTATGCAAACAACCGGCACCATTGTAGGGAATAGGGTTATACTTGTCATCTACAATGCAAGCAAGCCGGATTTGCATTTTTTCAGCTCTTAAAGTCCCATACCATTCTGACATCCATGGATCCTCATGGGGTAATGCCATTTGATAAAGAACAGCCTTTTTCCAGAAAGCTATTTGATAGGAAAACATAATATATGGAGCTGGTGGATTGACCAACTGTAATTCGGGATGCTCTGTTTCTTTTATATTAGGATACTTTTGATTTACCAAACATAAAGAATCAAGTTTGTTTTCAAGGAAATACGAGTAATATTCATGCATCTTATTGTTATTGACATTCCCCATAAAAAAATAATCAATCATTATTAATAAGACATTATCTTTGTCAATTGAATCTAATCCCTTCCTGAAAGTTATGCCAAAAGATTTGTTCTTTCCAACCTGAGTACATACGATTTGTAAACCATCTGTAACATACGTCTTCTCTTCTGTATTAAGGTAAATTATTCCAGAGTATTCCGGCCAATACTTCTTAAAAAGATCAAAAAAAACAGGCCATAAATCTGAGTAAGAATCTGATGAACTTATAAATATAGGACAATCTTTCATTATTTTTGAATTTAACTAATCTTTAAAACACATACAGTAATTAAATACATTTACCCTTACTTAAATAAAATTTGAGCATTGGTAATCACTAAAATATATTTATTCTGTCTTGAAATTAAACACTTTAAACAAACTTTTGATTTTCAGAATCAGTGCTTTCAAAATTTCCTTTGATTTATTCCTTTCGTCATTCTTAAAACCGATAAACCAAACAAATACAAAAAATGACAATGTACTTATAAGTCCAGTCATAATAAATCGAGGAAAACCTTCTTGCATAAGAAAGAATGGGATTAGTGTAAAACCTGTCACTAAAATACCCACTACAGAACTCGGAATAATAACTTCTTTTAGATATAGGAGTAATGATAAGTCGCATACCTTTTTTGTAAAATACAAAGTAAGAATTCCTCCTAAAATAGTATAACCTATAAAAACAAGATACAAGGTATAAGGAGGAAAATGAAATTTAAAAAGTATATATGAAATTACTAACGGAAAGATATTAAGAATCGAATTTGATATCTGATAAAATTTTATTTTACCTACTGCGCCTATAGAGTTAGACATAGTTATATATAGTTGCTCAATAACGCTTCTGATTAATGCAAGTCGACAAAATAAAATAGCATAATCAGGAATATTTTTCAGCCAAAATTTAAAGATATATGGCATCTCTATAAAAACAGGAATCATAAACAGAATTGACAGATAGAAAGACATTTTAGCTCCTGTCATAGAGATCAATAACATCTTTTGTCGGTCTCCTCCGCCTTCACTTTTATCAATTACGGGGTTTATCGCCTTGAGCATATTCATTGCAAATGCACCAAGCTGACCATTGACCTGTGCCGCTACACCCTGTGCTGCATTAATAACTGTTCCAAAAAACATATTTATAACAATCCCGGTTCCGTAATTAGCAACAATACTGGTCGATGATCCTAAGAATGTCCAACCAGCAAATTTAGTCATCTCTGAAAACACCGGTTTACTAAAATGCTCCTTCAAATCAACCCGACACTCTAAATACATTTTTTGACAATAAACTGCTCTAATTATAAGCAATAAAACAGACAATAGTGTCATTAACAAACCAAATAAGATCAACTTATCAAAACTTGTATAAGTTACATAAAATGCTATTGCCAGTTTTAATACAGCCTCGACTATTCCCAATAATGCAAAAACAAACATGTTTTCGCGAGCATTTAAAGCAGCATCGTAAGGAACAGATATAATCGTAAAGAAAGTACTTATAATGGTAAATTGATAGATTATTTTAGCTACCGTAACACGGTCCGAAGGAATCACTAAAATACCATTAAACAAATAAAAGCCTACAACTTCCAATAATAATAAGATCAATATTGCAATAGTAATATGTAATACTACACTTACATTAAATATTGTTTTCACTCTATCAGGATCTCCAGATCCTTGCGAGAAGGACATAAACCGCTGAGTTGCTGAGGCCATTGCAGTATTCAAAAAAGTTAGCATAGAAATTGCTCCTGCCACTACATTGAAAATACCAAAATCAACAACGCCTAATGCCGCTAAAATCAAACGGGTACTATAAAGAGATATAAAAACGGTTATAACCATTCTTGCATAAAGAATGCCGGTGTTATTTGCGACTCGATGAGCAGACTCCATGTATAAGAATTAATTTTAAAAACTATTTTTTCTCTGATTTATATCCATATTCGTATTTTCGGCTTAAGCCATAACGATAATCTCTGTTATTGTCTACTCCATTCAATACGAAATACATATTTTTCAGCTTTTTATTTATATATAAATCTGTAGCTTCTTCTATGTTTCTTTTATGTGTAAAGTCAGCTCTTACAATATAAAGACTTGCATCTGCAAAACGATTCAGTGTAAAACCATCCGAAACTACACCGATTGGGGCTGTATCAATTATAATATAGTCATATTGTTCTCTTAATTCAATCATCAATTTATCAAGTGACGGTTTAGCCAATAACTCATTGGGATTTGGAGGTACAGGTCCAGCAGTAATCACAGAAAGATTCGGATGAATACCTGATGGCCTTATCAATTGCTCTTTGTTTAAATGCTCAGTAAGAAATAAAGTTATACCTGATTCGTTACTTAATGAAAGATATTCAGCCAACTTTGGTTTGCGGATATCCAATCCTATAATCAATACTTTCTTATCTAGCAGGGCTAGACTAACCGCCAGATTAATAGTCACAAATGTCTTACCTTCTCCACTAACACTAGATATTATATTAATCACTTTCTTTTCCGGACTATCTAATACAAATAATAGATTGGTTCGTAAAAGGCGAACTAATTCTGTAAAACTATCGGTACTATTTTCTTTTATAATTACATTCTCCTTTTCATCAACTTTTGGAATCTGACCTAAAATAGGTACAATCGAAAGCTCTTCCAGTTCTTCTTTGTTTTCAATCTGGAAACGAAGCATATCTTTTATTTTAATTACCACGATAGGAATTATAAGACCTATGAATAAGGCAATAGCTAAAATTATTGATTTTCTTGGAGAAACAGGAGTTCCGGTGCTATTTGTATTATCAATCATTTTTGCAATAGGTTCCACAATAGACATATTCATGTATTTCTCTTCTTTTTTCTGAAGCATATACAAAAACAGTCCTTCCTTCACTCCTTGCTGACGTTTTATTTCATTATACTGACGTTCCTGACGTGGTATAGCCCTGATATGAGCGGCCGTTTCCTGATTTTTTGACAACAAGTCTCTAAGAATTATCTGTAGATTATTTTTCTCATTTCGTACGCTTGCCTGCACCGTATTAAACATAGATTCTATCTGATTAGTCAAATCAATCATTGCCTGATTGCTACTTGAGGCAATACGCGAAAGGCGATTACGTTCGGTCAATAGCCTGTTGTAATTGGTTATCAACTCACTAAGACCTGCAGTCTGAATGCCTGTACTTGCCGGCAGAAGCTGATATTTATTTTCCTTTTTGTGCATATAGTCATCAATATCAGAAACAATGGCTAACTGAGATTCTATTTCCAACCGTTTTTGGTCGAAACTACCGGTTTGTTGTATAAACATATTGCCTTGAGACTGAATATCAGTAATCCCCTGAACCTGTTTGTAATTCTCTGCTTGAGATTCGACGTCACCAAGTTGTTTACTCAAGATCAGAAGACGGTCATCGATAAACTGGGCAGTTTTATTTGCCATAGCAATTTGTTCATCTACATCATTTCTGTTATAGATTTCTATATATTTCTTTAAAAAATCCTTTCCTAATTGTACATCTGGGGTTGTAAATGTAACAGCCACTACCGAGGTCGTTTTTGATGTCAATTCTAGTTTTAGCCCTCCAAGCATTTCAGCTGCTTTGCTCGATGGGCTTTGAATGCTTACACCAATGAGCATATCTTCAGTTGGTCTAAATTGCCCACGAGAAATATAAATTTTACCAAATGGTAATATCACTTGGTTATCCGAAATTGAAGCTTTAACTTTATACTCTTTGTCTTGATATATACCGGAAAATTCATACTCACCATAGGGGTGGACTAAAATTTCGAACTCATAACCAGCTGTCATGTTTTCCAATACAGCTGTCGGCACACGAAGAAGTATGGGGCATTCAGAACCATATAATATTTGTTGGTCGTATTTTCCAATCTGAGGATATTTACGATCTACACCCAAAGTTTTTACTAATTGAAGAGTACCTCGCTCGGTATAATTTATGTACAAATCCAGTTCACGAACTACCTGCTCAACTAGTGTTGATGTTTTTAGTATTTCCAACTCGTTATCAACATTATTCTTTTGCGTATAAAGACCTAATTCTTTAAATGCACTCAATTCTGGTTGGCCTCCACCTTTTTGATCATCTTTCAGCAAGATAGAAGTATCAACTTCATAACTTGGCAGGGTAAATTTCAACTTAACAACCGCAACTATCAAACATAAAGCTATGCTAACTATAAACCATTTCCAGTATGACAAATATTTAAAGAAAATACCAAGAAAATCTATTGGTTTTTCAAATTCTTCTTCTGACTCAGAGTACTTATTCATATTCAATTATTTATAATGGACTTTATGGTATTTATACAAATATATTCAACTTTATTTTTATTATAGTTTGATGCTGAAGACGGTGAACACTAAACTTGTTAGCGTAAGCAAAACAGATAAGGACGAAATTCCAAATGATTCAGCTGCACCATAATTTGAAGACCTTGATCTTGATTTATTTGGTTCTACATAAACCACATCATTTTGTTCCAAATAGTAAGCAGATGAATAAATTACATTTTTATCACTTAAATTTATCGTAATATACTCTTTAGAACCATCAGCCTTCTCTCTAAGCACTTTTACGTTATCACGTCGTCCGTATATCGTTAAATCACCGGCTAATGCGAGTCCTTCAAATATTGTAAGTTGCCCATTATTTGTCTCAAATTTGCCTGGCCTCTGAACTTCTCCTAATATATTAACTGAATAATTTGTGAATCGTATGGTTATTATGGGAGATTCTTTCGTAAATGCAGCTGAAAGTTTTGTGTGTAGAATTGATTCTAACTCATGTCGGGTGAGTCCGACAACTTTTATTTTTCCGAATATAGGGAATTCAATTTCTCCATTATTATCCACTTCATAAGTTTGCAATATTGGTGGTGATGAAAGAGCTGTTTGAGTTGCCGCCTTTTCTATCTGAGGCATTATGAGATTATACATTTTTGAAGCCTCAGGCTCGGAACTTACAACTGTTATACTAAGCAAATCTTTCGGTTTAATTCTTGCTTCATATAAGCTTGCAGGAATCATTGGCATATTCGCAGATTTCTTTGCATTAGGATTTACTTTTTGGAAGTAGGCAATATCTTTTCCTGGTGCACAAGAATACATGAAAAGTAGGCTGAAAAACAGATACGCAAAAATTTTAGTTTGTTTACAACACATAATAAATGACTTTATTGAATTAAAATTAAATTTCACACAAAAGAATAACTACATTTATCGTTATGCATATTTCAAATATGTTTTATTCTACGAATATGATCGATTGAATAGGATTGTATTAAATTTCAGAACTCGTATTTTACGCAAAAATGTTCGTCAATCCCAGATAGAATCAACCAATTAGAATAAAGTTACGAAAGAATATAATGTTTATTACATCTGTAATAATGTATGGCAAACTATTTCATTAACACACAAAAGTGAATAAGCTAGGAAATATCAACAATGATCTGTCAGTATTTTTTTAAAATACACTATCAACAGACAGCTTAAATTATTGATTAATTCTAATTTTTGAGTCGTTCAAACTGCTACTAATTAAAAATATAAATATCTTAAAAATTTACAAAATATAATCCATCAATTTTATTTAACTGTAAATTTTGCATTGAGATATAGAATATCTCTTTTTAGAGTTAACAAGAGTAAGGACAAAATGTTTTAATCTGAATATAATTATTGCTCCTCAAACATCAATAAATAGTAAGATAGTTACAGAATATTCTATTCTTCAGGTTGATATTTTAATAGTAACTTTTTCAAAAACTATATAACACAACATAAAAAAACCCTTTCAAAATTTATAATTTTGAAAGGGTTGGATGTTACAAGAAAAAAAAACGATGGATTATCCGACTCTTATTTTTCTTACTTCCAGGGTCTTATTATCTTTTGAAATTTTCAACAAATAAATACCTGCAATAAGATTACTAGTATTAATTTCTGTTCTATTGCTACTTATTGATTGGTCAACAATCATTTGTCCATTCAAATTATAGATAGATATTTTCTCGTTTCCAGGATTCTCAAAAGTTATAACTATCGATTTTCCGAAAACTGGATTAGGAAATATCTTGTAAATTGTATTGGTTGGTAGCGGTTCTGTCTCTGTAGTAACACCTTTAGCCTTTGCAATATTCTGAGGTAGAATTGACGCATTTAGTGTCGGATCAGAAATATTTGTTTCAAGTCCGTTAATAGGGCCACAATTGCTATTCGCTTGAATATTCAATAGATTTCCTTCAGTTGTAGAGTAATAAACTCTATTATTTCTTATCGTATTAGAGGAACAATCAACTTTCCCTTCATCAAAATTGTACATAATTAAACCCGCCGTTTGATTAGCCGGATTTGCCGTTGCACGATCCTGAAATAAAATATTATTTTCAAAGACAATATTATTTCCACCTGCATTTCCGATACCTCCTCCTACAACATTAACAAGTATGTTGTTTTTGACAAGAACGTATGACCCCCCATTATCACCAACCGTTATAGCTCCTCCAGTGTGGTTCTCAGAATTGTAATCTCCACCTCTAAACCAATTGCCAATAATCTGAATCGAGTCATTAACAGATCCATATGTTTTGAAAAGACTTACAATGTCATCAACATGCGATTGAAGATGTATACTTTCAAAACTATTATAGTTTATTTGGTTACCACCTCCGCCATTGATACCTGCAAATTGTACAGAATGATGCCCGGGCCAACCTCCAATAATATTCTTAAAATAGTTGTGACTGACTTTAATACCGGAACAAGTACCTCCATTGAAAGAATTTCCTGTGTGGCTATTAACGAACACACCATCAGCTACCGAATCAAATACACAATCTTCTATTACTAAATTTTTAGCATTTTCAGCTGTAATAGCTTTGTATGCTGATTTTGAAAACTTACAATTCTTAATTGTAATATTGGAACATTCCCATAATTGAATATTATCCTGACTTAGCTTTGTAAAACTTAGCCCACTAATAACTTTACTGTCCACACCAAACCAAACAATTGATCCTGATGGAGTATAAGGGCCTGTGTATCTGGTTCCCTGACCAAAAGACAGCATGTGAGTTATGAATATCATCGTTGAAATTAAGACAACTTGTTTCTTTATTTTTTTCATTTGTTATTTGTACTTAATTGTTGTGATTTTCAGGGAGTACATTAAAGCTTAATCGCCTGTTTATTATTTTAATTACTAGCTCAAAAAAATTCCCTACAACAAAAGGCGTGAATTATGTAACTTATTTATAAAATTGTGTAACATTGATACATTCCAAAACACCTATTTTTGTTTCAATAAATTTCTAACTCAATGCATTTTTTATAATTTTTTTAAGCTGATTCCAATTTATTTAGATTGCTTTTATATTTGTAATTCTCATTCAACCAAAGGTGTGAATTATGTAACTTATTTATAAAATTGTGTAACATTGCTGCACTTCAAAACACCTACTTTTGTTTCGATAAACTTCCGACTCACTGCATTTTTTATATTTTTTTTAATACTGACTCCGACTTATTCAGATTGCTTTTGTATTTCTAATTTTCATACTCCAAAGATACACAAAGCAGCGTATACTACTGGAATATAGCCTATTGAAGCAGTAATTCTAATCGCTTGTAGTTTAAACTCTGACTAATTATATGCTTTTCTGTCAAAGTTGTCAATTCGCGGAAAGAGTTAAATATGCATAAGAACAAAACTCATCTCTACGTAAACTTCAAATAAACAAACACATACAGCAAATTAGCGGCTAATAATGCAGACATAATTACTGTTTTGTTACTGTATTAACCCGATTATTTCCAATATATTATTACATCAAATCAGAATAATTATTTATTTACACATCCAACAAACGGAGACATGCTGAGAAAAAGTATAAATTCCATTAACTATATTTGCATTTTTTAATTGTATTCAGATTGAATTTCACACTCTATAACTATTTACGAGTAATTATTTCTACTCTCAAACTTAAAATAATGTAAAAAATTCGACAGCAAATAATCATTATACTACTAAAATAACTGTGTACGGCTCCTATGATCCATACAATAAAGCTGTATGACTTGCATTCTGAGACAGGAAGTTACATTGCGGACAGTTGACATATTACAAGAGATTGCAGAGAGATTCTGTGAATATCACATGACTGGAAATCAAAAATAAAGCCTCCAACAAGCATAGTTTGAGGCTCAATGAATAGACAAGATATTAACGCGCTATTTCAGTGTGGTGGGAAGTAAAAATAAAAAAACAGGCGACATTAATATGCGCACCTGTTTTCCATCAAAATTCATGTAGTAACTAACTTTTACAATCTACCTATACTTTTGGAATATAAAGATTTCAAATTCTCAATATTCGGATATCTAAATATTTTTAGTTCTTTCTCGTTTAATTCTTGGGAATTTACAGAATTTGATAAATCTCTGTATAAATAATTATCTTCTGAAGCCATAGCCGTTTTTGGCTCAAGACAATCATTATCAAAAAGCAACGAGACGCTTTTATAATAGATTATCTTGATACCCACAATAACCGGAGCTTTAAATATATTCATCTCATTACCAAAACGCTTAAGCGATTTACGAGTATGTAACAATATTTTAGATTCGCCATAAGTGTCATCCGCTGTCGACTTCCAACTCTCTTTATCGAAAATATAAGTTATACTTTTCCGATACATTCTTTTAAGATATTCAATACTTGGCTTTCTGAATATCCTCAATTCTTTCTTTGTTTCCATAATCTCTTTTATTTTTAGGTGTAAACTCTCTGATTACCTATGCTCTAACAACAAAAAAACCATAATTAAAGTTCTGTTTTGAATACGAAATACACTATCAATATATGGAAGTTGGAGTTGTTTGTTTTACAACATTTATCGTGCCAAATTGACAACAGAAAAGGGAAATTTACTTTTTTCTCTCTAAATAATTCAATAGGACTTAAAAACCAGACAAACAGAATAATAAATATCCCGAAAATAGCGCTTAAAATGATTCTAAACAGATTTCTCTTATAATATTCCATATAAACGGCATAACATAAATTCTACATAAATGTGAGCGAAAAACGCAAATGTAGTCTGGTGTAAGGTTTGCAGAAACTTACTAAAAAACTTACTGGCAATGAATCCTGAATTTATCCGTTTAATACACTAAATATCATAAGCTTCATACAATGAATTCAGGAATCAGAATTATTACGCGGAACTCTATGTGGTGGGCTTTTATAGTTGCAGCCACTGCGATAGTATTTGTCCAATGTAAAGACAATGGAGAAAGTCAACACCCCTATTTTCAGAATCCGTTGGAAAATCCTGCCGATGGTCCTGCTGCCGGCAATCAGGAGAGTAACTATCCCATACCTGCTGAAGCCGGTCCGGAAGACGTGTCGAATCCAACACACATTATAGGCACAGGAACGCCCGAGAGTGTAACTGAAGACGCATTTATCAAAGCAGTAGCCCAAGGAGGGATCATTACATTTAATGGAGGAAATAAACCTTTTACATTAAAACTTACCAAAACAGC
>Ga0302209_10000804_pt1 | contig 14354 bp, 10 predicted proteins | sample II_Fen_E3_1_FD_194574 | JGI IMG/M metagenome (GOLD analysis project Ga0302209, IMG submission 194574) | Peat permafrost microbial communities from Stordalen Mire near Abisko, Sweden - II_Fen_E3_1 | ecosystem: Environmental > Terrestrial > Soil > Wetlands > Permafrost | place: Sweden: Abisko...
ACCTTCGCCATAAAGCGGTGGAAAAATAAAGATTAGCAAACTGAGAATAGAACCACCTATAGCTAGTTTTGAATATGGATTTTTGTATTTTCTGAAAAATCCCTCAATTTTATTCATGCCACGGGTAAAATACAACGACACAAGTCCGCATATAATGCCTAAAAGAATTAAGTAGGGAATTCGTTCAATAGCAAAGGGTTCATATTTACTGAATTGAAATATAGCTTCACTCCCCGAAAAAAAATAAGACAATGATGTGGCTGTAACCGAAGATATTAAAAGAGGCGCAATTGCCGTGAGAGTCATATCAAGCATCAACACTTCGAGGGTAAACATTAAACCGGCAATAGGTGCTTTAAAAATGCCACCTATGGCTCCTGCAGCTCCACAACCCACCAATAACATCAAAGTTTTCTGATCCATTTTGAAGAAATTCCCCAAATTGGAACCAATAGCAGAGCCGGTGAGTACAATAGGTGCTTCAGCCCCTACCGATCCACCGAAGCCGATAGTTATTGAACTTCCCACCATCGACGTCCATACATTATGAAGTTTAAGAATACTTTTTCGTTGGGAGATGGCGTAAAGTATACGGGTAACACCATGACTGATATTATCTTTTACAATGTACCGAACGAACAATGAAGTAATAAAAATACCAACAACAGGAAAAAGTAAATACCAGTAATTTACATCTTGTCGGCTAAAATGACTTGTAAGTAAGAGTTGGATTAAGTGGATTGATTTTTTCAGAAGAAAAGAAGCGATAGCAGCAAAGACACCGACTATAAAACTTAATATTAATATAAAGTGTCGCTGCTTTATATGTGCTTCGCGCCATGCAAGCATTTTCAAATACCAATTCTTAGTTTCCATACCTTTATAAAAAAACTCTAACAACCTTTCAAAAAACTTTCAACAAAGATATATAAATTAGCTTCTAAATCAAATTTCTGACAACTTAAATATTATTTCAGGCATTTATATAAGCAGACAAACAGCTACTATTATCAGTAATCCATTCTTTCTCATATACGAGTACAAATGATATATAATTATGAAGTCAGTTTTACATTTGCAATATTAACCGATATTCAAAACAAAAAGCTGATAAACAACAACCGTCATGAGAAGTAGCATCGGTAAATAACAAAAAAAGGACTAACTAACATAAAGTTAATTAGTCCTTTTCTGAGGACCCGAAGCGGGACTGCTTCAATACATAAAAAGTGATTTTTTAGTATCACAAATAATTTAACGACAAAAACTCAGCAACCCAAAAAACTCAGGGCAATGGAAATCAGGCGATTTTGTTGAAATCGGATTCCAACTCACATAATGCGGAGTTGATGTTCCATCAGCACATTTATAGAAATTTCCCAACAAAATATCCGGGAGCTCATTCGGATTAATTTCAAGTATTTCAAATGGTATCCTGACTGTCAGTTCCCAGCAACTAGTACCTTGCTTCTCTGAAAAAGGTTGACTATAAAGAGATGAAAAACGTTCAATTTGCTTCATCTGATTTTCTGAAAATGGAACAATATCTGCATTACGTCCCCTTCGGGTTGTTGCAACACAAGACCCAATACAATTAAACTCAAAATTCATGTAAGTATCACCTTGTGGTTTTTTGCAGAAAAATTCAACACAACTATCTTCCCATACAGGTTCCCGGTCATTAATATATAAAGCCCTAATGTTTGTTTCTTTTATTTGAAACTTTATATACAATGCACTTTCTGAACGAGCTATTAAAAATTTAGAATCAGGACAATAAGAAAACTCCAAAGGCCAATTGACATTATCGATAAAATGATATTCTTTCTCAATACTTAGAACCTTTGATGCACCATGTGCATCGGCGTTATTTAAAGCTTGTAAATACTGGATATTAATTGCATTCATGAAAAACACCTTATTTGTAATGATATTGAAATCTAAATAAATAATAATCAAAGCTTATTAAGCCATTCCTTTCACAATATCAATAATCTGTTGTGCTAATTCGTAAGCAGATTTCATTGTTGGAGCCTCGGAATATATTCTAATGATTGGTTCTGTGTTTGATTTACGAAGGTGTACCCATTTATCCGGCCAGTCAATCTTCACTCCATCAATAGTGTTGATGTCCAAATCGCGGAATTTATTGGCAATTTTATCAAGTATTGCATCAACATTCGTTTGGGGTGTTAGCTCAATCTTTTGCTTAGCCATAAAGTAAGTTGGGTATGAAGCGCGTAGCTCACTTGTTTTCTTACCTGATTTTGCAAGTTGTGTCAGAAATAAGGCAATACCAACTAATGCATCGCGTCCGTAGTGACTAGCCGGATAGATAATTCCTCCATTACCTTCACCACCAATAACAGCATGAGTCGCTTTCATTTTGGCAACAACATTTACTTCACCGACTGCTGCCGCTTCGTATTTTTGGTTGTGATTACGTGTTACATCTCTCAATCCACGGGTAGAACTCAGGTTTGAAACGGTGTTTCCAGGAGTTTTTGACAGCACATAGTCGGCAATAGATACCAAAGTATATTCTTCTCCGAACATTTCACCATCTTCACAAATAATAGCTAACCGATCTACATCCGGATCAACCACAAAACCGACATCTGCTTTGCCTTGTTTTAAAACCGAAGCTATTTCGGTCAAATGCTCAGGAAGCGGTTCCGGATTGTGAGGAAACTGACCGTTTGGCTCGCAATATAACTTTTCAACTTGTTTCACACCAAGTGCTTGAAGTAATTCGGGAATAACAATGCCACCAACAGAGTTTACACAATCAATTGCCACTCTGAAGTTAGCTTTACGAATAGCATCTACATCTACCAATTCCAAAGCTAGAACAGAGTCAATGTGTTTTTTTGAAAATGAATTGTCGAATGTTTCTTTGCCCAAATGATCTACTTCGGAAAAAGAGAAAGATTCATTTGCTGCAATTTTCAAAATTGACTCCCCTTCGGCAGCATTTAAAAATTCCCCTTTTTCATTTAAAAGCTTCAACGCATTCCATTGTTTTGGATTATGACTAGCAGTGAGAATTATTCCTCCTGCGGCATCAGTCATTACTACAGCCAGTTCTGTAGTAGGTGTAGTTGCTAATCCAATATTTATCACATCGAATCCCATGCCCATAAGTGTTCCAATAACTATATTTGAAACCATTTCACCCGAGATACGTGCATCGCGACCAACAACAATTTTTTTCATTGCATTATTTTGACCTATAAATGTAGCATAGGCCGAGGTGAACTTTACAATATCAAGCGGGCTCAAACCTTCACCACTTTTACCGCCGATTGTACCACGAATTCCCGAAATTGACTTGATAAGTGTCATATCTGTTTTTATTTTTTAAAAGTTCAACGATTTTGATTAAATTTCAGTTTCAGTTCCCAATTCCATGCGCTGCGCAAAGTATCTTCAACTGTTTCAGCGGCTATCCAACCAAGGACTTCATTGGCATAGGTTGGATCAGCCCATACCTGTTCTATATCACCTTCACGACGACCTACAACTTTATAGGGAACCTTTACCCCTGTTACTTGTTCAAAAGTTTTTATAATCTCAAGAACCGACAGACCACGACCTGTTCCTAAATTAAATGTTTCTATTGAAGATTTACTTTGAACATCTAGAATTCTCCGAACAGCAAGAACATGTGCTCTTGCCAAATCAACAACATTTATATAATCACGTATGCAAGAACCATCAGGTGTATTGTAATCATCTCCATACACCTGCAATTGTTTGCGCAGTCCAGCAGCTGTTTGGGTAACAAATGGAAGTAAATTATTGGGAATGCCGTTTGGTAATTCACCAATTTCAGCGGAAGGATGAGCGCCTATCGGATTGAAATAGCGCAAAATAATCCCTTTATAATTCTGATTGGCATAAATGGTGTCTTTGATTATTTCTTCGCCGACTTTCTTTGTATTTCCATATGGAGAAAGTGGTTGCTTGACAGGAGCTGCCTCTGTTACCGGTAATATATCGGGCTGGCCATAAACTGTGCAAGACGAAGAGAAAACTATGCTCCTTACATCGTTTTTAAGCATTAATTGTAAGATATTCATCAGAGACCCCAAGTTATTTCGATAGTATAGCAATGGCTTTTCAACCGATTCACCTACTGCTTTACTTGCCGCAAAATGTATTATTGCTTTGATATTATTCTGTTTATCCTTGTTGCATTTCTCAAAAAATTTGTCCATTGCCAAATAATCAGCACAATCAATATTCTCGAAAACCGGTCGGATACCGGTAATTTTCTCAATCCTATCTAAAACCTGAATGTTTGAATTAGACAGGTTGTCAACAATAATAACTTCATAGCCTGAATTCTGTAATTCAACAACTGTATGAGAACCTATATAACCGGTTCCACCCGTAACTAAAATTTTTGCCATACTTTATTCTTGTGAAAATAATTTTGAAGGGTAAATCCCCTGATTAACAAGATCTTTAATATCTTTGACTGTTTGTGGACGATCCTCAGCGTATGTTACACCAAACCATTTAGAAGGTGTACCCAATACTTTACAAGTAACTTTCCCCTGAACAATCAGGTTGTTCACAGCTAGCGGGATATAAAATTCCGATTTGAGTTTCTGACCATTTTCAACTAAAAACTCTTTGAAAAACTCCATTGAATAATCGAAGTAATCCGGAGTAAAACCCCACATATTCATCGATACCGGTGTATTATGATCAATTGTTACACTATCACCGGTTTCTGTCAGATAGACAATTTCACCTTCTCTTTCTTCAATATGAGTACGCTCTACCACATTTTTCAGGAAACCATTTTCATCAACCTCGCAAACTCCACGACTTACAGCACCACTTTCCGACAAGGTATTTCCAACCCGATAACCTATCATACAGTATTCATTCTGTTTTCCCTCCATCCTTTTTAGAAAATCAGCCAGGATTGTAAAAGATTCCTGACCATAAAAGTCATCGGCATTAATCACGGCAAACGGTTCTTTAATTATATCTTTACCCATTAATACTGCATGATTGGTTCCCCATGGTTTTTCGCGTTCAGAAATGTAATTATAACCTTCGGGAACCTTATTGACCTCCTGAAAAACAATATCAGTCTCAATTATATTTTTATATTTATCTAAAACAATCTCTCTGAAATCATTCTCGAAGTTTTCACGAATGACGAAAACGATTTTACCAAATCCGGCTTTTATGGAGTCATAAATTGAATAATCCATAATAGTTTCACCATTGGGTCCCAGACCATCTAATTGTTTTAATCCTCCGTAGCGGCTTCCCATACCGGCAGCCAAAATAAATAATGTTGGTTTCATTTTTGTATTTTTGTAGTAAAGCTATGTGACTTTACTTTTATCTCAAATTTCTTTTTATTAAACAATCTTATACTCAACAAATGCTTCGATAGCTTCGTAAGAGGCAAGACCTAATTTGTTGTACAATTGGGCCGTTGCCTGATTGCGTTCCTCGGCACGTTGCCAAAATAATCGCTCATCATTGCCCAGAAATGGAGCACTCTCCATTTGAGACTGATGCTTAAGAATAGAATGTCTCTTTTTACGAAGTTGCTCGGGACTGATAGGCACTGCCATTTCAATATGATCTATTTCCCATTCTGCCCATGCTCCACGGTACATCCAAATGCGGCATTCTTTCATCCATAGTGTGGTTTTTAATTCATGGATGGCAGCTAAGGCGGCGTTTAGACAAACTTTATGCGTCCCATGTGGATCAGCCAAATCTCCGGCAACAAATATTTGTTGAGGCTGAACATCTTCCAACAATGGAATTATCTTTAGAATGTCTTTATCCGAAAGTTCTCCTTTCTGGACTTTGCCGGTTTCGTAAAAAGGTAGATCAAGGAAATGAACATTATCCGGATTAACTCCCATAAAGCGACAAGCTGTACGGGCTTCTTCCCTACGAATCCGGGCTTTTATATAAAGAACATCGGCTGTATCGATATCTCCCGCTTGTTTGTCATTATTCAAAAAGTGGAGAATTTCGGCATATTTCGCCCTAACTACCTCGTTTTTTGTGTCAAAACGATCAATTACATCTTGCATCAATGAAATGTATCGAATAACTTCTTCATCGCCAACAGCTATGCTTCCCGAGGTCTGGTAAGCCACATGTACCTCGTGATGTTGGTCAACAAGGCGTTGTAAAGTGCCACCCATTGAAATCACATCGTCATCAGGGTGCGGACTGAAAACCACTATCCGCTTTGGATACGGATTGGCTCTTTCAGGTCTATTCGTATCGTCAGCATTGGGTTTGCCTCCCGGCCAACCGGTTATGGTGTGTTGTAAATCATTGAAAATTTTGATATTTACATTGTATGCTGAACTATACAATGCCAGTAATTCATCTAGTCCATGTTGATTATAATCTTTATTCGTCAGTTTAAGAATTGGTTTGTTTGTTTCGTTACAAAGCCATACAATAGCTCGACGAATGAGCATATCTGTCCATTCACAGGGACCAACCAGCCAAGGATGACTTATGCGAGTCAGTTGTTGCGCAGCATTTAAATCAATTGCTGCCATAGCATTCTTATGTAACTGCAGAAACGATGCTGGTACGCTATCATCTGTTTTTCCTTCAATTACATCTTTCAGAATAGCTGATTTGTTTTCTCCCCATGCCAACAGAATAACCTGTTTTGCATTAAGCAAGGTTGAAAGTCCCATGGTTACAGCACTTGTTGGTACTTCGGAGATGGAACTGTAATATCGCTTCAGATCCCGTTGAGACTCATTGTCAAGGAGCATGAGACGGGTTAATGTGCTTATCTGGGAACCCGGTTCATTATAGGCGATATTTCCAACTAAACCAACACTTACCAACACTAAATCCAATCCATCGTATTGATCAATCAGTTCTTCGTAACGGCGGCAAAAGTCATACACGTTGCTACGATTGACACTTGTATCCGGTGTAAAGAAATTTTCGGGTTTAAAATCAACTTTGTCAAGCAAATATGTACGCAGAAGTTTCGCATTGGAATGCCGTTCGTCTTGATTGACAGGAAAGAACTCAGATACATTAAAAACAACTACATCAGCAAAACTCAAGTCTTCTTCCTGGTGCATTCTTACCAATTCGTCATAAACGCCCAGTGGCGAAAAACCACCCGATAATCCGAGAACACAACGTTCTCCATGATTCTCTTTATCACGAATTAGTGTTGCTACTTTTTGAGCAATAGCATACGCACCTTCGTTGGTGTCGGTATATATATTTGTACGTAGTTTTTCATATCGGGTTTGACGTAGACTTTCAATCATGTCGTTCGAACGATAATAACGTTCGGGAGTGCGTTCTAAGGTGATTTTAGAACTTAAATCATATTGCATTTTTTCATTATTTTAAAATTAGTAACCTGAAAACCGAAGTAGTAGACTATAATCCTTCAATTTCCTTAAAATACCGATAAGTACCGACCTTTAACTCTTGGGTTGCAGATTCATCACAGACAATTATTCCTCTTTGGTGCAATTGCAATGCTGTTATGGTCCACATTTGATTAATTGAGCCTTCAACTGCCTGTTGTAAAGCATATGCTTTATTATGACCATTTACAATAATCAATACTTCTTTAGCATCCATCACTGTACCCACACCTACGGTTAGTGCAGTTTTGGGAACCAGATTCACATCATTTTCGAAAAAGCGCGAATTGGCAATGATGGTATCTTGCGTTAGTGTTTTCGTTCGGGTACGAGAATGCAAAGATGATCCCGGTTCATTGAAAGCAATGTGACCATCGGCACCTATTCCCCCTAAAAATAAATGAATTCCACCGACTGATTTAATCTTATTCTCATAGGCTTCACATTCTGCATCTAAATCAGGTGCATTACCATTTAATATATTTGCATTCTCAGGCAGAATATCAATATGAGCAAAAAAATTATCCCACATAAAGCTGTAATAACTTTGCGGATGTTTTTTAGGAATACCCACGTATTCATCCATATTGAAAGTGACAACATGTTTGAACGAAACTTGCCCTTCCTTGTGTAGCTCTATGAGTTTTTTATAGGTTCCGAGTGGAGTTGATCCGGTTGGCAGACCCAAAACAAAAGGATGATCTGCACTTGGAGAAAATTCATTAATTCTAGTAGCTATATAATTTGCTACCCATGTTGATATACCTGTTATATCAGGTTGTATTATTAATCGCATAAAAGAATTTATTTATAATCTTACAGCTTTTCCCAGACTGTAATTGTTATTAAAAAATACACAGAATAGAATTTGGCACCAGATTAAGAGTACCTCATTATTTTTTACGGATCTTATAACCATAAGTTCCAAAATACAGTATAAATAGATAGGCAGGAATAAATATCCAGTATGCGTGTTGGTAATCGGAAATAGTTGACAATTCTCCCTTTCTGAAGTAATCAACCAAAAAACCGAAAATCAATGGTAACACAGCTCCACCCACAATGCCCATCACTAAAATAGAAGCACCGGTTTTAGTGAACCTGCCTAAATCAGCAATAGCAAGTGGCCAAATTGCTCCCCACATAATTGAGTTGGCAAATCCAACAACTATCAGACCGTAAATTCCCATTTCTCCAGGGAGGAATATGACACATAGAGCAGCAATCAAACCAATGATAGTAAATAGTTTCAACGCATTGGTCTGTGAAATAACTTTCGGAATCATCAGGACACCAAAAACATATCCGACAAACATACCAATAGGTACATATTTGGCATAACTTTCCGGGTTAGCAACATTCTCCCCAAAAATAGCTTTAGCAAAACCAATAATAGAAGCCATTGGCAAGGTTTCGACACCTACGTAGAAAAACAATGCCAAAACACCTAACAATAAATGCGGCATTTGAAACACACTTGTTTTTCCTGTAGCATACGTACTGGTAGTACGCTCATCGGTTTCATCTTCACCGGCTGCCTTTACTTCGGGTAGCGGTGCGAAATAGATAAATATACTCAGAACAACCAAAATACCTGTTACAATATAAAACGGGAACGAAACCTGATTTAATTGAACGTTTTTCAAATCCAGAAATAACCCGAGGAAAACAGGTCCCATCCACCATGCCAGTTTATTCATAATTCCCATTAGACACATACGCATTGCCGCGCTTTCGTGAGGACCAATAATGGTTACATAGGGATTTACAGAAGCTTGTAATAATGTATTACCAATTCCTCCAACAAAAAGTGCCAGCAGAAATACCGGAAAACTAGCCATATTTGCCGATGGGACAAATAAAGCCATACCAACACCCATAATCAGAAGTGAAAAAACGATACTTTTTTTATAGCCTACTTTTTTAATAACCCAACCGGCAGGTGTTCCAAAAATAACAAATGCAGAGAAAATCGCAGCTGTAACTAAATAAGACTGAGTAACTGTGAGATGTAGCGCATCTTTCAAAAATGGAGTTAAAAAACCACTAATTCCTATGCCAAATCCAATTACGAAGAATAATACACCTACAATGAGTAATGGAATAACCAGAGTATTTCCATTTTTTGAGATTTTTTGAGATTTCATATTTTTTTAATAAGTAATTTTCACTAAAATACAACAGTAGTTTTTATAAAATCTTGCATGTCTGCATAACTGGCTTCAATACTTTGTAATAATTTGAATTGCGCTTTCGAGCGTTGTAAATTATGTAGTGGATTATTTATTTTGTAATAAGTATCACCGTTTAGATAATCCGCAAGAAAGCGGGTCAATTGCATGTAGGTTAACAATCTTGCTCCAAAAGGAAGTAACTCAATTTCAATTGATGAAAGAAAATTCTTCGCAGATTCCAAATAACCTTTGGTATAAGATTTGAAGATTTCCATATTGAAGGTTACGTTATTCAAATCCAGATCATCTTCTTTCCCTGTATTACCAGCTGTACGCATAAAGTCACCAAAATCGGACATTACAAAGCCCGGCATAGCTGTATCCAAATCAATCACACACAATACATTTCCATTGGCATCAAAAAGCATATTATTCACTTTCGTATCACAATGATTGATTCGCTTTGGTAATTTACCCTCTCTATAAAGACGTTCACACTGACACATCTCGTCAGCACGTTTTTCTATTTCGCCAATCAAATCGGAGACTTCACTTAAACGTCCAACCGCATTGCAAGCTACTGCTTCGTGAAATTGCTTCAACCTAAATTCCATATTGTGAAAATCCGGAATTGTTTCTCCCAAGGGCTCTCCAGGAAGATCTGCCAGCATCGATTGAAAATTACCAAATGCTTTTCCTGCGTAATAAGCATATTCAGGAGTAACTGCTTCAAAAGTTTTTGATTCGGGAATAAGAAGCATCATTCTCCAGTAATTTTCACCATCAAAATAATATAGCTTATCATCTACCGAAGAAATTAGTGTAAGAGTTTTACGGTCTACATCTGTCTCTCCTGCTTCATTCAATTTGTGGCGAATATGATCGGTGATTCTTTTAATATTGTTTTGAAGCATATCAACATCTTTAAAGATATTATGATTGATTTTTTGCAACACATACTGTCTGTCAATATCTTTCAACGTAACACGATAAGTAGAGTTAATCATTCCTTCACCAAAAGGTGTTATATTATTTGCAGTTCCAACAATTTGAAAATTGCGTATAATAGCTTGTAGTTCGGTCATTTTTTAAAAGTTTTTTAAGTATATAAATTTGAATCTCCCTCTTTATGTAAAATATGTTTTAAATTTTTATATAGATTTTGTTCTTATACATATAATGCAATGCTGCAAATAAAATTAAAACACCTCCGGCATAAGTGAATGTATCACCCCAACTTCCAATTAAAGGTTTTAATCCATTTATAAACACATCAGCCATTCCTCTAAGCTGATCCCCAAACACATGCGACACCACGTAAGCGAATATTGCATTTGAACCTATGATAATCATCCATTTAGTTCCTTTTCTGATCTTCCATACATCAATAATCAGATAAAAAATGCCAAGAAGCAAAACGCAGATTCCTCCGGAGAATAATACAAAAGAACTTGTCCAGAGTTTCTTTATTATCGGATGCCAGATATCTAAAACAAGTGCTAATACAATAAGTAATGTTCCAAATATTATGAAGTTTCTAAACTTTTTCAATTTACTTACTCCCGACTGCAGTATGTAACCACAAAAAACACCTAACATAGTAGTTGCCGCAAAATTAAGACTTGAAACAATCCATGTATAATCCAATCCATCATCAAACCGTCCTAAAATAACAGCATCTACAAATTGAGCAACATTGCCATCGGGCGTATAAGCACCAGCAGTAGTTCCGTTTATTGGTATCAAAGCCATAATAGCCCAATACAAAAGCATCAGCCCCAGAGTGGCTGTTATTTGATGTAATACAGGCAAATAAAGAATTATAATGGTAGCGATAAGATAACCTGATGCTATAGCTTGAAGTGTATTCGCATACAAATGGAATTTATCTATATTATAGGTGAGTAGATTTCCCTGTACGATCATACCTAACAACCAAAGAATGATAACTCGTTTTATAGTATGTTTCCACAAAGGAATATCATTTTTTTCAGTGCTTAATCGTTTACGATATGAATACACCATTGAGATACCCACCAAAAAGAGGAAAAGCGGCATGATAATGTCATAAAAATGGAAACCGAACCACTCAACATGATTTAACTGTTCGTTAATAAATCCTGTAATTTTATTATGAAAGACTTTGTCAAGCCCCATAAAAGCACCCTCTCCTCCCATTATCCAAAACATATCAAAGCCTCTTAAAGCGTCAACTGAAATAACTCTCTCATTTGACAGAGGTCCCGAATCCTTGACATGAAATAAATTCAATTTGCTTGCTAATTTTATCATCTTATTTTATTTTAAAGTTATATGATACTCCATTATAATTTTGAAGCTATTTGGCAGGGATAGCATCAAACACCTTCACCTCAAATGGGTTCAACTCAATTTGAAAAAACTTTCCTTGAGCAATAGGTTGAGATTGGTTTTCAGCTCTAACATCAAAGAAACGATATTCATTGGCTGTATTATCCGGTATTTCAAATACTTTAGCCACATCTATTGTAAATATTTGTTTTTCAGCAGATGGATTTCTCAGTGTCAATATAGCTTTCTGAGGTGACCATGATGCAAAACCATAAATCCGGGAATCTGCAGGAGATCCACCAACCCAATGTGTATCAACCATTATATTCTCATTTTCTTTTGCCCAATGAATTGCTTTTGCTAAACAATCCCAATTGGTTTTGTTTAGCTTATGAGGATTAATGTACAATTCCTGCAAACTAGTTCCTGTTCCAAAAAAAGACCAAATTTCGTCTGCGATATCTTTATCTGACATTTCAAGAGAATCTGGTGTTCCATGATCAGCAATACAAATACCATGATTCATCAGCGAATTAAGAGGATATAAAGATCCTCTTTTGACAATATTCTTATATGCTTCCCCATCTCGATAATTTATCCATTGCTGTCTATTCGATCCAACTCCTGCTAACCCTGTATCCTCTCCATTTCTCCAAATGGCATCTCCATAAAATAACCAGTAAGGCGAAGGCCATGTACCGACAGTCAGACTAAAATATAAGTCAGGTCTAATTTTTCTTAAATCAGGAATCAGTTTCAACAAGGCATTAATATCCTTTTCATAGTTTGCATTAGCACCTTCTGTATCATTTCCCAACCCAACTCCGTCAAACTTAAACATGGTAACACCTTGGTTTTTGACGAAATCAGAAGCAACATCAATAAAGCGTTTATAGTAAATTGGTCCGCTTAATGAAAAACCATTGGAATTAGTTTCGAAAGGCGGGGTTTGTTTCTTTCCATAATCTAGTCGTTGATTTTTAGCTTCGTCATAACCACCCCACGGTGAAATCCAGACCCCTAAGTTAGACTGATACCTTTTAGCAAGTTCTGATAGCTTAGCGAACCCATTCGGAAATCCGGCATTAAACTGCCAAAGTGTTTGATTGTTATCCCAGCCATCATCGAAGAGAAAAGCGTCCACTGTTGTTTTCCGTTTTACTATCAAACTATCCGCGAATGTTTGTATTCTATCTAAACAAGATGCTTCGTCTAATTTTCTATCTCCCCAGGAAATATCAAACCACGAATTATAATGCAACTGATGATGATAAGGTACAACACGTTCTCTTTCTAGGTAATATAAAAAACTTCTTCTCATTTGGTTTTTAGAGGAAACACCCCATACCGTTGAAAATATCAAAGGATTTGAAGGTGAAATTGGTTCGTAACGTCTTACAAATAAACCAAGTTGTTGCCCTATTGTGTCAATCTGACTCATTGGATGTTCTATTGCACAGAAAAAATTATTTCCGGCAAGTGGTGATCCGGCTACAACACCACTACTTTTCAAACCACTTTTTTCCGGAATTTCAATTAATCCGATTTTATCGACACGTAGAGAGTCATTTGAACTTAATACAAACTCCTGTTTGAGGTAATTTGATTCGTCTTTTATCGAAAGTATCCAGTGAATTTTTATACCGTATTTTTCATTATAAAAATCTGCTGTAATACATTTTCCATTAAAGCGGTCAGATTTTTTCAAAGCATTCGCACTAGCAGTTATTAAACCTATAATAGGTTTCTTGACTATTTTGAAATCATTTGATGTCAAACTGATTCCATTATGCAGATTCATATAAAACCATGAGGTTTGTTTCCAGTTAATTATCTGCTTAGTTTCTTTGTTTGAAAAACTTTTTGCATGAACTATTTGATTAGTTATTAGCCACTTTGCATCAAGACTATTATTCTTCACTTCAAAAAAATCATTTTTCACTTTTACTTGTGCAGATCCTATACTTTCTCCTGTATAAAAGGGTTGGGCAAATAAGCTGCTAAAAACTATGGAAAATATACTTGCCAAAAAGAAATGTCTCATTTTATTTGTTTATTAGTTTTATTGTTTTTACTTGAACTTTAAGCGTTCTTGTTAGGGTTGTGAATTTATGCTTTGTAAATACTCAATGGTACTTCAAAGTAGGATTTTTCGAGATAATTATTTGATTTTTTCGAACCAAAGCAAGTCATTTATTGATACATCGAATTGCTTAGTACCCGGTCCATTAATAATTAAACCTTTGTTACTTTTCCATTTTCCCTGTGGAAAAACTACATTTCTTTTATATGCTTTTTCGAGTATTGGAGCAACCATGATATTTTTGCCCAACATAAATTGATCTTTACATGTATCAAAACCTTTGTTTGGAAACGAATACTCCATATTACTTACAATCGGTTCACCCGTTTCCGCACTTATTTTAGCTAATTTCATAATCAGAGGGACAAAAACCTGCCT
>Ga0302209_10000809_pt1 | contig 14275 bp, 11 predicted proteins | sample II_Fen_E3_1_FD_194574 | JGI IMG/M metagenome (GOLD analysis project Ga0302209, IMG submission 194574) | Peat permafrost microbial communities from Stordalen Mire near Abisko, Sweden - II_Fen_E3_1 | ecosystem: Environmental > Terrestrial > Soil > Wetlands > Permafrost | place: Sweden: Abisko...
TCATATAGTTTAGGCATATCTATATAATTTAATAGTACAAAGATATATACAACTTTCGAAAGTTGTGTCAAGCTATGCATTAATTATTAAGTGCAATAAATATACACTAATTTAGAATATGACTTTTACTTTGCAAGTTGCCTATCAACCTCTAATATTAGTGATTGTTTTTTATTTTTTAGCAGAATTGAAACTATAGTACATTATCTTCTTTAAACCTGATTCGAAGTTGGGTATCGTCGGTCCAACTGATTTCTTCATTATTTCGTATGCCGATCCCTATCAACCGGACTTTATTTGAGAGGTCGACCAGCTTCAACAATTCCAATCCGGCTTCAAATAATGTTTCATAGTCGGATATAAATGCAGGGAATGTTTTACTGCGTGAAATGATTTTAAAATCGGCATATTTTATTTTCAGACTGACCGTTCGTCCTTTGTAATTATTTTTACTGATATAATGAATGACATCCTGGGCTACTTTTTCAAGTTCCAGTTTTAATTCTTCATAAGAATCCATATCCTTTTCAAAGGTAGTTTCGGAGCTTACCGATTTTCGGGTTCGTTGAGATTGAACAGGCCTTTCATCGATTGCCCGGGCATTTAGATAATAAATATGCCCTGCTTTTCCAAAATTAGTTACCAGTCCCTGTTCCGACCATTGCTTTAAATCTGCACCTGTCCGTATACCCAACTGATGCATCCGTTCCGCCGTCACCTTGCCTACACCGTAAAACTGCTCGATGGCAAGAGATGCTACAAATTGTTCCGCAGCTTCGGGTATTACGACAAACAGACCGTCAGGTTTCTTGTAATCGGAAGCGATCTTAGCCAGGAATTTGTTGAACGAAACCCCTGCCGAAGCAGTGAGCCCGACTTGTTCCCGTATTTTTTTCTTAATCTCGTGAGCTATTTGTATAGCCGAAGCAATTTGCATATGATTTTCAGTCACATCCAGAAAAGCTTCATCCAACGACAGAGGTTCAACCAGATCGGTATATTCATGGAAGATATCATTGATTTGCCTGGATACCGATTTGTATACATCAAAACGGGGTAATACAAAGATTAGTTGCGGGCATTTTCGGAGTGCCGTTTTCGAAGCCATGGCCGAATGGACTCCATATTGCCTTGCCTCATAACTGGCTGCCGCCACAACACCGCGTGCTCCGGCATATCCTACCGCCAACGGCTTACCCTTGTATTCAGGGTTATCCCGTTGCTCAACAGAAGCAAAAAAAGCATCCATATCGATGTGTATGATCTTGCGCATGGCCCGGTTTTTAGTTATTTACGGATATGAAACAAATATCAGGCCTGTTTAGCTCTAACGAATTAATGAATAATGAATAATGAACAATTAATAATTGATGGGACAATCTCACCTCTTCTTACTAATTCCTCATTCCTAGTTCCTCGCCTCTTACCTCTCACCTCTCACCTCTCACCTCTTTTTTAATTTCCGGCTTTGCCCAAAAGCTGCCAGGATTATTCGTTATAAAGGTTTTATCCATTTCCCTGATTTGTTCCTGACCATCTACCGGTAACAATTGCAAATAGGTTACTGTTTTACCTTCTTTATATGTTTCAGCATCATATTCACTCGAAACAGGACATTCCAACCGGTAGAGATTTTTTGCCATGTAGTTCTCTAAATAAAATTCTTTGGTCTGCGATTCTATCCTGTTCCGGTTAGCTTCCGGATTTAAGATTAAGGTTTTACCTTTTATAAGACTTTCTCTTACTTCAGCGACACCCAGCAATTCCCCTTTTTCGTTCATGACATAAGCATCAAAAGTCGGATCAATCCAGATCCATTTCTTCAGGTCGTTGCTGTAAACCATATTTATAACATGGCAATCATCAAATTTCGTTTCTTTCGGTAAACAGGTTATATACCTCGATTTTATTCCCATGGATAAATAGCATTCATTTAAAACCATGGCCATCATCAGGCAATTCACTCCTCTACGTTCGGTTCTGCAAACATTGATGATATTAATTGCATTCCTGAGTTTCGGATTTCTACTGTTTCCATCATGCCGGATAGTTGTATGAACCCAATGCATTAGATTCAGTATTCTGGAAATTTCATTCCCTGTTCCGGCAATGGAATCTAAGTGAAGTTCCTGCCTCAGTTTTTTCAGGTTTGGATTTTCTTTTGATTGATAGCTGAATGAAGGAACTATTCGTTTATCTGAGTAATTATATTTTCCTGTCTTTTTTAATTTTTCTAATGGAGGAAGCAAATATTTAATTTGCGTAAAAGCAGAATCTTTTCCATTCAATACTACGACAAAATCAAACGTATCATGTTTTAAGTCCGGGTTGAAACTTATAGAATCCAAATCAGTATAAAAAGTAACATTATGACTTAATGCGGTATAAATATCAGGTCTGGTTGTTGGAGAGATATTCCAGTACCCTTTTCTTAGCATCTTACCATCCCGTATATCGACAGTACTTGATGAAGCACGAATTACCGGTATTTTTTTTTGAGCAGAAGAAATTTGAATTGAATTCAACAACAGAAATAAAGCTACCAGTTTAATTTCTTTCATTGTTTGATTTGTATTTTAGATTTTTTCCAAAAGTACGAACTCTTTTTAACATCCCCAACATTTAATAAAATTATTTCAAATTACGGGAAAGAATACAATCCCCTATTAACTGCCATGTTAAAGGTATTTGAAATTCCAGAGAATTAACCATGCTACATGCATCGATTAACCGGAAACACCATTACCTTTGCAAATTAAGTCAATAAAGGAAAATTAATAATGAATAGCAAATTGCAAAAAGGAATATTAAATACGAGTGAGATAGATAATTGCATTTCAGTTTTACAAAAGCTGCTGGAAAACGGTGATCAGTTGATCCATATGCCGGAAGAACAACGTATCAGGCTAATGATGGTTGCAGGTCAAATAACCCGACCTGACAGAGCTGAAATAAAGAAGAGAAATAAAGGTGTAAAGCTGGCTAAACGGGAAGAAATCACGGAGATTAACCGCAAGACCCGTGCTGCTTCAAGCATTCGAAGTGCACGTACAGCAAGTGTATTTGAAGCACCCACACAAATTTCCATCCCTGAATCAGCAGCCACACATGAGAAACATTATCTGACCTCCGAACGCAATTGCTATGTGTGCAAAAAGAAATATACCGAGATCCATCATTTTTACGACTCGATGTGTACCGAATGCGGTGATCTGAATTATGCAAAACGCTTTCAGACCTGTGATATGACGGGCCAGGTTGCCCTTATTACCGGTTCGAGACTTAAAATAGGCTACCATGCCACGTTGATGATGTTGCGCTCAGGAGCATCAGTGATTGCTACCACCCGCTTTCCTGCCGATTCAGCGATACGGTTTGCCAAAGAAAAGGATTTTTCTGTCTGGTGTAACCGGTTACACATTTATGGGCTCGATCTCCGCCATATTCCCAGTGTGGAATTATTTGCAACGTATGTAGAAAATAAATATGAGAGACTTGATATCCTGATAAACAATGCCGCACAGACTGTCAGAAGACCTGCTGCCTATTATGCCCATTTAATGGCCAATGAGTCGCTTCCGTTTCATGAATTTTCGGCCGATGTGCAATTATTACTTCAGCACCATCAGCAATGCATTGCCGAAATCGAGTCATTTAACGGGATGGGTCCTGATACCGATAAACCAATGACAGTACGTTGGAATGTACGGACTCCTGGAATTGGCATTAAGTCATCTGCACAACTCTCACAAATCCCGTACAGTTTCGATAATTCGAATGAAGCTGTAGAACTTTTCCCTGAAGGAAAATTAGATGTAGATCTTCAACAGGTCGACTTAAGAAAGACCAACTCCTGGCGGTTGAAATTAGGACAGATTGAACCGGTAGAAATGATGGAAGTGCAACTGGTTAACTCGATAGCACCATTTGTTCTGTGTAACCGGCTAATTGCATTGATGCGGAAAGATTACACCGGAAATAAACACATCGTGAATGTCTCGGCCATGGAAGGTAAGTTTCATACTTTTAATAAAATTGACAGGCATCCGCATACCAACATGGCGAAAGCAGCTCTCAACATGCTCACGCATACTTCCGCCAGCGATCTTGCAAAGGATGGAATTTTTATGAATGCTGTTGATACCGGCTGGGTTACTGACGAAGATCCTGCAGAATTATCAAAACACAAACAAGAATTACACGATTTTCAACCACCTCTGGATATTGTGGATGGTGCTGCCCGGGTATGTGATCCTTTTATTGATGGCATCAACACCGGTAAACACTGGAGCGGTCAGTTTCTGAAAGACTATTTCCCAATAAGCTGGTAAAGAAAAATACTTTCTGAACTACCATTCACACGGATTTAAAGAACCGGTACATAACAGAGCATCATTTTTATGGGATTCATCTGCTTCTTCAGTGTTCAACCATTTTTATTCCTTTAAAGCTTTGAGGTGATGGATTCCGGGAAGTCTTTTTTTAGTTGACTTCTGTCTGTGAAACCTGCTTTTAGTGCTTTTTTAAGAGTTGAAAGGGTAGTTTCATTATTCCCTTTCCAAAATGGAGGAAACGATGAAAAGTAAAATAGGTCAGGGTTCTCAGGTTCCAGCACCCGGTAAATGGAAAGAATCTTAGTCAGGACATCTGCATTATGTTGGTTGATGGCCTGTTTACAAAGCGAAAAGCAGGCTATCCCCCAAAATCCTCTTATTCTGCGGTACATATCTTTTGTATAAGGATCAGCTTCTTCGGTGATTTTTTTGTTCGTAGTATTGATCTCGTTTTTCCACCACATCAAGTCTTTTGTCTGAAAAGCATCTACAGAGGATTGACGCACACCCGTTTCAAAATCAAGGCACTTTCCCAACCGGTTTAACTGGCTAATGTACGTGGGAGAGGACTTTAATTTTTGGAAGGTGGATGCAAAAACCCCATCACTGTTGAATGGTTCTGTCTGGGCCATATTACCGGCAACCAGTGCTGCTTTCAGATAATCCCCTTGCATTTTCAATGAATTTATTTTTACTAGCTGTTGCTGACAATACTGTACCAATTGTGAATCAGGCAATTTTGAATTATCCACAACCCTACACGAGAAACGAAGGAATCCAAATGCATTTGCCAGTATCAGGCTATCCGGCCAGGTGTGGGAAGTATTTGTCAATTCAATCTTCAGGTTAGCCGGAGTTTGCTTTTCATCAAACAGGTATTGGGCGGTTTCCATAAAATTAAAATCATCCATTCCTGAGATGGAGAACACGGGACAACGAAGTGCAATTAACTGATCCCGATTGGCAAGTGCCCCGCATAGGATCAAACCATCCAGAGAATGAGTCAGTCCGTAGCCAAGCACCATTCGGGCTCCCCCTGAAAAGCCGGTCATAAAAACAGTTTCATTTACCGGATATTTTTGACGGACATCGTCAATCAGTGTCTGAATTGCCCTTTCATACCCTTCATAGCCATTTTTGATAAGATTGGAAGCAATAAGGACTGCCGGATATTGGTTGGCTCCAAGTTTGAATTTATTTAGTGCAAACTTACCACTCCCATGTGAGTCAATGATAACCAGCAACGGCAATTTAGATGCATTGTTGATCCTTGAAGGAATATAAACTTCATAGGTGTTTTTTGTATCTAAGTTGCAACTGTCAGTTTTTTCAACTGCTTTTGTTGAAACGCTTGATTTTCCTGCTCCACTGCAGGAAGTCAGTACGCAGAAAAGCAGGATATACTGAAGCAGTAAGAATCTATTCATTTGTTTTATATTTCAGAATACTTCATTACAGTCGGATAGAGAATCACCTCGCAACAATCATGGGTGAGCAAACAGTCTTATTTTCTTTTTAATTCAAGCACTGCAATTTCTGGTCTGCGAAAGAAACGGAAATGTGGAAAACGCGTTCCAACTCCTGACGAGATATACGATTGCATGGTTGCAGTGCGTTGATAGAGTCCGTAACAGTATTTTTGGCTTTCCCTTGAAAGAGCCAGACTTGCCCATAATCCATTATCGGAAGGAAGAATAGGAGACCATAAACCGAAAAATGTCACCTGACCTCCATGGGTATGACCCGAAAGGGTTAAATCCACTAAATCGGTATTCAATTTCTTCACATAGTTCGGCTGGTGTGCTATTAATATACAAAAATCTTTCGGGTGGACATCGTAAATAGTGCTATCCAGTACTTGTACATTTCCCGAAGGATCATCAACACCTCCAATTTTAATGCTATCCCGGTTTATCTTTACCCAATACGATTTGTTATCGCAGAGGTTGATTCCGTTTCGCTTCATCATTTGAATTGTCAAGTCACCATTTACAAAATAATCGTGATTGCCCATAACTCCAAAAATGCCATACTTGCTTTTTAATTTTCTCAATTCGTCGAATACCGGGATGATGTATTTTTCTTCACGCGAACTGTAATCCCCTCCCAGTATAATAAAATCAGGATGCAAGTCATTTATGCGTTGTACTAGTTTCGTCACCCGTTCCCTGGACAATGCTGCACCATGATGGATATCGGATATAAATACAATCCGCTTACCATCAAAAGAGATGGGTATGTCATGCGATTCAATAGTTACATTGGTGATTTTAACCCATCTGGTTTCCAGTGAAGCATAGGCTAATAAAATAGCTCCTACTACTATGATAATGAACAGAAGTTTAGTTCTTTTCTTAAGTTTCATTGATTGCTTTTGTTTTTGAATAGAAATAAATCTTGATAAAGTATGCTTATTAATTTAAAACTCTTTTTATAATCTAAAATATGTCATATGTCTTTTCTAAGCATATTTTCGTTTCAAAATCACACTGCCGGTCGACAAAAATAGATGATATCTGATACAATCGTCTTTTTCAGAATAGACAGTTTTAATGAGTACAATCTAAATCAATTGCCAATCCGGGTTGCATTAAATATTCGGAATATTTACGGTTCAAAAGTACAAACTCTTTTTAACACCTCCAACATATTCGTAATTTAATTCTATGATGTATAACAGAACAGAATTTATTATTTACACAACCATTCATGACATTATAAATGAGCGGTTTAAAATAGAATTATAAGTTCTTCTTCCTTTATATGATTATTTTTTATTTCAACTTCGGTTTAAATAGATATAGTTTTTTCTTCTTCTGGAAATGTTTCCGAACAAAATACAGAATGGCAGTGATCTAAAACTATGTTTTATATTAGAATTTGAAAAGACTCAATGGGAGTAATTTTACAGTTTTAATTAAGAAAAGGAATATGAATACCCTCAATTTGACCGTAGATAATGCCCGCATTTTTATCCCTTTTAAATTCATTTTAATCTTTATCGTTTTACTCCCCTTTGATTCCCCTTTTATTCCCCTTTTCTCCGAATCGGTATCCTGTCCATTAAATATCCGTATATAGTCCATTAGTAGTCCGTATCTATATAAATACGGACATATAACGGACTATATATGGACATGTAACGGAGTATATACGGACCTATGTAAAAGGGGAACCAAAGGGGAGTAAAAGAATTATCGAACAAGTGAAGATAAAATTGTAAAAATTCATCGTACTTAGCTATATACATAAAAAAATAGTCTGATAAATTACACCTATAGGCTTACCGGGTAACAGATTAAGACTCATTTCAAGGTCTTTCTTATTTTTTTATTTTCTTATCATGAGAGTTATACAACTAGGCAAAAAATTTAATTTTAGTTTTGGAGTTACGGGAAATTTTAATTAATAGAATAAAATGCGTGAATATTTGAGAAGGAGAAAACAAATAATATTTAGTATAATTTACTGTTTAACATTGTCAAATAGAACGCCGAAATAAATATTGAAAAGTCAACTGTAAGTTGACAATTAGTGCAAACCAATTAAGTTCATTGAATATTAATAATTATCTTTGAATTGTATGAATCAAGTTGAATATATCAATTCACTGATTTATAATAAGTATAACAAAAAAGAGGAATCTCGTTCATGAAATTCCTCTTTTTTCGAGAATATATATTAAAATTTATACCGAACAGATAAACAAATGCCATCATATGAGCCATCTACTGAAGGGAGGACATAGAATCCCGGACGATAATCTAATGAAACCATGATTGGCAATTTGGCAAAATGATACTCAACACCGATTTGTCCAAGAATACCTATTCCTACAGATGAATTGTACATACCTAAATTAGCACCTGCACCGGCGTACCAGTTTAAATTTTTCGATATACTTGGTAAATTCCAGACCCATTGATAAATTCCACTTAATCCAACTCCTCCATAATTTAAACCGAGATCTAATTCTATACGATTCGCTTTACTTAAACTATTTTGATAAGATAATTCAGCACCGTAACCAAAACGAATTCCTATTGCTTGTTTTGAATTTTGTGCGCTTATTGCACCTAGCATGCTCACAATCAGAGTGAGAGTAAAAATCATTTTTTTCATTTCTTTACTAACTTTTTATTATTCTGTAGTGTTACCACATTATTATGGTTTTGTTAAATTGAATAGTCTTTAATTATATGACATTCAACAGGTATGCGAAAGTTTAATTATCCGATTTTATTAAATTTAACTACTTTGTTTCATTTGAATCTTATTATTATTCAATTGAATAGTAGATATCTAATCTAATATTGTTAAATGTAAATTATATACCGAATGTTACCATACTGAGTCTTATATAGTATTATAATCTGCACATATTTATAAATTTAGGATAGTTAGAATTATTAAATAAAAATGTGCTAACGAAAATAAGTTATCGTTATTTTGAGGTTTAATCGAAAACTAATAATATCTATAGGGCTAGTTTATTTATTTCGTTTACAAAAATACATTGTTCTAATTTAGTTTTAATTTTTATCAAGGGTACATTTAAGGTACAAGAATGAAAATTTAACGTTTAGTCAATACTTAGTATATTTGCACCAGATAGCCGTATCGGAGTTAATGGCAACAAAAATAGGAGTTTGATTCCAAAACCTTAAAATTTCGAAAGATTCTGGCAACTTCCAATTGACCTAAACAAACCCAAAAGATCATTGATCCTTTCAGGATTCGTTAGTCGGTATTACGTTTCGGCATTTTATTCAGGAGAATTAAACAATTTCAAAAACATGAATCATCAAATTGAAACTTTTGTCAAACAACAAGTTATTTCATCTAATTAATTGAGATATATACATTTCCAGCAATTGAGGCTTTAATGACTTATTCTTTCCAGTGAAGTAAACCGGAGGAACTATTAATGGGAATGTTATTGAAAAGGGTAAGTATTTCGCTTGTTTTGTAAATAGCCGGGTTAGCCAATATTAATTTGTAGTCCAACAATAAATATTCATCCTCGAATGAATATAAGTACTTTCTGGTAGGTGTTCTGATTATTTAAGCGACAATTATTTCATGTTCCAATTCTAAAGGTAATAGAATACAATTTTAAAACAAATATTAATATTCTATAATCGCCTGAAACATGTTTTATTTTTATCTTTGGGATTCTTTATTCTTTACATTAAGAAACTTTATCAAGAATTTATAACATAATAAATATCAATATTATTAATGCATTTATTGTTTGTATATTCCGGATAAATAATTGCAAACTTTCATTGGGTAATAAACCTAATTTCTTTTTTAATCTTTTTCTTGCTGTATTTACAGAATCGGGTGATGTATAAATGATGGTGGCAATTTCTTTGTTTGACATGTTTAGTTTAATAAAAGAACAAAGCCTTAATTCATTTGTACTAAAATTACTATAAATGGTTAGAAGGGATTTAAAAAAGCCCTGATGCACTAATTCAAAATGCGATTCAAAATGATCCCAGTTTATTTCGAAGATTTTTGAATTTAGAAGCTGTTCTGTCTTTAATATTGTATCATTAAAAATCTGATGATTAACATTTGAGGCTTGAGTCTTAATAATAGCCAGTTGTTTAATAGTTGTAAGCTTAAGTTCTTTCAACTGTTTTATATTCACTAACCTTGATGTCAGTTGACTTTGCATTACGGTGTTTTGTTGCTTAATCTTTAAATGTGCAGCCGATAATCTCAATACATTTGAAACCCGTGCTGTCAGTTCAATGTCATCAATTGGTTTACGAAGATAATCAACGGCTCCTGCTGTTAATGCACAACTAAGATCCGCAGTTGTAATCATAACACCAGTGGAAATTATTACGGGTATATCTTTTGTCTCTTCATTTTTATTCAGTTGCAAGGTTGCTTCTAAGCCATCCATGACAGGCATTTGCCAATCCATAATGATTAAATCAGGGGTTTCGGCATTTGCAATTTGACATGCCGACATTCCATTACTAGTAGTCAATATTACATAATCCGGGTTTTTAATCAATATAGAAATTATATCCTTTATGATATTTATATCATCATCTACAATTAGTATTTTAAATTTACCTTTTCTTTCCATATAAAATAATTATTAATAATTTGCTTTGAATCTATTTCTGACAAATTATCGCTTGATTAATCCTGAGACAAACTTACTTATTAAATTTTAATTAATAATAATAATGGAAATTTTATCAAATTTATTTTTCAATTTTAAGTCAAAAACAAATCGTTCAGTAGTCAAAAACTGCGATTCTGATTTCAATGAATTCCGACACACTTATTTGTTACTCATGCTCATTTTTATCAAAAGTTGCAACTTGATTTACGTTTTAGCTTCAATATACATTTATTTTTTTCAATATAATCAATTGAACATTGCTTTCCCCTTTTTAGGGAAAAAAGTGTCGGGCACTACTTATTTTTTATAATAGTGGAAGTACCGATTAAACGATTAGGAGGAAAATTTCTGCGTTCGAATCGTTAGTTTCATCAATCAGGCTGAAATATACCATTCACGCTCCAGTCTTAATTAAAACACAGGACACTATTTATTATAAAGAATCATATTAAATCCATATTTGTCACTTTTACTGTTCGTTTGAGCGTTTATTTGTCCATTTTTTAAAAAAAACGTACTTTTGCAAAACAATAAAGACGTTTAATGAGTTTGATTCGTATGAATAAAGAACAAATACAACATATACGGGCTGATTTCCCTATTCTGGAGGAGAAAGTCTACAATAAGGACCTGATTTATTTCGATAATGCTGCTACCACCCAAAAACCACGCTGCGTGGTGGAAAAAATAGAGTATGCCTATTATCATATCAATGCCAATATCCACCGCGGAGTGCACTACCTGAGCCAGAAAGCTACGGAAGCACATGAAGAAGCCCGGACAACAGTGGCGGATTTTCTGCATGCTGCCAAACGCGAAGAAATCATTTTCACACGTGGCACCACCGAAGCAATTAACCTGGTGGCCACATCGTTTGGCGATGCGTTTTGCAAAGAGGGTGATGAGATTGTGGTCAGCATGATGGAACATCATTCCAACATTGTACCCTGGCAGATGCTATGCGAACGGAAAGGAATGAAACTACGGGTAGTTCCTATCAACGAACGGGGAGAACTGGACATGAAGGCATTCGGGTTGTTACTGAATGAAAAGACACGGCTGGTATCAATTGCCCATGTTTCGAATGTACTGGGAACCATCAATCCCATCAAAGAGATCATCGGGATAGCCCATAAAAAAGACATTCCGGTGTTAGTGGATGGCGCACAGGCAGTTCCTCATATTCCGGTAAATGTCGTTGAACTGGATGCCGACTTTTATGTATTCTCAGCCCACAAAATATACGGACCAACCGGTATTGGCGTATTGTACGGTAAAGAAAAATGGCTGAATGCAATTCCTCCTTACCAGGGTGGCGGTGAAATGATTTCGACTGTTACGTTCGAGAAGACGACCTACAATGTCATTCCCTTCAAGTTCGAAGCCGGCACACCCGATTATATCGGTTCCACGGCACTGGCTGAAGCGATACGGTATGTTCAGAATATTGGACTTGAAAACATAGCCGCTTACGAGCATGAATTGATGACGTATACAACCGGCAAACTGTTGGAAATAGAGGGCATGAGAATTTTTGGTACCGCAGCCGAAAAGAGCTCGGTGATATCATTTCTGGTAGGAAACATTCATCCCTATGATGTGGGGATGTTGCTTGACAAGCTGGGTATAGCCGTACGGACAGGGCATCATTGTGCACAACCGCTGATCGATTCATTCGGGATTCATGGAACAGTGAGGGCTTCTTTTGCATTTTACAATACAAAAGAAGAAATTGATGTTTTTATTGATGCGTTGAAGAGAGTGGTAGGAATGCTGAGTTAGGAATGAGGGGTGAGGAATGAGGAGTAAGGAGTAAGAGGTGAGAGGTAAGAGGTAAGAGGTAAGTAAAAAAGAAGAAAAAGAAAAAAGAATAAAGAATAAAGACTAAAGATTAAAGAACAAAGAACAAAGAACAAATATTTCTAACATTAAACACGGAACACGGAACGTAGAACGCGGAACGTAGAACACGGAACACGGAACACGGAACACGGAACGCAGAACACGGAACGCGGAACAAAAAATATAAATTATGACAATCAATCAGTTACAAGACAATATCATTGAAGATTTCAGCCAATTAGATGATTGGATGGATAAGTATTCCCTGCTTATTGATTTGGGAAATTCACTTGAGCCGTTGGATGAGAAGCAGAAAAACCCACAAAACATCATTGAAGGGTGTCAGAGTCGTGTATGGTTGAATGCAGAGATGCATGACGGAATCATTACCTATCAGGGTGAAAGTGATGCGATATTGGTAAAAGGGCTTGTTTCATTACTGATTCAGGTCATGTCGGGCCATACACCGGATGAAATTATTAACACCGAACTTTACTTTATTGATAAAATCGGATTGCATGAACACCTCTCCCCTACCCGTTCGAACGGATTGTTGGCCATGGTAAAACAAATGAAAATGTTTGCGTTGGCTTACAAATCAGTTATTAATGATAAGTGATGAACGATAAGTGATTAGTGATGATCGGATTATGACAGAATATAAAATAGCCTTATAACTTTCCTTTAGCAGGGTGGTTATAAGGCTATTTTATATTTACGAATTAACATCTCCGTTTTGGTAAGCGTATTCAGGTGAAATATCATAATCCCAATATATAACAACACCATTATCCGTCGTTTTTACAATTTTATCCCATACTAGTTCGCCAAATTCACCTATCCGTACATTTTTGAATACAGTTTCATTTAACAGACTATCTACACCTTTTAAATGAGTATGATTTTTAATAATAGGCAAAACATCTAACTTTTTTACTAATCCGTTATTAAACCTGCATAACAAATAATAGGGGTTCTTTTCAATTATTTCAATTACTCGTATCATTGTAATGGATTTATTTTGTGAAAGTTTTTGCTCAACCACATTTCTTAAAGCTCTTAGATTAATTAATAATTAATCCACATATTTCAGGTTAAAGTTTTCTCCATCAAAGGCACCATACGAGAATATGCCAACGAAATCGCCTAAAACAATGACCCGTTTATGATCTTTCAGCTGCAAATCGAGGGCTATGTGCCGGTGTCCGAAAATCAGGAAATCAACATCATGTGTCTCTACATACTTTTTAGCAAATACAACCAGATTCTCGTTTTCTTCACCCTGAAATTTATTCTCTATATGGAGTATTTTCTCCCGATTCTTCTTCGACCAGCTATATCCGAAATTTTGACCTAACTGAGCGGGAATCAGGCGGAATAGTTTTTGGGCAGTATTACTGTGGAATATCTTACGAATAATTTCAAACCCCCGGTCTTCGGCATGCAGACCATCACCATGAGCCAGAAAAAACTTTTTACTTCCCAGCTGAACTGTGTAGGGTCCTTTGTGTATTATCATTCCTACTTCTTTTTCCAGGTAACCGAAAGTCCAGATATCGTGGTTTCCGATAAAAAAATGGATTTCAATGCCTGAATCAGTCAGTTCGGCCAGTTTACCCAGGAACCTGACAAACCCTTTAGGCACCACTGTACGGTATTCAAACCAAAAATCAAACATATCCCCCAACAGGTAAATGGCAGTTGCATCATGCTTCACGCTTTCCAGCCAATCGACTACTTTCTTTTCGTGTTCCCTTGGGTTTTTTACAAGACGTGATCCCAAATGGGCATCGGAGATAAAGTAAATCATTGTTTGAAAAGTTTGAAGGGTTTGAAATGTTCCGTGTTCCGTGTTCCGAGTTCCGAGTTCCGTGTTCCGTGTTCCGTGTTCTGTGTTCCGTGTTCCGTGTTCCGTGTTCCGTGTTCCGTGTTCCGAGTTCCGTGTTCC
>Ga0302209_10000811_pt1 | contig 14251 bp, 10 predicted proteins | sample II_Fen_E3_1_FD_194574 | JGI IMG/M metagenome (GOLD analysis project Ga0302209, IMG submission 194574) | Peat permafrost microbial communities from Stordalen Mire near Abisko, Sweden - II_Fen_E3_1 | ecosystem: Environmental > Terrestrial > Soil > Wetlands > Permafrost | place: Sweden: Abisko...
ACCCATAATGTCGTAACAAAACTCGGGTTTGGCCTCTGCGGTGGTTTTGTAGCTTAGCAAGCGGTGAATAACCTGTTGCTCTTCGTCGTTTTTCCTCACCAAAATACAAATATCCGCCGGACGGTAACCGCGACTTTGCAGGTCTTCGAGCATGGCGGGCAATCGTTGCAAACTCTCGGCTTTCCACCCATCGTCGTTTTCGTCGGTGGCAATAAAGCTTACCTGCACGCTACCGGTGGCGGCTTTGGGCGAAGTTTGTTGGTGAATACTGGCGTAGGCGTGTTCAATTTTGTGCGTCAGAGCTTCCAACTGCGGATAAACCGGCAATACCGCTTGCAGATTTTCATTCAGTTTGCTTTGCAACAGACTTGCTGCACGGCGGAAAAAGGAATTATTGAAATCGATAATGTTTTTATCGCTTCGCCAGTTGGTTTCCAGGTTTTCTTCATGAATTTGCTCCGGCCTAAAATCGGTGAGGACTTGTTCGTCGAGGAGTTTCCAGTCGGAGTTACGCCAACGGTAAATACTTTGCTTCACATCGCCCACCACAAGGTTGAATTTGCCGGCCGACAAACTATTTGCCATCAGCGGATGGAAGTTTTTCCATTGCAGGGTAGAGGTGTCCTGAAACTCATCGATCATGAAGTTATCGATGGTAATGCCGGTTTTCTCGTACACAAAAGGCGTATCGCTGTTGTCAATAATTTTGTTGAGCAGCATGTTGGAGTCCGAAATCAACATGGTGTTTTGCTCGTCGGTGAGTTTTTTTATCTGCACGGCCAGGTCGGACAAAATACCGAGCGTATTGATATGTTTTAGCACCATTACTGCCGAGTTGTATTGCACTATGTCCACAGTCAGTAGTTCTACAATTTGTTGGAAGCATTTTCCCAGGCCGTTGTTGTACGCCGACTCGATGGCCGATTTTACATCCTGCGGTTTGGATTTGGTGTAGCAGTTCGTTACATCGTCGGCAAAACCCGTAAAGCGCGCGCTGATTTCCAGTTTGCCTTTGACCAGTTTTTCGAGCGTGGTGGTGGTTTTGTACGCAAAATCTTCGTGCGTCAGGCCGTTGCGTGCCATTACGTTTAAACCATCGGTGGCGGTTTGTTTTACCTTGGCTTCGAATATGTTTTTTATTTCGCGCAGGCTCTTGCGGTAGTTGGTCAGGAACTCGCGTTCGTGCAACTTGCGGTTGGTATCTTCGGCTTTGTGCTGGTAACTTTCCTTGAAAATTTCGCGCCCCAATTCCATAATGTTATTACGCATATTCCAACTTTCCGATTGCTCGATTCGTTCCTCGGCATAAGCCGTAAGCCATTGCAACAGTTGTTTGTTTTCGTCTTTGGACAGATCCAAAAACAGGTTATCGACCGATTGTTCGAGCGTGGCCGTGTTGTCCAGTTCCAGGTTGTAGCCACCATGCACGCCAATGTCGCGAGCAAAGGAGCGAATAACCTGCTGGAAAAAACGGTCAATAGTGCTTATGGAGAACGCTGAATAATCATGTAGAATACTGGTGAGAATGTGCTTTGCCCGAACATTTACGGCTTCTTCGTCTAGCCTGAATTTTTCCATTAACCCTTGGCGGTAATCCGATTTCTCGCCTTGCGACAGCGCATCTAGTTCTTTCAGAATACGCGTTTTCATCTCATCAGTGGCTTTGTTGGTAAACGTTACGGCCAGAATGCGACGATGTGCCCGTTCCCGTCGGGGATCGAACAGCAAGTGGATGTAGTCTTGCGTAAGCCGATATGTTTTGCCTGAACCGGCTGAGGCGCGATAGATGTTGAGCATGAAATTCAACTATTAATACAGTTACACATTGTTTGTGCTATCAATAACAAATTGTAGAATAAAAACAGTATAGCAAATGTAGCTAAAAACAATGATTAATAAAACAAGTCAGGTTTATTCATTACAATGCTCATGATATTTCTAAAGTCGGTAGTACTTTCTATAGGATCAACTTATTTTTATTGGAAGAGTTTCAACAATAAAAAAACCACAATCTTTACAAAGATGTGGTTCAAACGAAAGCGAAAGGATTTCCCTTTCAACCTTGACAAAAGCCATCGAAGATTCGACAACTCTTGCCTAGGTGTTGAGGTACTTTGTAAAAACAGATTAACATGTAAGGTTTGATATGTTCATAACACTATAAATATTAAGCCAAACAAATGAAAGCACTATTTTGTCGGCGGAATTGGCACAACAGGATCATCACCTTTAGGATCATCACCTGGTTTTTCATTGTTCAAAAATTGAACTGCTTCTCCAAACTCAAAAATAGAATTAATTGCATTCATATTTATTTCGATTTAATTATATTGCAAAGTAACGCAAAAAAGAAACTCAAAATACGAAAGGAGCAATATTTATTTTATATACATCTCTGTTTTTTAAGTGTGTTTATTTACTTGAAAATAAACACATTAATCACACAAAAAAAAGTAGTCATATATACAACTACTTTTTATATTAATAATTAACCTTAAAAAATGCTCAAAACGAGCGAAGGAATTGAAGGAGGTTATCTTGATTCTGCAAATTGAGCTTCTTGCGTAAACGCCCTCTATGTATGTTAATGGACTCAGATTGTACATCGAGAATAGTTGCAATCATACCAGTATCAAAATTGGCAAGGAGCAAACAACAGATCAAAATATCCCTCTTAGTCAAATTTGGATAAGCAGCTTCCAAACGACTTGAGATATTGCGATGAGTCAAATCAATATGACTCATCAGTTCTTCATAAAATGTGTCTATCTTAGAATTTTTAGCTCCAACAGTCTTTTCAACTTCCGATGCAGATGATCTCTTTATAGCCCGAGATCTGTATTGTTCGACGTTTTTAAGTAATAAATGCTGCATTTTCATTTGTTGCTGAAGCAATTGGTTGTTTTCCTTCTCCTTTTCCTTCAAGGATATTTCTTGTGCAAGCATCTGATTTTGGACTATTAGCTTCCTCTTGTTAGATTTTACTCTCCAAAATAATAGTACAATACATAAAATACTTAGCAATAAAAGTGAAATCAAAAGAATAATTCCGTTCTGCTTGTTTTCTATTATCAAGTTCTTATTCTCAACTGATAACCTCTCAAACCTGTACTTCTTCTCCATTCCTGCAAAACTGGTACTTAGTGCCTGATTCTGTATTGAATCTTTTAATACTGCTACCTTCTTTGCATAATACAAAGATTCGGCTAAACGCCCTTGCTTTTCGTATAGCTCTTGCCAAAGCTTATAATAATCGACAATCATTACTCCCGGGCTCTTTACTTTGTTGAGATATATTCTAGCAGAATCCAATTGATCTGATTTGACAAACATTCTCCCAATCAGGCACCATTTATTATAGTCATATAATGTGTCATTGGTTATTGGGACTAATCTAAGATATTGCAATGCCAGCTTGAAGTTTTTTTGTTTGTAAGCTACAACACTCAGATTTCTGTAGATTGATGAAGTGATAAGATTTTCATGAAGTGGTGCAGCCATTTTTTCGGCAAGCGAGTAGTAATAAGTTGCGCTATCATAGCTTTCATTTAGTCTTTCTCCACATCCTATTCCTATAAGAGTTAAGACAGAATTCCTTAGATCACTTACACTTTGAAAAGCTTTAAAGCCTAACTTGTTATAAACAATACAGCTATCGATATCATGCTGATTCTGATACATATCAGCTTTATCTGTAAACACAAGACCTAGTAATTTATGATCATTACACCTTGAAGCAAAATCTTGAGCTTTCAATAAAGCCAGAGCCTGATTACGAGTATTTCCTTGTGTTTTCTCACAACGAGCAAGGTATAAATAAGAATAAGCTGCACGTACAGGTTCATTTTCATCATAATAAGCAGTAGCTATTTTTATTAGGGAGTCAGATTCCACTTTAATATCATTCTTATCCAAAGCCTGGCTCATCAACAGAGCATACAAAGCGCGGTTTTGCTTAAGTTTGTATTTCTCAGGTTGAATCCGTTTCAAAACACTTAAAGCGGAATCGGGAGCTGTTTCCATAAGTTTATCGGCTCGCATCAACTCTCTATCAGTAGAAGAACATGATACAAGAAATAAACATAGCGAGAATAGAACAAGCTGTACGAATTTCATAAACTATATCTTGATATTGATAAGAAATCTGGTTTTTGCATGAAAGTGACAAAATTATCAAAAAAAATCGACGTGCAATTCATTGCAATTCAAAAGTTTCATAAAGTTGTAACACAAAACTACTTATTTATCAAGAATATCAATGAAGAATCCAATTTACCTATATATTCCGATTTTTAAATGCTATCTTTGTTGAAAACAGCAATTTACAAATATGTCATACTGGACAGTATGTTTAAAAGTCGCTTATAGAAATTATCTGAGTGATTTAATTTAGCATACATATTCCATTAAATTCGAATATTATATGATTAGAAAGATACGAAAAAATTACATCATAAACAGGGATGTCAGTTGGATGTATTTCAATCGGAGAATATTGGAGGAGGCTGCCAATAAAACAAATCCTTTACTTGAACGACTTTGTTTTTTGGGCATATACTCCAACAATCTAGATGAATTCTTTCGTGTTCGTGTTGCAACTCTTCGCCGCATGGTAGAAATAGAAGAGACTATTCATCATGTAAATATCGATTCACATAAAACACTAAAAAAAGTTCTCAGATTAAATGAAGTGTATAACAAAGATTTTGAAGCTACATTTCAAGCGTTACACCAAGAACTTCAAGATGAGAATATATTTTTAATAAATGAATCACAACTATCAGCACAGCAAGAAGAATTCGTAGATGCTTTTTACCGTGAAGAATTGATGAACTCGCTTTTTCCTATTCTAGTCACTCGTATGCTGGTACAACCGGAACTAAATGACAAAAGCATTTACCTGGCTGTAAAAATTTCAGATTCCTTGAAATCTGACAAAAAAAACAGAAAAGAATATGCTTTAATAGAAATACCCACCGGAGAGTTCTCCCGTTTTTTAGTCTTACCAAAGGTAGATGGTAAAGATTGTATAATGTTTCTGGATGATGTAATCCGTTTTTGCTTGCCACGAATCTTTGCACAATTCAACCATGACAAATACGAAGCATACACGATTAAGATTACACGAGATGCAGAAATGGAGCTTGATAACCGGGCTTATCAAAGTGTGTTGGATAAAGTATCAAAAGCGGTAAAAAGCAGAAAAAGCGGTCTTCCTGTTCGATTTGTTTACGACAGGGAAATACCAACCGATTTACTTCGATTTACACAAAAGCTTCTTAGAATAAACAAGAATGATGTACATATTTGTAGTGGCAGATATCACAATCTGAAAGATTTGATATCGTTTCCGTCACTTAAACGTGAGGAACTGAAATATGTAAGCCATCCTCCAATCCCTATTCTGACATTTGATGAGTCAGTAAGTTTAATATCACTTATTCGCAGAAAAGATCAGTATCTGCATTTTCCATATCATAGCTTCGATAACTTTATTAGACTTTTGCGCGAATCTGCCATAAATCCTGATGTAAAAGAGATTAAAATCAGCATATACCGTTTAGCCAAAAACTCTAAAGTGATCAAGGCATTAATATGTGCTGCTATGAACGGGAAAAAAGTGACAGCTATGGTTGAGTTGTTGGCACGATTTGACGAGTCATCGAACATTAACTGGGCAAAGAAAATGCAAGATGCAGGGATTAAAGTGATATTGGGAGTAGAGGGTCTTAAAGTACATTCAAAGCTGGCTCACATCTCTGCCCGCAAAGGAAACATAGCTTGTATAGGCACAGGTAACTTTCATGAAGGTACCGCAACGGTTTATACAGATTTTACCTTGATGACAGCTCATAAAGCCATTGTTGATGAAGTGGAAAGTATTTTTGAATTTCTAGAGCAACCGTATCTCAATCCTACGTTTAAACAATTGATTGTTGCTCCGCAATACATGCGTAAGAAAATAATCAGCTTAATAAAAGCCGAAATAGATAATGCAAAAAAAGGCATACCTGCTTATATCTATTGTAAGATAAACCACATTGTAGATGAGAAAATAGTGGAAAAGCTATATGAGGCATCAAGTGCAGGCGTAAAAATAAAACTGCTGGTGCGGGGTAATTGCTCAATCACTACTGGCATTAAAAGCATTAGTGAAAACATTCAAGCACTGGGTATTATCGACCGTCATCTGGAACATTCGAGAATACTGATTTTTGCCAATGGAGGTGAAGAGCGGTATTATATCGGCTCAGCCGATTGGATGTCGCGTAATCTGGACAACCGGGTGGAAGTATACACTCCGATTTATGACCGGGAAATTCAGAAGCAGCTCAAAACAATCATAGAATTTGGACTGAAAGACAACGTGAAAGCACGAATTATTGATGGGTCAGGAAAAAACAATATAAATGGCTCCGATGACGAAGCTCCCTTCAGATCGCAGGAGGAACTGTACCTTCTGTACAAAAACAATTATGAAAAGAGCTTGTTTGATGAACAGTCAAGCTTATAACTAACAACCAACAATAGATAAATATGAGTAGTATTCAATTTGCAGCCATAGACATAGGTTCTAACGCTGTTCGTCTTTTGATAAAAAGTATAGAGCCCGGAGATTCGACAGAAACATTTACGAAAGTATTAATGGTTCGCGTTCCTCTCCGTTTGGGTCAGGAGTCATTCGTCACCGGGAAAATAAGCACCGAGAAAGCAAAGCAATTAGTAAGACTAATGAAAGCCTTCAAACAATTGATAAAAATTTACGATATTACTGACTACAGAGCCTGTGCCACCGCAGCAATGCGAGATGCAAAAAATGCGAAAGAATTAGTCAAAGAAATCAGTAAAGAGACAAATATAAAAATAGAAATCATATCCGGGCAAGAAGAAGCAGCCATTATTTACGAAAGTCATTTTGCTGACAGTTTAAATAAAGATTTAAATTACATATACGTAGACGTAGGCGGAGGTAGTACCGAGATAAGTGTGATAACAAAAGGAGAACTGATTGAGTCTAAATCGTACGATATCGGGACGGTTAGACTACTCAATAATAAAGTAAAAAGTGAAGAATACGAGAGATTAAACGCCGATCTATCGGAACTAAAAGTATTGTATAAATTCAATGATATCATTGGGTCGGGTGGAAACATCATAAAATTAAACACACTGGCCAAAGTTCGCAAAAACAATAAGCTCTCCATCTTAAAACTGGAAGAACTAAATACTAAACTAAAAGCTCTTACAGTAGATGAACGCAGAGCCACTTTCAAATTAAAACCAGATAGGGCGGACGTGATAACGCTGGCAGCGGATATTTATACCGAGGTGGCAAAGAGCGTCGGAGCCGGTAGCATAATCGTACCTACTATCGGATTGAGTGATGGGATTATACACATGCTTTATATGAAATGGAAAGATAAGAATCTGGTTAACCAGAGTGTAGAATTGGAAGATACTCGTTTATAAACTATTCAACAAAAACCCGTTAAGCAGATTAGAGTCAGCTTGACGGGTTCGTTTTAATAATATTATTTCAGAAGAATGACAGCTCTGCAATCATTTATTATCACCCCTTTCTGATTATCAAAACCTTCGATTAACACATTTTGAGTCAGCTCAAGAGTTTCAATAATAGCCTCTTCTGCAGGCTTTGCTTTTTTGTAGAATTTCTTCATATTCTGAATTAAAGCTTCGAAATTCAGTATTTCTTCGAAAGCTTCCTGATAAAGTCTCAACTTTTCAAGCTTAGTTCTATCAATTTTATCTATGTACGACAAAACCTCCACAATAGTTTGAAACTTATTGAATTTCACCTGAACGCTTAATATATCTTCTGCATCCTCAATACTTTCTATCGACAAGCGTTCAATGAGTTTGTAAAAGTATTTATCAAATTTCCTGTATATCTTATCCTTGTCTATTTTTTTCTTCTTTATTACGGGAAACTTAAGCTTTTTCTTTGCACTGAATTTATGTAACTTCTCCTCTAATTTCAGTTTGCGTTTAATGAGAATATCCAGAAATTCTTTCGCCTCCAACGAGCTTTCCACGCTTTTCAGCTTTACTATCTGAGCTTGGAGACACTTCGTTTTCTCTAATAATTTATGCGCCGGTACGGCATTTTTTACCTTAGTAGGCTTAATTTCACAGGCAGCTAGTATAGAAAAGATGCTCTGCAGGATTTCTCCTTTCTTTTGAATATTTGTTTCTGTCACACTTTCTTCAATTAGCTGATAATCATCAACCAACAGATTGTAATTTTGAATAATTAAGTTCATAATCGGGTCAAAGCAAAAATGATAAAATAAATTCGTTTGGGGCCTTTAGCTTTTAATCGTCTGGGATCATAATTATGTTGTTTTAATGGTGATTTCTTTCATTTTATCATCACAAAAAACAACTTGCTGAAGCCTGAAAAACAAATATAACAACAATAATCATTCAGTTATTATAATTTTGCACAAGCATGCACTAAAGAGCTATTTATATAGTGAAATATGACAAATTCAGCTCCGATTTGTAACCTTTTTATAACATCGCTGCTACCGGGTTGCAAATCGGAACTGAAAATTTCCAATAGATAAAAAACTGATTTACTTTTTACTCAACGCAAAATCTACCCAACTCTTTCCCCAGGTAGGTGTGAGCATTGTTGAATCCTGAGCGGCAAAAAGAACTGAAGCTTTCTCTATGTCTTTCGGAAAGCTTTCGTAAGTTTTATGTAAATATTTAGCCATGTCATCTTTAAATAAAGCAGCCAAGATAATTGCTCTGGGATTGTTCGGGTTTATTGCTAGTGCGGTGGCATATACACTGATTATTTCTCCCGAATATTTTGGACCATTGACCTGAGGGTCAGAAGCCATAAGTGCATATAATCTCAGCCCTTTCAGTGTGAAAACTTCAGATTTATCTATGTCTTTCAATTCGGAAAGTTTGTTCAGATAAGTTTCTGCTTCAGCAAGATACTTAGTCTTTTTATCAGCATCCGGAGTAACCAAAGATAACTGAATATCCACGTAGGTCAGATAATATGTTGCAAGTGACAGCTGAGGCTGAGCAAGCTGGAATCTTTCTAGCTGACTTCTGACTTGAATGTAATCAGAGACTTCCTGCGCTTTGTTTACATTATGAACTACCGGTGCAAAATCCTGCGCCGAAACAACAATCGACAACATGAGTAATAAGCTACTCAAAAAACATTTAATTGATCTCATTTTAATTGAATTTTAGATATTAATAATTAGAAATTTGAAACATCGTAGGCGGTTTTTCCACTGAGAGTAATAAATATTCCTATATAAAAGAAACGCTTACTGGAGTCGGTTACAGGCGTTTTCATATACCTATCCGGATTAGTTGTGTCATTAGTAAAGTTGTAATTATAGGTGTTTTGTCGTCCCAACAGATTGGTTGCTGAAGTATAAATAATTACCTTCTGACTCACCAGATATGTGAGGCTCAAATCCACACTGTTGTAAAATCCGGTAGTTGAATTCATAATACCGCTCTTTGACGGATCATGATAGGGCCTGCCACTGGCAAATCTATTAGTCACGCCCAAAATACTTTTCAAAGCAGGTATATTATATTTGATTGAAACTGTAGCATTATGAATAGTGGCATATTGAGGTGTTGATAGCTCGGTATAGTCCAGGTACTTCCTTTTAGCCAGATTGAAAGAATACGCCAACATGTATTCAAAACCCTTGAATAATGCCCGATCGTTAAAGAATAAATCCAGCCCCTTACTATAACCGTAGCCGTCAGAGGTGAGAGAAGATGATTGCTCAAGTACAAGATCATTGTATTTTTTATAGTAAGTCTCGGCTCTGTAAACTTTGTTTTTTGTTTCGTAATATATGCCTCCAACATATTGCATACAGTTCTCAGTGCGCAAATCATTCTTGGTCAACAGATATTTGTTTTCGGGAAGTTGGGTATATTGACCCACTACGCCCGAGAAGTGGACGCCATTCTTCATATTGTAAGTAAGAGACAAACGCGGATTTGACCTCCACATATTATTAATGCTGGTATATTCCACCCTGTCCGAAAGCTCAGCATATAGATTTGAGTTTATATTGAAAATGGCAGATGCAAATAAAGCACTGATTGAATGATTTATTGAGTCCGTATGAACGGTTGAGGCATAAGAATAAACTATGTCGTTATGCCGAAAGAAATTTTCCAATCCAACATTCAACCGGAGAAAATCGGCAAAACGTTTGCTTACTTTGGTTTTTAAATGAATTTCCCATTCCTTATTCCGATATGAATCAGTTGCTATGAGCGCATCATCTACATGCTGATTTTTGAGAGAAAATGCTCCTCCTGCAAAAATTTTATAACCCGATTCCGTGGTTTTCTGAAAAGTGGAATTCAGATAAAAATTTTCATCGTTGAATGCTAAATTTCTTGTAGGTTGGTTAGTTGATGAAGCAATATGTTGAATAAAGGAAGTTTTATCGTATCCTACAAAAGTTTTGAAAACAGTAGTCTGATTTGGATTGAACCGAATTTGTCCACTTCCGGAGAAAAGCTGATATGGTTTTACCCAGTCATATTTGTTAGGTACAATGGAATAATATGGCTTGACGTTTTGATAATCGAGATTCAAAGAAACTGATCCTTTTTCGAATGCGCGGGTTCCACCTCCGCTAAATCCAACAGAAGAGGCATTCACTCCAATTTTGATAATCGGGCTAACATCTTTGGTATTGAGCGCTAACACACTCGAAAGCCCCTGAGCGTATTCTGATGAGCTGGCACCGGTGGAAAAATTGATTCCCTCAAACATAAAAGGTGAATAGCGCCCTCGAACCGGCATATTATCGCCGGTGGCAGTATAAGGTGAGAGCACGTGCATTTCATCAATGTACGTTTGCGACTCATTACTATCCCCTCCCCGAATAAACAACTTACCACTTTCACCAACCATTTGAGCACCCGGTAGCGTCCGTAGCGAATGATATAAATCTCCTGTAGATCCGGCTGTAGTGACAATGTCAACAGCAGACATTTTTCCAAACTGGCTATTCCCTTTCACCCTGAAGTTACCTGCAGAAACCACTACATTATCCAATGTAATGTTATCCGGTTTCATATTCAGTACCAATGCTGTTGATTTTTTATCCGAAATTTGTGTATTGAATTCTGCATAGCCAAGCATTCGTACACACAATGTCATTTCAACCTGTTTATTGGTTGTAAAACTAAAATTTCCTAACGAGTCAGTAGAGGCACCATCGATGGTTCCTTTTATAAAAACATTGGCATTAGGCAGCGGTTTAGATTGTTCATTCAGCACCTTACCTTCCACCTTAAACTGTTGAGCAAAACTGCTAAATACTCCGGCATAAAGGAGTAATAAGAGTAAAGACATTTTTTTCATTTGTTGTTGCATTAAAATTTTTATTGTGCAAACGTATATGAAAGAAATTAGACCGGAAAAGAACTGGGATGTATTGCGAAACTATGTGACAAAAGGACTATCAGCTGGGATGAATGGATAAAAACTGGGACGAATGGTTGGCTCTGGTCTAGTAACAGATGCATAATTGACTGTATAAAAGAGCAGGTAAATAGAAGATGCTATAGCCTAAGAACAAACATATTATAAAAATAAAAGGAGACAAAGCTCGATTGAACTTTGTCTCCTTTTATTTTTATAATTACTGCCTGACTGGTTTATGTAATTTTTTATTGTATGGTATAATGATTCTTTTTCATACCCTAGAGATTGTACTTTTTAAAAATCTCCATTCTGGTGGGACACTTACAAATAACAGAGTTACCAAAAATCATTCTGTATTCACAGGACTCATCTTGGCAATTAATAAATAAAATATCTCCAGATAAAAACCTGTCGATTTTCATATTCAAACAGGAACATTTCCCGTTTTTCAAGCAACAGAAATCCTTGCTACATTCTGTCCTTTGCTTAATACTTTCATCTACGACCTTTTTCATTTGAGTAAATATTCGTTAATACTTTTCAAATAAAGAACCACTAGGCGAATATAAGTATTATTTTCTACATTGATACATTTTTGTAGTTTTTTTTGCTACTTAATTGTTATAAATACAAGAATTAACTTCATCTTTAAAGGTAATTACTCTGCTTTAGATAATGAGTACTTTTTAAATCGGTAATTTTTTGTAAAAGCAATAAAAAAAGCAAGACTAACAAATGCTGTAAGCAGCATAAAACTCAAATGCAGAGACCTGAAATCAGCCACAAAACCTAACATTACAGGGCCAACAAGAAAACCTATATTAGAAGTAGCTGCAATAAACGAGACTCCATCGGCTGTTTGTATTCCTTGCACCTGTGAAGCTAATCTGTATACTTCAGGCACAACTACCGAGAAGCCAATACCTACTACAAAAAAACCTATAATGGAAACAACAGGGTTAAGAATCAACACCAGCACAAATCCTATTATTCCGGTTAGGATTGAATATGTTATCAACCTCCACGAACCCAGCTTAAGACTTAAGGCATCACCGGTAAAACGTCCAATCATCATTGCAAATGAAAAAGCTGCGTATGCAAGACCAACATATTGCATATCCAGGAAGATTATTTTTTTCATATACAATGCACTCCAGTCGGCAATAGCCCCTTCGGAAACCATTGTAACAAGCCCGATAACGGCTATAGCGTATAATGGTTTCAAATTCTTCTTGTGTCGCTTTTCCTGCTGTACAACTTCGCCCTTACGATTACAATAAAATGATTTGAACCTCAGATGAATAATCAAAATAATTGCAACGAGAATGGATATATGTAAAATCGGATTGTGCAAAAGGACAGCAAAAAAACTACCTGTAGCAGCACCTATCATGCCCCCGATACTCCAAAAAGCATGACTTCTTGACATTATATAGATTTCATCCTGCTTTTCAATTGTGGCTGTTAGTGAGTTCAGCGAAATAGCAAAAGAAGATCCACACATGCCGAATAAAAACAGACTAATGCATAACGTATTATAGCTATTAGCCAGGAAAGGACCATAAAAAGAAACAATGTAGGCAATTAATGCGAAGAAAGTATATCGACCAACCCCTACCCTATCAACAAAGTGACGGCAGATTCGAATCATGACAAAGGCACCCAGAGCTGAAAAAAATATTGCTTTACCTATTCTTCCTTCTGAGATTCCAAGCTTTTCGGCTACTTGTGGAATATAGGTAACCCATGTGCTAAAAATCAGACTAAAGCAGGAATAAAGAAAAGCAGAAGCAAAGTATTTTTTGTTTTGGTAGAAAAATTTTATTGAATTCATCAAGAACGACATTAAATGGGGGAGCAAAATTACCCTATTCCAATCAAACTTCCAAGTTTTAAGCGTATTTTATACACTTTTAATCAGAGCAACAAGCCTACATCCACTTTTTCATTCATCCTGTGAACAAACTCAATTAAAAATCAGTCCAAAAACTATGCAGATTTAAGAGTTACTTTCACTTCACTCTCAGAGTTTAACTGTTTTGCCGAAAAATCGCGAGTACAAAGCTCATAGCATAGTTTAAGCCACACCAACGTACAAGGTAGAGCTTTCAAAGCATATGGTTTTATCAGAGTTTTCCGTATAATGTGTGGAAAAATGTCTGTCGGCGACAGGCTGGTAATTACAAACACAAATATAAGAAGAGCCAGATCCCATTTACCACGTTTCCAGGATGCAGCTGTATACCAAATAGCAACTCCTATCAAAGGGGTAATATAACCACTGGACTCACTACCGGTACTGAATAGAACAACAAAAAGCAAAACTGATGCTAATATAAAATACCGGAATGAGAGATTAGCATATTGCTTAAAACGTAAATATGGAAGAGCAAAAAGCACCATGCCAACAGCAATAATATAAGAATCGGAATAAGTAGCTATTCCTGATATTTTCCGTATCATCCCCAGCAGTGAAATGTTTTGATGAACCGCAAACATATTGGAGTCGTTTTTATCAGACAACACACGCAGCCAGTCCACGTATTGCCCCAATACGTAAGACGGAGATGAGATCAACATAGGCAAAACAAAAAATACAACAGACCACATCAGCAAACTACCGATAAATTTCGTTTTGTTTTTCGAAAAAAAGAAAAATGCCAAACCAACGATACTATACAATTTTACAAACACTCCCAACATTATGAAAAAAGCTGCCCAACTATCTTTCTCTTTTTCTATAAACAGAAACGAAAACAATATACAGGCTGCTATTGCAATGTTGAATTG